>Ga0209415_10000228_pt1 | contig 96637 bp, 87 predicted proteins | sample PeaSoiSIISIP2007_FD_187696 | JGI IMG/M metagenome (GOLD analysis project Ga0209415, IMG submission 187696) | Peat soil microbial communities from Weissenstadt, Germany - SII-SIP-2007 (SPAdes) (version 2) | ecosystem: Environmental > Terrestrial > Soil > Wetlands > Peat | place: Germany... | reverse complement strand
GGGGACGTTCGACGCGAAGGGGCTCCTCCACATCCGGGAGAACGTGACGTTGAGGTCCCACTCACCCGCCCATGCCTGGGTGAACTCGACTCATGTGTGGGCGGCGGGTACGGCCAACTTGGCGACCGGAGAGATTCAGGTCAAGGGATACCGGGCCCAGGTCCAAGCTGTCCGGAAGATCGCCGTTGGCGGTCTATCTGTGGAAGCCCACTCCATTTCGTGAGCGGGAGAGGCCCTGGGTCGATGGGAGCTTCCCCCAATTTGGCGGAGGATAGGCCGGAGGACGTCGCACCGCGGAGGCGCCGGAGGATACGGTGGGCCCTGCCCTTGAACCGACGGGTCATCGCGCTGGTGGTTGTTCCGCTGTTCCCTGCACTGGTGGGCGCCCATGCAATAGCGGAGCACGACCGGTTCTCCGTCTTCGGATTCGGACCAGAACCAGGAACACGACCACAATCACGATGACCAACAGCACCCACCACCAGCTTGAGAAACCACTTCCACTGGAGCCGGACGAGCTCCCCGAAGATGCCAAGACACCCTCCGAGGCGTACGACCAATTGACGAAATCCGATCCCGCTATGTTGGGTGCTCCCTCGAACTCGAAGATCCAGATATAGAAAGGTCCGGTCCCCACGGAAAGATTCGGGGATGTCCCGAGAGTCGCACCCGCCGAGGAGACCACGAGGGACGCGGTTCCTGCGCTCGTGACACTGATATTGTAATCGTACCACGTATTGAGCGTCGGTGACGCGACGATCGCGTTGTGGTGATTATGGTAGAGCAGAGGAAAGATGTAGTTGATTCCGTAGTAGCCCGTATTGTTGGGATCAATGTTTCCGAAGATACCGGTTCCTTCGCTTCCGTCGGCCGAGACTATGGCCAGCGAGGCTGCATTGCCAAAATCCGCCGAAGCACTCACTCCTGCGCTGCCGTAGAAGGGGGGCGAGTAGGATTGGACGGATTGCACGAGCGAGACTTCGAAGTAACCAGTCACATTGGAGAACTGCATGCCATTGCCTTTACTGAAGGTCAGCACCGGTTGGACTAGTGCCGCCCCTGGAGTCGAAACATTTGGCCCATACGTTGTAGCGACAGCGCCACTTGTTGTCCAGATACTAGAATCCAGAGAAGTGTCGGTCTTGAAATTGTCGTAGAACCCAGAAGCAGCCGTTGCACCTGCTAAGTCGGTCGAGGGACTGTCGGCTCTTGCCGTCGGGGAGGCGGTGGGGGCAGCCGCTAGCGAAGTCGGTCGAGGTACTCTGGCAATATCACTCGGCAAGAAGCTCGTCAACTCAGCGGCCGCGACCATGATCACGATGACCGCAATCAGCGCGATGGAGCGCGTGATTCCCCTTCGCGCATGGGCATTTCCCAAGCCCATTCTGCTCTCCAAGCTCCCGTCTCCCGGTCGCTAAGCGGACCAACAATCGCAAGGGGTCCTTCGGCTACTCGCTTTCGTCAAGTGGAATTGACCTCACCCCGGCACGCCGGGATCCCGCGGGGCAGAACCGGGCGGAACCCCATTCGTCCCTCGGCCGAGCCCTGGCTCAACTATCACCGCCAACGACGGAGGCAACACAACACCTCGGCCGCAGAGTGCCCGTGTTTAACTCAAGCCGTCAGAGCGTTTTCTCGATTAGCTCCGCTTCCTACCGTTCGGACGTATAGGCCCACCTTGTCACGTAAGCGGTTCCGGGGAGTTCTTAGACAACCCCCTGCTTAGAAAAAGGTCAGAGAAACGGATGGGCGACGCGTGACCGCCTAGGTGCCCTTTGATGCAAGGTTGCTGCGGTCGATGACCGGCCGCGAGAAGCCCGTCGGAGAACTTGTTTCGAGGGAGGCAGGCGGCCGACGCGTCCGTCCCCTCCTCGTCACCGATCCAAAGTGAGGGTTGAGGTTCAGGTAGTGAATGACAGGCGCTTTATTCGCGGGTCGTCTAACGCCGGCCGATCGGGAGGGCCACGCCGGTGAAGTTGAAGTGGCCGTGTTGGATCGGCGTCGTAGTCGAGAATCTCGCCGAACAACGTCGTTTCCACCGGGAAGTTCTCGGATTCATCGAACTCGACGCCGGTTCTGACTGGGTGCACTTTGACTTAGGCGACGGAAACCTGCTCGAGCTGGTTCAACGCAGCGACGACCCGCAGTATGAACGGACCCGATACCAGGTCGGCTACGCGGTCGAGGACATCTTGTCGGTGCGCAGCGAACTGATCGCTCGCGGCGTACAACCCGTTACAGAAATAGAGGGCAGTAGGGAGGGGGGCGGCCGTTGGTGCTACTTCCGTGACCCGGAAGGAAACGTGTTTGAGATCAAAGAACGCCCGCCGTAATGACGGGCCACCCTCTGTCCGATAGTCGGATGAACTCAAGGCCCGACCGGGCCTTCGCGCTAAGGCGTAACGATCGCTCGGAGGACGTTTTGGAGGCCCGGTGGATGTCCGCCCGGGAGGAGCGCTAGGTGATTGGAACGAGTCCCTCCCCTGTGCCGGGCGACCTGATTTTTGCGACCTCACACTGGTCCCGGCCCTCCGGATAGGGCCCGTCTGGATGCGTGGGGAGGTTCCCCGATAATCGCGGGCTGGGCAGGCATCGGGGGCCTCCGGCGCGTTCGAGAAAGTTACTATACCCGAATCCCTACGGGAAGGACAAGGAGCGAGCGACCGTAGTACATGACCGAACCGCCCAAACTCGACCCGGAGAAGCTCAATCAGTTCATCGGCAAGTTTGTCCAGGATCTCGGGGCCGCGTTTCACGGATCCACCGTCGTTCTCGGAGAGAAGCTCGGGCTTTACAAGGGCCTGAATGTGCCTGGCGGCCGAACGCCGTCAGAGTTGGCCCAGGCCACGGAGACGCACGAACGATTTGTTCGAGAATGGCTCTCTGCCCAGGCCGCATCCGGATGGGTGAGTTACGACCCCCGGAGCGGCAAGTTCTTCCTCACACCGGAGCAGTCATTCGCACTCACCGACGAGCAGAGTCCCGCGTACTTCCCTGGTGCGTACCTGATCGCCTCCTCGACCTACCAAGACGCGAATCGGACCGTCGCGGCGTTCAAGACCGGCAAAGGGGTCGGTTGGCACGAGCGATCCGAGAATCTCTTCGAGGGGACGAACAAGTTCTTCCGGCCGAATTACATCGCCAATCTGGTCGCCGGCTGGCTGCCAGCCCTCGAGGGGATGGTACCCCGAATGAAGCTGGGAGCCCGCGTCGCCGACGTGGGGTGCGGTTTTGGTTCGTCGACCCTACTGATGGCGGCCGCCTATCCCCGGTCGGAGTTCTTCGGGTACGACTATCACAAAGGTTCCATCGATGCGGCCCGCTCTCAGGCGGCTTTGGATCGAGCCGTAGAACGGGTCCATTTCGAGGTCGCTCGCGCCCAGGAGTACCCCGGCAAGGAGTACGACCTGGTCACCTTCTTCGATTGCCTTCACGATATGTCGGACCCCGTGGGCGCCGCCCGCCATGTTCGTTCAACCCTCAAACCCGACGGGATCTGGATGGTCGTCGAGCCGTTCGCTGGTGAGTCTCTTACTGCCAACCAGACGCCCGTTGGACGCCTCTACTATAGCGCGTCGACCATGATCTGCACGCCGGCCTCGCTGTCGGAGAAGGGGGGTGCCGGTCTCGGCGCCCAGGCTTCGGAGGCCGAACTTCGGGACGTGGCGAAGACTGGGGGGTTCACCCGATTTCGGAAGACCTCGGAGACCCCATTCAACCGGGTCTTCGAGATCCGACCGTAGTCTGGCCGGTGCGGTGTACGCGACCGATCTCAGGGAGGGTCCGCGACCCGTCGCTATCGAGAGCGCGACAGGCACCTTCCGGTCCACAATCCCACCCGTATCGTAAGCGCCGAACGTGTGCCCTTGCTTCCCTCGAGCCGCCAGGGAGGATTTACAGATAGTTCAATCCCTTCCCGACTTGGGTTCATGAAACCCCAGGCTGGAATCCCCCCTGGTGTGTCGATGCGTTCGGCGGGGGCGGACTCGCTCTATGTCGACCAAATCGATGGATTCGTCCTTTACGACTGCAAGTTCGGCGGCCCCGCGATAACGAGGGCCATCCCACCGATCCCGATTCGGATCCCAATGATTCCCCGCTCGGGATTAAGAAACTTGACCAGGACCGCGAGTTTCTTCGGCCATCTCAGGAGTTCAGGAGGCCGGACCACGGGGGGGCGACTCCGTGCGTGTTGCCATTCCTGGGTCCGGAGATCTTGGCCTGCGCAGCCTGAGACCAGCCCATATTCCGACCACCAGAATCGCGGTCCCCACTCCTCCGAGCACTAGGTACCCCTCCGCCAAGGGAATTCCCAGTAACTCGCCACTACCCCCTCCCGACAAGGTGACATGATCGGAAAAGACACTCACCGTTCCGGAGATGATGTTCGCAACATAGATTTCGCCCGTTTCGCTATCGTAGGCGACGGCAACGGGTCCGCGGTCTGTGCCCTGCGTCGCGACCACGGCACTAGTCGCATCGGAGATCACGCTCGCGTTATCCGAGCCAAGGTTGGCGACGAAGACCTCCCCGGTCCGGTTATCGTAAGCGATCCCCGACGGAGTCGTCCCGACGGGGACCTGTCCCACCAGCGCGTCAGTGGAATCCGAAATGATGCTCGTCCGATTGGAGTAGCTTTGGGTGACAAACACTTCTCCCTTTCCGCAATCGTAGGCGAGCCCGGCGGGGGGCGATCCCAGGGGAATCGTGGCGGACACTGTATCAGTGGAATCCGAGATGATGGTCAGATTGTTTGAGTAGACGTTCGAGACGAAGACCTCCCCCTTCCCGCTATCGTACGTGAGGTATTCGGGGGACGTGCCCACCGGGACCGTCGCGACCACCGTGTTGGACACGTCCGAGATGACGGCGACCTCGTTCGTGGCCGACTCCGCGACAAATATCTCTCCTCGGCCGCTGTCGTAGGCCGCACCGAGCGGGGTCGTAATCCCGCCCAGCGGTATCGTCGCAACCACCCGGTCGGTAGAGTCCGAGAGCACCTCGACGTTGTTCCGGTAGGCATCCGTCACATAGACGTCGCCCTTCCCGGCGTCATAGGCGACGCCACCGGGTTCGCTGCCCACGCTACGCGTCGTGACCACCGTATTGCTGGCGTCGGAGATGACCGCCACGGAGCCGTTGAGCGGCCCGCCGGAATCGTACTCCGTGACAAACGTCTCCCCCAGCCCGCTGTCATACGTGATGGCTACGGGCCGGTTATCCAGCGGAATCGTGGCAATCAGGCCGACCGCGTCGTTCGAGATCTTGGAAGGGGCGTCATTGGATTGGAAATGACCCAGGGGAAACGCCCCGGAGCCGACGCTGCCGAGAATAGCTAGAACGAGAACGATCCCGGGGAGGCCGCCGCGGTGGGTTTCGAACGGGCGAGAATGGGGGATTCCACGACGGGTGGCCAAGATCGATCTCCCCGGGTGGGAGCTCGCAGCTGTCCCGAGCTCCTCCCCCCTCGAACCGGCAAGGCAGTAAATGAGTTCGACTGGACCTCTTCGAAGAGGCACAAGCGACTTTCCCGGAGACTGCCAAGCACATACCCGGAGCCGCCAGAGGGCACCCCCCCCGTGCCGTGTTAAGTAAGGAGAGCCCGTGCTTGCCGCGTGAGTCTCGTGGCGTCGGACCAATCGACGACACCGGTCGACATTCATCGACTCGAGAGCCCAGAAGAATACCGGGCGGTCGAAGCAGTCCAACGAGAGGCATGGGGATTCACCTCCGACTCGCCCGTCCCGGCCCCGATCCAGCGGGCGATCAACGACAACGGGGGTCTCGTTCTTGGCGCCTTCGCAGGATCGGAGCTCATCGGTTTCACTTTCGGGTTCGTCGGTCGGGAGGAAGGGAAGCTCTTCCACTACTCGCATATGACCGCGGTGCGTCCACCCTGGCAGAATCGGCACGTAGGACTCGCGCTCAAGTCCCGCCAACGGGAGGAGGTGCTCCGTCAGGGGCTGGACGAGGTCCGTTGGACCTACGATCCCCTCCAGAGCAAGAACGCCGGCCTCAACGTGCGCCGGCTTGGCGGCAGGCCGGATCGGTACCTTCCGCACTACTACGGCGTGATGGCCGACGCGATCAACCAAGACCTCGAGACCGACCGGGTGAGACTCGTCTGGCAATTGAACGACCCCCGGGTCGAGGAGCGGCTGCGCGGTCATCTTCCGCTCCCGACCAATGAGGAGGACCGCCTTCGGAGTTCGGAGCCCCTGATCGAGACCGCACGCGGACCTAACGGGGTGCGACAGCCGATGGCCCTCCGGGCCCCGTCATCGCTCTCGCTAAACCTCGAGATCCCCGCCGATCTCGCCTCGGCGCGGGCCCGAGACCGCGACGAGGCGCGGCACTGGCGCGAAGCGACGCGGGAGGCGTTCATGCGGGCGCTGGCCGCCGGCTACACGGTCGACGACTTCGCGGTCGTTTCTCTGGGGGATGAGCGGAGGAGCTTCTACTTCCTCGAACGGAGGCCCGAAGCCGGTGCAGCTTAGGAGCGCTCGGCTGGACGAGCTCGAGCTCGAGCTGGTCGAGCCGTTCGAGACGAGCTTTGGGGTCGAAAAGAAGCGACGTTTCCTCCTCCTTAGGCTCGAGTCGCGGGACGGTCTGGTCGGCTACGGCGAGTGCGTCGCCGCCGCCGAGCCGCTCTACTCGAGTGAGACGGTCGAGACTGCGCGCGAGATGCTGACGAGGCGCTTCCTTCCCGACCTTCTGCGGACGCGCGCGGTGTCACCCGCTACTTTCTGGGCCGCGACCCGCCGTTACCGTGGGCAACGGATGGCCAAGGCCGCGGTCGAGACCGCGCTGGTTGACCTCGCCGCGCGCGCCGAGGGCCGCTCGGTCGCTCAATGGCTCGGCGGAAGGAAGCGGAGGGTCGAGGTCGGAGTGAGCATTGGAATTCAGCCGAGCATCGAAGCGCTCGTGCGTCGCGTTCGACAGTACCTCGAGGACGGGTACCGGCGAGTGAAGCTGAAGGTTCGTCCGGGATGGGACGTCACGCCGGTTCGGGCCGTTCGCCGGGCGTTCCCCGAGCTCGAGATATGGGTCGATGCGAACCAGGCGTACCCGCTGACCGCCATCGACCGCATCCGAACCTGGGCGGAAGCGAACTCGGTCGCGCAGGTCGAACAACCTTTCCCCGAGCGTGCGATCCGGGCGCACGCGGAGCTGACGCGGGGCGCCCAGTTCCGGGTGTGTCTCGACGAATCGATCGTCGACGAAGTCTCCTTGGAGGATGCGATTTCGGCTCGGGCGCTGACGAGCCTCAACCTCAAGACCGGTCGGGTGGGCGGGTTGACGGTTGCCCGGGACCTCGCGCGACGCGCGGTGCGGGCAGGGGTGCCTTCGTGGGTTGGGGGGATGCTCGAGAGCGGGATCGGACGCGCTCACAACGTCCACCTCGCTTCACTCGGCCTGTTCACGCTGCCCGCGGACCTCTCGGCGAGCGACCGCTACTATCGCGAGGATCTGATCGAGCCTCCGTTCGTCCTGGGACCGGGGAGCACTCTCGAGGTGCCGCGTGGACCCGGGATCGGGGTCGAGGTTCGAGAATCGGTTCTCCGTCGAGCCCGACGAGCCTCCCGCACTTTCGGCCGATGATTTCCGGCAGGGGGTTCGCGGGTCTCACGACGCAGAGGAGCGTTGGGGTTGCGAGCCGCGGACCTCGGGGCACGGAACCCGACCTGCTGGTCGATAAGCGTGGTCGTGCGACCCTCCGAGCGGTCGACCCGTTCGAAATCGGCTGAAGCTCCCCTCCGGACCAGGCCGGGCCGGCGGGGACCGCGTCGGGAACCGATGCGACCAGAACGGTTGGGTCTCCCGAGAGGACGCAGCAGCGCTCGTACCTCCCCCAGACCCCGCCCGCTCTCCGAGCTCGGTCGTTGACCGCGTGCGGTCTCCAACAACGACCCTGGGCCCGGTTCCCGGCTCAACCCCCCCCACGGTTTTCCAAGGAGGGGGTCCCCCTCGGGACCCCTTTCGGGTCACCCGGAGTAGGAACTGAAGTTCTCGGCACAGACCTATGGCGGCTCCTTGAGGATTGGGTCAACCGTGAGGCCTGGCCTTAGGGCGGGGTGCCGCAACCAAGCGCGTCGATTACCCCGCTCTCGTTCACGACGGCCCCCGCCGTCGTGTCGACCGAGAGCGTCAAGGTGAGCAGGTTGTCCTCCACCTGTTTGGCTACCATGGGCAGGCTGGGAAAGGTGCTGACAATGTACAGGGGGGGAGAGATCGAGGCGCTACAGATGTAGACCGGGTACAGTTCGTAATTGATGATCACGAGAGAATCGTTGAACGTGCCTCCGGCGCGAACGTGGAACGGGTACCCCCACAGCGGTCCAGATTGGTTGACCCAGAGTTCTGCGAATTCGGTGGTCCCGTTCACAGGGGGGTTCTGTTCGATTTGCCAGTGGATGGATTCGACGGTGACCGAAGGCGGGGGCGGGGAGGCGGCCGGGATGAGGAAGAGGACGATCACCAAGATCACGAGGGATGTCGTACATCCGCCGGCAACGTACCATAGCCCGTACCGTGGCATTCTCAACATGGGTGACCGCTCCGGAGTTCCCGCCGGCTCATGCGGGGGCCGTTACGACCGTCACCGAGACTCGACCCACGGCCGGTTGGGAGGGGATGGTGGAATGGCCGAAGCGGCAACTGCCCTCGGCCGACCCGACCGTGACTCGGCAACCGATTTGCCCTCGACCGAGGCGATGGGGTGGATTCCCGTGCGGAGGGATGGTCCTCGATGGAGGTCTCCTGAGTCTGGGAGGCGCGGCACGGGTAGTTAATGGTTCCAGCACCGAGGGCCGCCAACTTATTCGCGGTGGCTCATGACCCAACGGCGTTTGCAACCGTCACAAAGTTGATAACCCCCACCTCAGCATGTTTACGGCGATGCGACCCCACCGAGCCGGGCCCCGCCGCCGCCATCGCGGGGTGTCCAACATCATTGCCACGATCTTGCTCGTCGCCATCACGATCATTGCCGGGGTCTTCCTCTGGACGTTCAAGATCAATACCCCCGCCCCCTCTCCCGTCCTCTCGTTCTCGATTCGCTCGGGGACCAGTAACCCAGTGTGGGGCGACCCTACCGATTGCCTTCCCTGGTTCCCGGCTTGGCTGAATTACAACACGCACGTGACCACATCGACTACGAACGTCACCGACGACTACTACGAGAACGGGGGCAATTATGCGATCGCCGGTGCGTTCGGGGCCGGCCCGATCGTCGCGAAGAACGGCCAGCACTACGGCAACAACTTCACCGCCTGGTGGCACGGCGGGTTTGCGAACGTGACCGGCGGAGTGACGGGGTCCAGTGTCCACAACACCGAGTGCAGCGGGACACCGCCGACCGGAGACTTCTCCCAAATGAACTCGACCCAGTTCATTATCTCGGCGCACAGCCCGAGCGTGATCCCGTTGAGCGATGTGGAGCTCATCTTCGAATGCAATGGCACGGTCTTCGTCAATGGGACCCTGGATACGATGACCTGGTTCCCCGGCAGCTCGACCGGCCCGTCCCCGAATGCGCCCCACCTCAACAAGTGCGGGTCGTTCGTCCCGAGCGGCTCCTACAGCACCCTCTACAATCGGTTCGGGATCTTTGTCCCGATCAACCCGGCCCAGACCGGATTCGTGGAGGACGGAGACACGTTCATCATGTACGTTCACACGTCCTCGCCCTTCGACCCGGACGTCACGGGGGAGAACGACGGTGTCCATGGTGACTGCGGCCCGGGCCCGGACTGTGACGATTTCCATGGAGCCCCCGCCTGGTGCTTCACGGTCCCGGACGCGTGCACGCTTTCGTTCGTCTACACGGGCCAGCCGAACAGCCTCCTGACGTCCCTGAGCCTTTACGACATCATCCGCGGCTGAAGCCCGTTCGACCCGCCTCTCCGGAGGCCACCTTGAACCGCTCCGCTGATCAGAGAGTAGCAGTCGGCTTCGGGGGGGCCCCGACCGACGGGCGTCCGATCCGTTCCAGGGCTCGTTTCACGTGGGGGTTCGGCCCGATCGCTTCGACGACCTCTTGCACTTGGCCGGCGGAATCCAGGAAGAAAGTGACCCGGCGCGCGAACCCGAGGAATCCGAGGACGCCGTAGGCCTTGGCGATCGACTTGTCGCCGTCCGAGACGAGCGGGAACTCCACGTCGCATTTCGTGGCGAACACCTTCTGGGCACCGATCGGGTCCACGCTCACGCCCACGACGGAGACGCCGGCCGACTGGATCTCCGAATAGTGATCGGCGAAGGCTCGCGTCTCGATGGTGCAGCCGAGCGAGTTCGCCCGAGGGAAGAAAAAGAGGATCACCGGACGGCCTCGAAGCGAGGAGAGTTGGAACATTTGCCCCGAGGCTGAGGGGGCGGTAAAGTCCGGGGCGTTGTCGCCGATGCCCAGCACGTCGCTCCGAGCCGGGCCAGCTATATGAGCGGACGCAAGCGAATCAGCGATCCGAGCTACGGTGGGTCCCGTTCGTCCGGTTCACGCGGCGGAGGTCTTCTTCGGACAGCGGGGGGGTCCTGAACGCGCCGACAACCTCCTCCAAGCGGTCGGACGTAGGGAGGGGCACCAGGACCGAACCCACCCAGGGCCAGTGGGCGACGTAGAGGATGGCCGCCTGGGCCATGGTCCGTCGCCGATGCTCGGTCAGGTGAGCGAGGCGGAGCACGGGGCCGAACTCCACCTCCAGATCCCGGAGCCGGATCGGCCCCGCCCCCGGCCCGCGCTCGACCGCGCTTCCCGCAGCGCGTGTACCATCGAGACGACCACCGGCAAAGGGATCCCTCGCGAGGAAGGTCAGCGGACCCTCTCTCACCCGGCTCTCGAGTGACGGGACGAGTTGAAAATCGAGGAGGGACAGCGCACCGGAGAGGAGGAGGGGGGTGGAACGGTCTCCCCTCTCGACCGGAATCGGGGCATCGCCCCCGGTCCACCGACGGCCGAGCCAGGGGGGGGATCCATCTCCGAGCCCGTGGGTCACCCTCCCCCAGTCCAGGGTAGGGGGAAGTTCGGGGTCGACCCACTCGACGATCCCTACGTGATTCGGCGCGAGGCGGCGGTTGGAATCCTCGAGCGAATGTCGAAGTCGTTCGGTCACTCCTCCCGAAGAGTCCGGAGGCGGGGCGGGCCCCTCCTCCTGACGAACCAGGTCCTCCAGCCGTCGTCCGACGATTACCACGAGATCTGGGTCGGGGTCCGGGAATGCCGCGCGCAGGAGCCGCTCTGACTGGCGAGGTTCGGGGCTCCCGGCCACGTCGAACGTACTGACGCCGGCGCTTCGCACCCGACGCAATCGCTCGACCGCGCTGCGATCGCCCGCCGCCCCGGGGACGGGGGGCGGGATTACGGTGATCCCGAGGAGGGACAAGCGCGGCCCGCCCGGGGCGACCCGACGCTGCGGGAGGGAAGATTCGCCCGGTGACGGCATGGGTGCGGCGGACAACACCGCCGGCTAAACAAGCATTCGGGAGGATTCGATGTCGTCGGCGGAGGCAGCGAAATAGCGCCGGCCGAGCGGAGGGCGAGTGGGTCGGTAGTCGGTCATATAGGGGCGGCCCGTGTTCGCGACCTGAGGAGGTCGGGTGCGGTCATGAGCACGAAATCCGAATCAGGATCCGGGAAATCGAACGAATTCCGCTCGTTCCTCGATGAGGATTGGATGCGTTGGGTATCGGAGTACCCCGAGATCGGTACGGCGTGCGGGCTCCCGGGGTTTAACGACCGGTGGACCGACGACTCCGAGGCAGGGATCGAACGCCGCCGCGCTCACTTGGCCCAGAGTCATGCCCGACTCTTCGAATTCGACCCGACCGGGCTCTCCCCCACGGACCAGCTCGATCACGACCTCTACCGCAGCCTCGTGGTCACCGCGGAAACCGGAGCCCGTATCGGGTTCGACCCGATGCCGTTCGACTTCGGAGAACCGCACGACCTCCGGATGCCGATGAACCAGATGGAGGGAGTCCATCTCACGGCTCCCGACTTCCTCGACCTCGCGCCACGCGACCGGGTCGCCGATTTCGACGATCGGCTAGCTCGTCTGCGGGCCCTCCCCCAGGCCATACGCCAACAGAAGGTCCTGCTGGAGGCCGGGCGGGCTGCCGGATTCACTCCGCCCCGCATCGCGGTCGTGGGGATGCCCGACCAGATCCGCAACCTCCTCTGTCCCGACCCGAGCGAAAGTGCCCTCCTGGCTCCGTTCGTTACGCTGCCCTCATCGGTCGGACCTTCGGAACAATCCCGGCTGATCGCACAGGCACGTGCGGCGTACACCGACGGGGTCGTTCCCGCCTTCACCGAACTCTTAGCGTATCTCGATTCTAGCTATCTCCCCGCGTGCCGCGAGACGGTCGGCGCCTCGGCCCTCCCGGGCGGGGCCGCCACGTATGCGTACCTCGTCCGGCGGATGACGACCACGGACTTGACGCCCGAGCAGATCCATCAGATCGGCCTCCGAGAGGTTCAACGTCTTCGTTCCGAGATGGAGGCGGTCATGACCCGGACCGGGTTCCTGGGCTCCTTTGCGGAATTCAAGGAATTCCTTCGGACCGACCCGCGTTTCTATTGGAGCCGGGGGGAGGAGCTTGTCGACGGCTACCGGGTCATCGCGAAAAAGATCGACCCCCAGCTTGGACGGCTGTTCGGACGCCTGCCCCGACTTCCGTACGGCGTGCTTCCGGTGCCGAGCTTCCGAGAGAAGAACTCTCCAGCGGCGTACTACATGGGAGGAGCTCCCGCCACCGGCCGGGCCGGCAACTTCTACGCCAACACCTACCAGGTCGGGGTCCGCCCCCGCTGGGAGATGGAAGGGCTCACGCTGCATGAAGCGGTCCCCGGACACCACCTTCAGATCGCGATCGCGCAGGAACTCGACCACTTGCCGGAGTTCCGCCGGTGGAGCGGACCGACGGCCTTCATCGAGGGGTGGGGATTGTATGCGGAGAGCCTCGGGGAGGAGCTCGGTCTCTACCAAGACCCCTACTCGAAGTTCGGGCAGCTCACGTTCGACGCGTGGCGCTCGATCCGGCTCGTGGTCGACACGGGGATGCATGCGATGGGGTGGTCGCGCGACCGTGCCATCCAGTTCTTCCGTGACAACACGAGCATGAGCGACGTGGGGATCGGGGTCGAGGTCGACCGGTACATCGTTTGGCCCGGTCAGGCGCTTGCCTACAAGATCGGACAGCTCAAAATCCGCGAGATGCGGACCCTGGGCGAGACCCGCCTGGGAGAGCGGTTCGATGTCCGGAGCTTCCACGACCTCGTCCTGGGGGAGGGGGCGCTCCCGCTCGACCTCCTCCAGACCCGGGTCCGCCATTGGGTCGAGCGGCGAGCGGCGGAATAGAGGGGGGATGGAGGAGTCCCGGGCTGGCCGAACGCCGAGGCGTTAAGGTCACGGGAGCCTCCGTCATTCGATGGTCGAAAAGGGGGAGTCGCGCGTTCCGCTCTCGGAGCGGCACCGGCCCCATCGACTGGACGATGTCGTCGGCGGGACGAAGGGCCGCGCCGAACTTCGCGTCTGGGCCGACCAGTGGGCCTCCGGCCATCCCCCGACTCGTCGAGCGGTGGTTCTGGCGGGTCCTCCAGGGGTAGGAAAGACCTCGACCGCCCTCGCCCTCGCGGAGGAGTACGGGTGGACGCTGGTCGAGATGAACGCCTCCGACGCACGGAACGAGGCCGCGATCGAGCAGGTCGCCGGCCGCGCGTCGATCACCCACACGCTCACTTCTCGGGTCTCCAAGGGTAAACGCTCCCACGCGCTCATCCTGCTCGACGAGGCCGACTGTCTTACGGGCCGGCTCACCGAGACCGCGAGGACGACCCCGGCGCCCGTCGGTTTACGGGAGTTCCTTCGAGGCCGGTACGGGACCGTCGACGCCCTCAACTCCGCGTGGGGGCTTACAAGCGGGGGGAAACCCCCCGCGTTCCAGGAGTGGGACGACGTCCCCCGTACCGCCGGAAGAGGGGCTTGGACCAAGCTCCCCCCGGCGCAGCGGGACCTTGGGGACTGGAAGGGTGGCTCGCGTCCTCGCGACCTGTCCGACCGGGGAGGCCTCGCGGCGATCACCCGCCTCGTCCAGGAGACGCGGCAACCGCTAGTCCTGACTGTGAACGATGAGCGGACGTTGACCCGCTACTCCTCCGTCTTCCGCACGGGAGTACTGCGACTGCGATTCTTTCCGCTCCGAGACACGGAGATGGCTTCCCATCTCACCCGGGTCGCGCGGGCCGAGGGGATCGCCTTGGGCGAAGGGGCGATCGAAGCCATCGTGCGCAAGGCCCGCGGCGACCTGCGGGCGGGGATGAACGATCTGGAGGCGATCGCGCCCCTCCCCCCCGGACCCGCGCAGCTGACGGTCCTCGGTGTACGAGACCTGACCTCCGACTTCGAACAGCTGACCGAGGAAGCGCTCACCGCGCGCCGGTACTTCCGGTCGGTGGAAGTCCAGGATCGACTGGACGCTCCCCCCGATGACCTTCTTCCGTGGATCGAAGAGAACGTTCCCCATTTCGCCCCAGACGCCGCCCACCGTGACGCCGCTTTCCGAGTGATCGCCCAGGCCGACCTCTTTCTGCGGCGCGCTCGTCGGGCAAGGGTCTGGAGCCTGTGGAGCTATTCATCCGAGCTCTTGACCGGAGGTGTGGGTTTTGCCATCCGGGACCAGAACGTGCCGATCCGCGAGGGCGCGGCCTTCCCCCGGTTCCTGAGCGAGATGGGACGCTCCCGCGGTCAACGGGGGCTCCGAGATGGCGTCGTCGCCAAAGCCGCCGAGCGGCTTCACCTCTCCAAGGAAAAGACCCGATTGTACACGCTGCCCTTTCTGGAAGCCTTGGTCGGCGCCGGTACGGAGAGGAGTGCCTCCGCAGACCAGAGACGGGCGGCCCGCGCCCTGGTGCGCGAGCTCGACCTGACCCGCGAAGAGGTGGCGTACTTGATCGGTGCGGAGCCGGAATCCCCTCGGGTCCAGACGCTCTTCGAGAAACCCGGTGCGAGCCCGCGTCCCACGCCGACGGAGGAGGATTCGATGGGCGCGGAGACCCCCGCGGAGATTCGGAAATCGCCCCCAGTGGCACCCCCGAAGAAGGTCCAACGTTCCCTCTCGGAGTTCGGGGCGTGAGCCTTCGACCCAAAGCCGTCGTCGCTTGGAGCAGCGGGAAGGACTGCGCCTGGGCCCTCCACTCGGCGCGCACGGGGGGTCAAGTGGACGTCGTAGGGCTCCTTACGACCGTCACCGGACCGTTCGACCGTGTCTCGATGCATGGGGTTCGTTCGGAGGTGCTGGAGGCACAAGCCAAAGCGCTGGGCCTTCCGGTACACGCTGTGCCGATCCCCTATCCGTGTCCGAATGAAGTCTACGAGAAGGAGATGGCCCGGGCCCTAGCGGCCCTTGCCTCCGAGGGAGTTTCGCAGGTCATTTTCGGGGACCTGTTCCTCCAGGAAGTACGTTCCTATCGGGAAGAGAAAATGGCGGGCACCGGTCTCGTGCCGTCGTTTCCGCTGTGGGGGAGGGACACCCGGCGGCTCGCCGAAGAAATGGTCGCGGCAGGACTCGAGGCCACGATCGTCTGTCTCGACCCCCGGCAACTACCCGCCCGCTTCGCGGGCCGGAAGTTCGATGCGCGCCTGCTCTCGGAGCTGCCTCCGGAGGTCGACCCCTGTGGGGAACGCGGCGAGTTCCATACCTGCGTGACAGCGGGTCCGATGTTCGACCGCCCGCTCGACGTACGGCCGGGGCCGGTGGTAGAACGAGACGGGTTCGTCTTCGCCGACCTGGAACTCGCGCGATAAGCGCGCTACGCGAGTTTCGCGTGGACCGTGATCGCGACGTTTCCCTTCAAGGCGCCTGAGATCGGGCATCCCTGGCCCGCCGCCTGGGCGGCCGTCTCGAACTCCGCCGAAGTGATTCCCGGGACCTGCCCAGTGACGGCGAGCTCCATCGTCGTGACCTTCCAGGCGTCCCCGACCTTGTCGAACGTCGCGGTCGCGCGCACCTCGAGCCGAGTGGGAGGCTTCTGCATCCGTCCCAAGCCGCCCGACAGGGCCATCGAATAGCAGGCCGCGTGCGCCGCCGCGAGAAGCTCCTCGGGGCTCGTCTTGCCTCCGGAAGCCTCAGTGCGCGCCGACCAAGAGACGGCCATCGAAGGAAGGGCACCGCTCAAGCCCTGAACCGTGCCGTGTCCTCGCAATAGATCGTTCTCCCAGACCGCCTGGGCGGTGCGTGTAGCTGCCATTGACCCTGCTAGGGCGCCTGCCGATTTAACCCCACCCCGGTGTCGGGCTCGACCGGTCCACCGCCCATGTTTTCATGCCTTCGGCCCTCGCCCTCGCGTGGCGACCGCGCTCCGGGACCTGCCGAAGTTCCTCGTCCTCGCGGGCGTCTCCACGGTTCGGCTCGAGATGCGACTCGAATCCCCTGCGTGCGAGATCGACGTCGAGCTCGAGAACCCGCGTCCGGGCCGTTCGTTCGTCCTGCTCATCGGTCACAAGGAGGGGCCGTACGTCCAGCGAGTTCGACTCTCAGGACGCGCCCGCATCCACTTCGACCCCCAAGCGCCCGGGGAGTACCTCCTGTTGCTGGCGAACCCGAACCGCGAACCGCTCGTGCTCCGCCTGAAGGCCCGAGACCTGCTACCTCCCAAGCGAGGTACGAAAGCCCAAAAACCACGCAGCCGCGCTCGGATCGGGTCCTCGCGGAAGACCGCCGCACTAGCTGCTAAACCTCCTCGGAGGCGACCCGCCGCTGCGGGCCCTCCGCGAGGTCCGAAACCCTAACCCCGTCGAGCCTTTGCGGCCCCCCGTGAAGACCCAGCGTCGAGGTTGGTCGCGAGCTCGCGCGATGGAGTGGCGTCTCCGCTGGGACGCCCAGCAAACGTATCTCTTGCCCGAGAGGGAGGCGCGCTTTGCCGCCATGCTGGATTGGCTCGAGACGCTGGTGGGTCGCCGCGTTCGATGCCTGGACGTGGGCTGCGGACCGGGCGCGGTGTCGGAACGCCTGCTCGCACGGTTCCCGCGCGCCCGCTCCGTGGGAGTGGACTTCGACCCGGTCCTCCTCCGGCTCGCCTCGACCGGACTTGGAAATCTCCGAGGTCGAATGACATGGGTCGATGCGGACCTTCGGGTTCCCGGATGGACCCACGCCCTGCCGAGAGGACGGTTTGATGCGGCCCTTTCTTCGACCGCCCTTCATTGGCTCACGGGTCCCCAGCTCGCCCGGTTCTACCGGAGCCTCGCCCGTCTCCTTCGCCCGGGGGGAGTGCTCCTGAACGCGGACCAGATCTCCTTTGGCCCCGACGCAGTACGACTTCGAAAGGCGGCGCGAACGTTCCGACGTCATGGGGGGCCGTCCATTCCCTCGCCTCCGCAGTGGGGGACGGAGAACTGGACCGAGTGGTGGGCCGCGATCGCACAGGAGCCCGAGCTCCGGGCCGAGCTCGAGCTACGGGCTCTGCGGTTCCCCCACGAGCACATGGGGACACCGACCCCGGACATGGAGGGCCATCGCACCCGTCTCCTTCAGGCGGGCTTCCGAGAGGCGGAGGTGGTGTGGTCGTTGGGTGAGAGCCGCATCCTCGCCGCCGTTCATTAGAGAGCGGGCGGGCCGGGTCGAAGGCTTCAAGGGCTCGTCGGCTCCCTGCCTGCCTACCCAGGAGACCGATCGATGTTCGACTTCGCCCTCTACGCAGCGATCATCGTGACCGTGTTCGCGCTGGTCGACCCCATCGGAACGTTACCGTTCTTCGTAGCGTTGACCGAGGGGTTCAAGCCTCAGGACCGTCAGGTCGTCCTCCATCGGGCCATCCTCACCATGGCCGGGGTCCTCACGCTGTTCGCCCTGGTGGGACGGTTCCTCTTCCTCGCCTTCGGTTTCACCCTGGCCGCCTTCGAGGTCGCCGGCGGGATCATCCTCTTCCTCGTCGCGTACGACATGCTGCGGGGCGAGGTCACTCGGACGAAACTCACCCCCGGCGAGGAGGATCCCTCGAGCCGGAACGAGGTAGGGATCGTTCCGCTGGGCATCCCGCTCCTCGCGGGGCCGGGTGCGATCTCGACGGTGATGATCTATGAGGGGAACTCCGGAAGTGACCCGCTCATCATCGTGGCGACGTTCGTCGCGATCGGGGTCGTTACGGTCCTCGCCTACCTCATTTTCCGCTACGGTCAACGCATTCTGCTTTCTTTCGGCCGGACCGGGGTCATGGCGATGACCCGGATCCTGGGACTCTTGCTCGCCGCGGTGGGGGTACAGTTCGTGGCTATCGGGCTCGTGGGCCTTTTCCCGAACCTGTAGGTCGGGCCTTCGCCGGTCGGCGGTGGGCCACAGCGGGGGTTTTGCGGGGCTTGGAACGCGATGATCTCCCGCGGGCCCGAGGGGCGGCCTTGGGAAGGGTCTTCTCGACGTGCTTCGCGCCGGATTTAGCCGCCCGGTACTTGGCTACCGCCTCGATCATGATCGACGAAGGGGTGGCCGGGTTCTGGTCGGCGGCCCAGACCTTCTCGCCGGCCCGGATCGCGACCGGGAGGTCATTCTCGGCCGGTGGGAAGGCGCATTCGAAATCGTCGGTGTAGGCGCAGTACGGGTTGAAGGCCCGGTTGAAGTCGAGGTCGTACTCGTCCGACTCGGTGAGCTCGAGCATGAGGTACCGGCCCGGGCCGTAGCTCTCCCGCCCGCTCGTGGAGTCCCGGAACGGCACGAAGACCGACGTTCCCACGCCCTCGCCCGCGTGGTAGAGCCGCAAGTGGACCGGGGTCTTGCCGATCGCAAAGTGGAGGTCGCCGAGATGGCGCATGACCGCCGAGCCGTCCCGACTGGTCCGAAGGTAGGCCTCCGCGGGGACCGACAGACGCTCGAGCCGCGCGCGCACCTTGAAGGCCGGGTCGGGAGGGAAGTAGCGCAGGTCGTGGAAGGGCACGCGCGCCGAGATGAACGGCGACTCCCGGTGCCGCGCCATGAAATCGTCCTTGTGGCGCCGCTCCTCCTCCAGCTCGCTCGTCCACTCGGCGGCTTCGACCATTAGGCGAGGCGAGCCCCCTCGGGGTTTAACGGTTCGGGGCCGCCGACGGGGGGACCCATTTCCGGAGGTCGAGGAACATGAACTCCTCGTCAATGTACCGGTCCCCCCGGCGGATCGCACGGGGAAGGAGCCCGTACGGGACGAAGCCGAGCCGTCGGTAGAGCTCCTTCGCCCGGACGTTGTCCGCAAACACGCTGAGCCGGACGATCTCGAACCGGCTTCGTGCCTCTTCCAGGGCTCGGATCATCATGGCCCGCCCCGCGCCCCGCCCCCGGAATCGGTGGTCGACTAGGACCCCCAGCACCCCGATATGGCCCAGTTCGCTGTCGGCGCGCGCGGTCTGGGGCTGGATCGTGCAGTTCCCGATGGCCCGTCCGGCTTCCTCCGCGACTGCCGTGAACCATTGCCGCTCGAGGCTCTTCCGGTAGAGGTTGGCGAACCACTCGACCTCGTCGGCCGTGCTCGGGCGCTCGGCGAACAAGCTGATGCCGATCGACTCGCCCGCCGCCCGCTCCTGATAGAGATGGAAGTACATCTCGGTCAGCGGGTCGAAGTCGTTCCAGAGAAGACCACGGACGATCATGGGCCGCGGCCTTCGGGCCCCGGGCCATCAAGCCTTCCGTGGGATCCGGGAAGGGGAGGGCCGAACCTTCGATCCGGCCCAAGGACGGTCGGGTCGATCTCGGAGATCCGTCGCCGGCCCGTGAGGGCCATCGTCGTGAGAAGGTCCACCATGAGGAGGGAAAATACCCGCGCGACGCCGCGTTCTCCACCGGCCCCGAGCCCCCAGAGGATCGGTCGGCCGAGACCCACCGCCCGAGCTCCCAGGCCCAGGGCCATGACGATGTCGGCGCCTCGGCGGACTCCTCCGTCAAGATAGACCTCGGCTCGCGAACCGACCGCCGCGACGACCTCGGGAAGGGCGTCCAGGCTCGCGGGCGCGCCGTCCAGTTGACGGCCCCCGTGGTTAGAGACGACCACTCCTCGAGCACCGTGTTCCACCGCGAGCCGCGCGTCGTCCGGTGTCAATACCCCCTTCACCACGATCGGGAGGTCGGTGACCTCCCGGAGCTGGTCGAGGATCTTCCAGCCGGCGCCCGCCTCGGACCGCAAGGCGAAGGTGCCGCCTCGGGCGTCGAATCCCCGCGGAGGTCCTACGATGTCCGGTCCGTTGCCGAGCGGTGGCCACCCTTCAACGGCGAATCCGCCGTGGGCCTGCCGGTCCCGGTTGGCGAGCACGGGAAGGTCGACCGTGAGGACGAGGGCGGAATACCCCGCCTTCTCGGCCCGTTCGACCAGCCGGCGGCTAGCGGAGAACTCCGGCTGGAGATAGAGCTGGAACCATTGCGGTCCGGCCGGCGCGGCGGCCGCGATCTGCTCGAGCGATGCACTGGACAGCGTGCTGAACACCGCGAGCACTCCGGCGGCGCTCGCAGCCCGAGCCGTGCCCATTTCGGCGTCGGGGTGGATCGAGCCGTGGTAGGCCGTCGGGCAGGCGAAGAAGGGGGCATTTACGGGCGCGCCGAGAAGGGTGGTGGTGGGGTCGATCTCGGTTACGTCAACGAGAACACGAGATCGCAGGGTCCGACGAAGGAATGCCGCGTGGTTGTCGCGGAGGGTGGTCTCTTCGGCCGCACCCCCCTGGACATAGTTCCAGAGTGCCGGCGGGATTTTGCGGGACGCGGCCTCTTCGAGATCTCCCAGGCTCATGAACCCGCCGTCGGGGGGTTCGCCGGTCGCCGCGGAGGGGGCCGCTTCGTCCTTCTTAACAGGGACACCCGGTGCGGCGGCCACAATCGCCCATCAACGCCCGGTGGATTATAACGGAATGACCGTTCTCAGAATTTTCCGCGCACTGCGCAGGGATCCCCGCGACCCGGGGAAACCCCCGTCTGCGGTCGGCGCGGGCTTGAACAAAAGCACGCGCGGCCGGGAGCGGTCCACGTGGGAGGGGGGAGTCGGCGCGAAACCCCCGGGGGTGCCGCAATCCCGGTCGGTCAGAATTTCCCCAGGGAACTCACCGGGTTCCACTCCGGTGCGAAGCATCGGCCGAACCTCTCAAGCCCGAGGTCGGGGGTTCCTCCTGGCGCAGCGGAGCCGTCATTGGGACCCGCGAGCATGCGAGGTGCCCGAATCAGGCACGGGCACGCCTCCTTCAACCGTCTCGATGGAATCTGGCCCCGTCGATGAGAAATCGAACGTCGGACGCGAGGGAGATGAATCGGAATCCCAGTTCCACGGCCACCCTCTTTTCCTCGGGATCGATGGCCAGCGTTCCGGGAACCTTGCCGTGCCGTTCGCAGACCTCTACCACCCTGCTCATGGCTTCCCGTACCTTCGGATTCTTCCGGTCGTCCAGGAGGCCCAAGCTCAGGGTCAGGTCCTGGGGTCCTACGAAGAGGAGGTCCACGCCGTCCACTCCCGCGATGGCGTCGAGATGGTCTAACGCCTCCTTGGTCTCGATCTGAACGCCGACCAGGGTCTCCGCATTGGCACTCCTCAGATAGGAGGCGAGTTCGATTCCGTAACGCGAGGAGGCCGCGGCGGCCGCCCCTCGCACCCCGTCCGGGGGGTATTTGGCGAACGCGACGACGGTCTTCGCTTGAGCCTCCGTGCTCACGAGCGGCACGAGAACGCCCTGCGAACCCGAGTCCAATGCCTGCTTGACCAGGTACTGGTCCACGTTTCCCACGCGGACGAGCGGTGTCGGACCACGGTCTCTCAATACCGATACCATCGCCGCCAGGGTCTCGGGGTTCACTTGGGCGTGCTCGGTGTCGATCATGAACCACTCGAATCCCAATCCCTTGAGTGCATCGAGGCACACGAGCGACGAGGACGAGATCCAGGTGCCGAAGCTGGGGTCCTTGGAGGAACGTAGCCGGCCCTTGAGGGAGTTCTTCATCGCTGGACCACCCCAGGGAATCTCGCGTGCCATAAGCTTTCCAGAGCGCGACCGAGCGCGCAGATCGAGGAGCCATCGCGCCGCGGCTCCTATCCGCGACGGTCGGCCGGGGAGGTGCCAATACCCCCACGCGCGTCCCGCGGTGGAAACTACATCCGAACGGTCCGCATACGACCCATAGTGACCGAACCCGATCCCCCGGTTTGGCACATCGCGGCAGTGCTGGTCGTTCTGGGCTTGGCGTCGGCCGGAGGGTTGGTATTCGCACCCTCGCCCTCCACCCCATCCTGCGGAACTAACCTCCTCACAAGTTACTGCAATTTAGTCCGAGGGAACGTCACGTACGCCTCAGAGGACGTCGAGATCCCGGCGAACGCTTCGGGCTGGGGTCCCGTGACCCACCTCACATTCCATGGGGTCCAGTTCCGGCTCTGGCCCGAGCTCCCGTCGCCCGATGGGGTCTTTCTCCAGGGAACAGGGATAGAACCGGATGGCGTTGATCTCGCCTTCGTGGTGCTTCCAAACAATTCGTCCCCCGCGGGAAACCCTCCCCCCACGAACGCGGAAGTCCAAACCTGGTTCTCGCCCGACGGCGACTTCGGCGTGACCTGGCTGGGCGAGCTCGGGCAATGGGTGAGCTTGCGACTGTCGGTGGCTGATCCCGGGATCACGTACGCGTTGGAGAGCGTGACGTTGGCCGCGGTGAACGCTCCTCAACCCGAGAATTTCACATTCCAAGGTGTGTCGTTTGGACTGCAGGTCGAGGGCTATTTTTCTCCGGCGGGACCGTCGCTGGTCGCTTCGGTGGCGGAGCCGAACGGCACTCACGTTCACCTTGCCGAATGGGCGGGCCCATTGCTGGCCTGCGGTACGGTAGGTGATACGCCGACCGGAATCCTTGACCACTCAACCTGTCTCTACACTGGCCTTCCGGAGCAGGGCGTTGCCCTCCTTTGGGACGGGTATCTCACCGTCACGTTGATGGTCCGGGTGGGATGACCGGGTCGCATCAACCTGGCTCAGAGAGGAGGTCGGTTGCTGGCGTCTCGTTCGGGCCTGCGTCCGGAGGGATTTCACCGTACTTGGGATCCCGGTGGACCTCGATGATGGCCGATCCGCTGGAAGGTTGGGTATTCGTCGGCTTTCCCGACGAGCACCTGCGAACGATGCTCCGACCTGGAACCATCCGACTATGGGACGACGCTCGAACGATCGGCAAGGTTCCCGGGCAACCGGTGCTCTTCCTGCAGACCAGGGAACAGGGCGCGGCTTGGGTCGGGTCGGGGGTCGTCATCCGCGTGGAAGAGCGGTGGAAGGCTCTCGGAGTCTACGTGGAGACCCGAACCGTTTTGCCCCGGATGCTCGAGACGGTAGCCCCCGACAACGATGACCCTACCCAGGGAGGTGCCCACACCGTGCATTCGATCGGCTCGCAAGGGATGGCGGCCTGGGAGAACCGAGCGCTCGCCTCACGTCTCGGATTCGCCGGGTTCCAGCCCCGGACGCCCTACCTGCACGCGGAACGAGACCTTCGGCTGACCGCCTCGGACGCGGTACTTCTCTGTCAGCTTCAGCCGTCGCTCCGAAGCCTCTGGCCCAAATAGGCGGCGTCCTCGGTCGTTCGGAGCAGCCTGTTTTCTCGCGAGATTGAGAGGTCATTTCCCCCGATGACCTCGCCCCCTGGAGAAGGCGATCCTCCAACCGCGGCGGCTCGCCGGGTGTGGCGTCTCGGCTGGGGCGCGCCCGGGCGAGCGCGACGGTCCTTCGGAAGTGAGGCCGCCTTCCACGAACCTCAGGATACGAAGGGGGAGCTCCGGCTCGATGGATCCCTGGGCTCTCCTTGAAATTGGGGGGTCAAATGCCGCCCCCGGTGGTTTCTCCCGGTGCAGAACGCTGTGGCCGGCCCGAGATGAACCCGGAGGTGCGCGCACGATCGGCTCCCCGCGCCCGACACGCCCGGCCCGCTCGCTCGACCTTTCCCGCTATCCGAACGTCTACGACGCCGCGTTCTCGTGGGATCGCTCCCAAGAGGCGCGCACGTACGTGCGAGTGGCCACCGCGCGGATGGGGAAGCCGCCTCGCTCGGCAGCGGAGCTCGCTTGCGGTACGGGCGTCCTCGCCCGTCGGTGGGCTTCCTGGGGACTCGAGGCCTACGGATTGGACCGGTCGGCCACCGCAATCACGCGGGCGCGCGAATTGACCCGCGGGATCGTTCCGCCGGGGCATTGGTTGCGGGGGGACCTTCGGAGCTTTCGGCTCCCTCGGCGAGTGGAGATGGCGGTCGTGCCGTTGGACAGCCTGGGGTACCTCGTCGAAGAGGCGAGCCTCCTGTCGTTCTTCCGCGCGGCTCGGCGGTCTCTCGCTCCAGGTGGGGTTCTGGCGATCGACCTCACCCTTCATCCGGAGGGGACCCCACCGCTCCCCGTCCGGAATGCGTGGAAGGTCGCGCTGCGCCCCCGGGGGGATCTCAGGGTCAGCTGGCGCAGCCAAGGGAAACCCTGGGGGTCGCCGGTACGCCAATGGGAGGTGGGGCGGGTCACCGTCCATGTCCCGGGTAGACCGAGTCAGATCTTCTGGGAGGCTTACCCGCACGCAACCCTCAACGCGCGCACCCTCCGGGACCTCTCACTCAAAGCCGGCGGGTTCGGCGAGATGTGGGTCTATTCGGACGCTGCGCACCGAGCTCGCTCCGGGAAGATGCATCGGGTCTCTTCGCTGAACCGTGTCCAGGGTCCCCGATTGGTCTGTTGGGGAGGGACCTGATCCTCGGACGCTGCGCCATTCCTCCATTCCGCACCGCCGGCCGCTCCCTCCGGCGTGCCCAATGTCCCGTGGAACGTGAGGCGACCGAACGCCAAGGCGGGAATCAGCGGACTGGGACCGAAAGGTCGCGAGGAGCGCGGGCGAAGGTACTGTGGGGTTCCCGTGTTTCCAACTCTCCTGCGGAGGGACCAGGCAGGTGAACTTCGTCGGAGAGAAGGCTCAAGATAGAGAGGTCACAACGGCGGGTGACTCTCCACCACGAGAACATAATCCAGGATCCTACCCAGGTTCTCCTTCGGGGGTTTCATGCCGTCCAAGGAGAGCACGGGTTCGTTCCAAGTCTGGTATTCGCGATGGACGACCTCGTCCCAAGTAGGCCCCGGCAACGGGGGTGTCGGAGGGAGGCGTGATTCCACCCGCCTTCGATGTTCCCCCTCGTCGGGACAGACCAGCTCGATCACGTGCCGCACCGCGTGGAACTCCTTGCTCAGGTCGCTCCACATCTGGCGCGCTGGCTCCACTCCGTTCACCGCGTCGATCACCACATCCCGGCCTAGTTCCAGCTGGACTGCAGCGAGGTCGCGGGCGGCAATGTACGCAGCCAACCCCGTCTCAAAGGATTGCGGGATCCCTGCTTTCAGCAAGGAAGCCTCGAGGGTATCCACCCGGAGCCACACGGCGCCGAAGCATTCGGCGACCATTCGAGCAAGGGTCGACTTTCCAGTCCCGGGGAGGCCGGCGAATACGATCAACCTCGCTGGATTCGACACGGCAGAAACTCGGTTGGGTGTCCATCTTCGTTGTGGGACTTGAGGATTGAGTTCCAGGCAGATCGAGCCCGGTGGCCTTCGGCATGGTCGTGCGCTCGGCGGACGAGTGCTGTATGCGGGCTCGCGGCTCCGCTCGTTCCTCGCGAAGAGGAGAATGAACGAGGCGACAGGCGCCTCGGAGCCGCGAATCAGCGCTTTACGGGTGGTTCGTAGCGGCCGACCCTCCGCACCATCTCGACCGGTGTCGAGTAGTCCAACCATTGGCTCGGTCGGTGGCCGTTTTGGTGGGTCTTTCAGGGCAATGCCCTGAGGTCAATTCACATGTAGCCGAACTGCCGTTTCGCAAACTCGCTCATCCGGTCCGGGCTCCAGGGAGGATCCCAGATCAGGTCGACCTTCGCCCCGTGTATCAGTGGGACCTTCTCGATGGCGTTCTTGACTTCCTCAGCTAGGATCCCTGCGACCGGACAGCCGGGCGCCGTAAGGGTCATCTTGAGCGTGACGTCGTCCCCCGCCCATTCGAATCCATAGATGAGTCCCAAGTCCACGATATTCATGGGGATCTCGGGGTCGTAGATCTGCTTCAGGTTTTCGGTGATGAGCCGCTCCCGTTCGGCATACGGACCGGTGGCCGGTGGAGTCCCAGACGGTGGGGCCGGCGAGACATCTGAGGCCGGGACGGGGGCCGTCGCAGGAGGAACGGTCGCATTCTCGGACATCAAGAATGCCACAGGGCGCTCAGGTATAACCCTCGCGCCCCCAGGCCACGTCGGCCCCCGGTCTCAGGAATGGGTTTAAGGCGCGTCCTTGTGCTCCGCGCAATGAAAGACGTCCACGCCATGGCTCCCACGCGGGGACGTCTCCAACTCCGGTCCGTCGGCCTTTCGGGAATCCGCAAACCGCTTTCCATCCGCCGTCCCGGCCGGGTCAATGTTCTGGCAGCGACAATCGACCTCGCGGTCGACCTTCCGGCCGACCGCAAGGGTTCCGACCTATCGCGCAATGCGGAGATCCTTGCCGAGATCGTGGACCGGACCGCGCTCCAACCCGCGGAAAGCCTGGAATCGGCCTGCTCGTCGATCGCTCGGGAGTTGCTCCAGCGGCACTCCTACGCGACGGAGGCAACGGTCGAAGCGGAGGCGGAGTATTTCCTGCGACGGGGGGTCTCCGACGACCGGCAGAGCTTCGAGGATTACCTTCTCCGGGCCGAGGCACGCGCATTCTGGGGGAGCGATCGGTCGATCCACCTGCACCGTGCGATCGGGGCCGAGGCCGTGGGAATGACCGCGTGCCCGTGCGCGATGGAGACGACCCGAGAGAGGCTGAAGGCCGAGTTTCCGCTCCTCTCTGACCCGCAACTGAAGGAACTTCCGATGATCACTCACAATCAGCGCAACCGAACGCGACTGATGTTCGATTTCACTGGCGCAGGGGAGGTGGAGGTCGACGAGATCATCGACGCGATCGAAGCGGCACAGTCGAGCCCCACGTTCGCGATCCTGAAGCGAGGGGACGAGGGCCGGGTCGTGATGGATGCCCACCGGAATCCCAAATTCGTGGAGGACGTGATTCGCGACCTGATGGCCAGCCTGCCCGGCCGGTTTCCCGACGTTCCGGACGACGTGGTCGTCCGTGCCCACACCCTGAGCGAAGAATCGATCCACAAGTACAACGTCGAGGCTTCCCACGAAACGACGATGGGGGAGCTCCGACGGTCCGGCGCCTCATAGGTCGTCGCGAGAGGACAGTGCCGTACGCGTGGGACTCCATTCGCCGCCGGCCCGGGCGCTCGGCGTTGACCTCCCTCGGCGTAGGGCTCGCCGTGGGCCTGGTCGTGCTGCTTCTCGCCTTGTCCTCGGGAATCCAGACGAGCGCGTCCACGCTCGCCGGCGCGAGCGGGGTCGACCTGTTGATTGCGAGCGCGAACACGACCTTCGCCCAGGACACGTTTCCCCCGATCTCCCAGGCACATTCCCTGGCCACCCGCATTCCGGGGGCCGACTCGAACGTGGCGACCGCCAGTCCGTGGCTGGTGAGCGACCTGGTGTTCGGCAATCAGTCGCTCTGGGCTGCGGCCAATGCGAGTTCGGTTCCCGCGGGGTGGAGCCCCACGGGTTCCGGCACGGTGGGCTGGATCCCGGGGGACAATACGGGGATCGAGACGCCCGATGTCTACAACGGCTCGGGGTTCTCGGCGGCAGGGGATCCGCACTACGCGAACGGGACGTACCTAGGGCCTCGCACCGGTGAGATCGAGCTCGACCAGGGCTTGGCTGGAGTCCTTGGGGTCACAGTGGGAGGAACCGTCTGGGCGGCCGCGTCCTCGCCCACGGGACCTTCCCAACTTTCCGGCTGGTACGCCAACGCGACCGAGTTCCATGTCGTGGGGATCACCGGCCCGTTCTGGCTGCTTCCGTCGGCCCTCCTCGCCTTCGTCTATCTCTCCGAGCTGCAATCGATCGTCGGAGGCGCGACCAGCTCGACCGACTACGGTTCGCTCGTGCTCGTCCATCTTCACGATCCGACACTCGCCACGGAGGACCAATCTCGACTGGGTGCCGCCTTCCCCGGCCTCACCGTCTTCACCCTCTCGGACATCCTCGGTGCGGTCCAGCACGTCGTGGACCTCTACCGCACCTTTGGAGAGCTCATCGGCGCCATCGGACTCGTGGTCGCGGCCTTATTCACCACCACCGTCCTCCAGATGTCGGTGGACGACCGGAGCCGCGAGATCGCGCTCCTCCGGGCGATCGGACACTCCCGAGCTAGGATCGCGGGCCTCGTGGTCCAAGAAGCCCTCATGCTTTCGTGCCTTGGGCTGCTCGTGGGACTCCCGGTCGCCTACTTCGGGGCCGTGGCGATCAACGCGTTCCTCCTTCGTCTTCTCGCCGGTCTGCCCGCCGGATTCTCGTTCGTCTCCTTCGACGCCACGGTCATCCTCTCCGGCGTCGGGCTCGTGCTCCTCATCGGGCTCATCGCGGGAATAGCGCCCGCGGCCCGTGCGATGCAGCTGCCGGTCGCCGAGGAGCTGAGGGCGGCGTGATCGGTCGTGGGGGAGGTCGTCGCCTTCGGCATGCCCGGCTTCAGGCCATCCTCGCCGTCGCCGCGATCGCGACCGCTATGGCGCTACCGGTCGTATTGGTCAGTGTCGGGGGGGGTGTTTCCAGTCACGAGCTCGCCAGCCTCCAGAACGCGGGGTACCAGGTCGTCGTGAGTGCCGGAGGTCTTCATGGCATCGCTCATGCCCATTCGCTCGCCCAAAGGATACTCGGCCTCCCCTCGGTCGCCGCGGCGTCACCGGTGCTCAGCGTGCCCATCGATGCGTTCCCGAGCGGGGCCGGCACGACCCCCGTGCTGGCCGAAGGGATCATCGCCGGCGAGTTCGGCCCGACCCTCGGCCCCGCCGAATCCGGGCTGTTCCCGTTGCCGCTTCCGCTCGGTGACCCGACCGATCAGATCCACTACGACAACGGGAGCTACGCAGGCGCGGCGACCTATGATGTCATGGTATCCTCTCCGTTCGCGCAGGCTCTGCATGTCACTACGGGCGACCGATTGCCCCTGGGTCCGACCTCGAACTCGACCGACCGGGTCGTCTATCAGGTGACGGGAACGTTCGGAGTGCCCCCGACGGCACTGGGTCCGACCGGAGCGTTCGCCGTCCTGCTCCCTCTGTCCGACCTTCAGGTGATGACCGGTTTCGCCAGTGAGCCCGCGGCGCCCGTCACCGACGCCGCCGACACCGTGGAAGTGGCGGTCGTTCCGTCCGCGACGACCGAACCCGGGGTCATCAACTCGGTGCGCGACCAGATCCAGGCCCTGGTGCCGTTCTACGGGGTGAGCTCCCTCTCCCAGGAAGCCCAGCAGCTCGAATCCGCGAGCGCGGTCCTCACCGGATTCTACCTGGCCCTCTCCTCGGTCGGGCTCACGGTCGGGCTCGTATTCCTCGCCCTGGTCCTCGTTCGCCGGGTGGAGTCCGAACGCCGCTCGATCGGGATCCGCCGGGCGATCGGCCAGCCGGGTCGGTCGATTGCGGCCGCCTTGATCGGGGATGGGGTTCTGCTGGCCGCTTCCGGGGCCCTGATCGGCCTCCTGGCCGGGTACTTGATGGTGGAGGGACTGGCGACCTGGGCCACGTCGACCGTCCAGGAGGCGGCGCAACTGGCGATCTTCGTCCCACTCACCCTCGCCGAGCTGGCGGCGGGCGTCATCGGGCTCTCCGTGCTTGCCGGAGCATGGGCCTCCCGCGCCGCGCTTCGTATCGACCTCGCGGAGGCGTTGCGTTGAAACCGGTCCAGGCGCCCGCGATCGAGCTGGTGGGCGTTGAGCGGACCTACGCCGCCGGGGAAGCGGACGAGGTGCGCGCCCTTCGGGGGGTCGACCTGGCCGTCGGGTCGGGTGAGTTCGTTTCCCTCGAGGGACCGAGCGGGTGCGGCAAGACCACGCTGCTCAACCTCATCGGACTCCTTGACGCCCCGACCGTGGGCGAGGTGCGCTGGGACGGCCGATCGGTCGGCCGCCGCACGGACCGGGAGCGATCCCGCCTTCGCCTCGAGGGCGTCGGGTTCATCTTTCAGCGGTTCTACCTTCTCCCGTCCTTGACCGCGCGAGAGAACGTCGAACTCCCTATGCGGACCCGCGGAGTGGAGCGCGCCGAACGACAACGACGCGCCTCCGAGCTGCTCTCCGAAGTGGGACTCACTGGCCGTGAACGGGCCTACCCCCACCAGCTCTCTGGCGGGGAGGAGCAACGCGTCGCGGTCGCGCGAGCCCTCGCGAACCAACCTGGGCTCTTGCTCGCCGACGAGCCGACGGGGGAACTCGACCGCGTCAACACCGAAGGCATCCTCACGCTCCTAGAGCAGGTCCGGAAGGAGCGCAACGCAACGCTCTTGCTCGTCACCCACAATCCGTCCGTCTCCCGACGGGCCCACCGCCACCTGACGCTCGAGGACGGCCGCGTCACGTCCGACCTCCGGGAGCCCTGACCATGGCCCGCATCGCGATCCTCCTCAACGACCGCTGCCACCCGAAGGAGTGCCAGTGGGAATGCCAGGCCTACTGCCCGCCGGTCCGGATGGGCCAGGAGTGCATCGTCGAGGGACCGAACGGTAAGCCGATCATCTCTGAGACGCTGTGCATCGGCTGCGGCATCTGTGTGCACAAGTGCCCCTTCGACGCGATCAAGATCCTCAACACCCCCCAGGCGGACGAATCGGAGATCGTCCATCGGTACGGGTACAACGGATTCCGCCTCTACCGGCTCCCGATTCCTCCTTCGACGGGGATCACCGGTCTCCTGGGACCGAACGGGATCGGAAAGTCGACCGCCCTCCGCGTCCTTGGCGGGGTCGAGCTTCCCAACCTGGGCCATTATGACCGCCCTCCCTCGTGGGGTCCGGTCCTCGAGCACTACCGGGGCACCGCCCTTCACGCCCACTTCGAACGGATCGCGCGGGGCGAGCTCAGGGCCGTGGTCAAGCCCCAATACGTGGACCGCCTCGCCGAATCGGGCGACCGGGTCCGTGACTTCGTCGGCGCAGGCGGATCGCGGGCCGAATCCGTGCTGGAAGAGGTCGGCATGACGCATCGGGCCGAGCGGCCGATGACCGAGCTCTCGGGCGGTGAGCTCCAGCTCGCGGCCCTCGCGCGCGTCCTGGCGACCGACGCGGACCTGTACCTGATCGACGAGCCCTCGAGCTACCTCGACATCGTCCACCGTCTTTCGGTGGCCCGTATCCTGCGTCATCTGGGCGAGACGAAGAGCGTCATCGTGGTCGAGCACGACCTCGCGCTTCTCGACTACTTGGCGGACCAGGCGCATCTCCTCTACGGAGAATCAGCAGCGTTCGGAGTTGTCAGCCACCCGATCCCGATGCGTTCCGCGATCAACACCTACCTCACGGGCTACCTCAAGGACGAGAACGTCCGCTTCCGGACGGAGGCAGTGCGGTTCGTCGCGCATCCGCCCAAACCGCCCGCCCGCCAGAACGCGCTCGTGGAGTTCCCGGAACTTGAGAAGCAGTTCCCTGAGTTCCATCTTAAAGTGGGGGCGGGTCGCATCGCCAAGGGCGAGACGGTGGGGATCGTCGGACCGAACGCCACCGGCAAGACCACGTTCGTCCGGATGCTCGCGGGGGTCGAGACCCCAACTCGCGGGACGGCCCCGGTCGGGGTGACCGTCAGCTACAAACCCCAGTATCTCAAAGCGACCCAGGCGGGGAGCCTGCGGGAGCGGGCGAGCGCCCTCGCGAACGAGCCGACGTTCGACCACCGGACCTTCGAACGCGACCTCGTGCCCGGGCTCCATCTCGATGAGATCCTCGATGTCTCCCTGCCCGACCTCTCCGGCGGAGAGCTGCAACGCTCCGCGGTCGCGCTCGCGCTCGCTCGGACCGCCACGCTCTACCTCCTCGACGAGCCATCCGCCTATTTGGACGCCGACGAGCGCATGGCGATGGCGCGGTTGATCCGGCGCCAGGTCGAGCGTCAGGCCGTCAGCGCGCTGGTCGTCGACCACGATGTCTACTTCCTGGACCTCGCCTCCGACGCGCTCATGGTGTTCAAGCCCGAGGGAACCGGCGGCTTGGCGGGCCGGGGGGACGGCCCGTACCCGATGCGCGAAGGGATGAACCAGCTCCTCCGAACGGTCGACGTGACGTTCCGGCGCGATGCGGAGACGCTGCGACCGCGGATCAACCGTGAGGGCTCCGTCCTCGACCGCGAGCAGAGGGCGCAGGGGGAATACTACTACGAGCCCGCCGCCTGACGTGAGAAATACAGTCCCGGACTGCATCTAGCGCGTCTCCTGAAAGAAGGCGGCCATCTGGGACATGCCCTTGGCCATACGCTGTTCCTCGACCCGGGCCGGATGCATGGCTCACCGGTCCTTCTTGCTCAGGCGGAGGAAGGTCCATACACCGAGGCGGAAGGCCTCACACGAATGTCCTGCATCTTGTCGAAGCCTCTCAGTCAAGAGCCTCGCCCCGCGGAGGTTGAGGTTGTCCTTGGTGTCTCCGCGAAAATGAAGGCCTGGCACTGGTTCTAGCGAATATGGGGAGGCCCCCGTTTCCCGGGCCCGTATGAATTGGTCTACGACTTAGGACCAGCAGGTGGTGACCTATTCGTTCGTTGTCTCAGCGATAGAACTAATCCGGTGACCCCCGTCGCCGCCCCGAGAGTCGTGCCTATCAGGACAACCGCGATACCGAGGGGGACTCCAAGAAAGTTTGCGGTCGGACTTGCAGACGAGGGAAGCTGTGTAAAGTGAATCGTCACTCCGGCAAAGTCGTTGATGGGCTTGTAGAAGTAACCGACGTCGGGGGTGGCAGAGTAGCCAGAAACATTGCCGATTTTGTAATAGTACTTCCCGGGAGGGAGCACGAACGCTTGGCCCTGGGACTCGACTGACCACCATGTGTAATTGAGGTAGATCTTCCAGGCGGTGCCGACTGGGAGCCCGGTTTCTTGGAAAGACACGAACGTCCCAGTCCCAACGCAACTCGACCAGCAGGTTGGAGTCTCGCTTGATTGAGGACCGCTCAGTTCGAGCGTAGTCGTGTTCCCGATCCATTGATCCCACACACTGCAGTACGTCCCGGCGGGTCCAAGAGTAGAGTTGTCGCAGGGAGACACCCAGTTGAGTAGGTAGACGACGTGTAGGCTGCTACTGTTCGGTTGCGGGACGAGGGAAGTGGAGAAGTTCTGCGCCGCCCAATAATTGCCGCTTTGACCGTTCGGGAGAATCCAATAACTCCACTCCCAACCACCCCACGCCGTGAGGATCGCTCCGAAGGTTTCGTTGGCGCACAGCTCATCCCAAAAGGCAGACGCGTTGTACGTAATCGGACCGCTGCTTTCCGCTCCGGGGTCTGGGCCAAGGGAGCTACAATCGCGTGTGGTGTTTACCCCGCTTTCGAGTGGGCTCACCGAAGCTGATCCCCCCGGGTGACCTTCCGTGATTAGAGATCCCGGGGCGTTGCTCACAAATAGCAAGGCAGCCACGCCGAAGACGATCGCATAAGCCGCCCGAGCCCTCTGTCTCATGTGCACCCGGCCCGAATATGGGCGCGGTTCCTCTCACGGCCCCAAAGGCTGGAAACGTACGCTCCTCATCTCGCTTTCTTCTTTGCCGGTCCGAAACAAGTCCTTGTTAATCGACTATCCGAGCGGAAAAGGGTCCCGGTCTCCCAGGACCCGAAGGGGTTGGCTCCCTATCGGTGGAGGACCGAACGGCGGGAGCGCGACGACACGTCTCTCGAAGGGATGCTAGGAGTTCGGCTTCGCTGTACTTGGGTCGGACTTGGGGGCATACAGTCCGGGACTGTAATCTCTCCTCGAAGGCGGCTACTACTACGAGCCGGCTTCCTGACGTGGGCGACGCCCTTTCCGGAGGCCTTCATGGCTAGGCGATAACCTCGGCCATTCGATTCTCCTCGACCCCGATGAAGAAGGCCGTGGTCGCGGGAGATTCATGCCCGTAATTGGTCGCTCCTCCGAGAGAGCCGGCGCAGTACCTGACTGAGCCGGCATGGCAAACCGACAGAAAAGCGTCTGGCGGAGTACGCTTCAGCGAGCGAGGGAATAGTCGCGCGTCAGTGCGATCGCGGCATTGATGAAGCAAGCGCGCGGCCGATGACAGTGACCGCCTCGGATCGCGAAAGCGTTCGTGAACGAGCGTCGGCAATCCTGCGTCGCGACTTTGCCGTTGAGCCGGACGAGATCGGCGCGCGCGTCGCGGCCAGGCATCGCCACGGAATGGAGCACCTCCCGCGAAGGGGTCCTGAGTCCTGGACTGGCCGTCCCGATGTCGTATAGGGTATTGTCCCCTCTGTCGTAGCCAGGAAGTCACTGGCCCCGGTCCGAGGAAGGTCAGGACTCGTTGATGACCTTCTTCGCCTTGATGAAGTCGCCCTTGCGGAGCTCGGTGAACGCTTGGACGATCTCCTCGCGGGTGTTCATCACGATCGGTCCGTACCACGCTACAGGCTCGCCGAGCGGCTTCCCTGAGATCAAGAGAAATCGGAGCCCCCGGTCCCCGGCCACGACGTTCACGAGGTCCCCGTCGCCGTAGAGCACGGTTTCACCCTTGCCGCACGTCGCGTCGTTGGCCGGGTCCATGTCCCCCGTGTAGAGGCGTTCCTGGTCCGATTCGACGGCCGGCATGCCGAGCGGGTCGAACGACCCCGACCCCTCGACGGTCTGGGCAAAGACCGTGTACCCGCGCTTCACGGGGTGGTCGAAGGTGCCGTGGGGAGGAAGCCGCACATCGATGTACAGGGGGTCGACCGGAATGTGTCGCACGGGCCCCTCCACAGTGTGGTACTCCCCGGCGATGACCTGTACCACGCGTCCCTCCTCTTCCTTGACGGTCGGGATGGAGGAGGCGGCGACCCCACGGTAGGCAGGAGTCTCCATCTTGCGCGCGTGGGGCAGGTTTACCCACAGTTGGAATCCCGAGAGGAGGCCCTCGGTGCGTTGGGGCATCTCCTGGTGCATGATCCCGCTCCCCGCGCTCATCCACTGAACGTCACCCGAATCGATGACGCCCTTGTTACCGAGCGAATCCTCGTGGGCGGTCCGGCCGCTCATCATGTAGGTGACCGTCTCGAGCCCGCGATGGGGATGCCAGGGGAACCCCTTCACGTAGTCCGCCGGGTTCATGGAGCCGAAATTGTCGAGTAGCAGGAAAGGGTCCAACAGCGGAACTTCCGAATTCCCGAACATCCGTCGGAGCCGGACCCCGGCGCCTTCGAGCGTCTCCGTGCCTCCGAACTTGCGCTCGACCGTTCGGACGTCGACCGGGGCCCCCGGGCCGGGTCGTAGGCGCTTGGTCACTGGCCGAACCCGCTCCGGCATTTCACGCCCCCTCCCTTCACCTCCCGTGGGCTAAAAGCGCTACCGCGAGGAGATCTTTGCCGATCCGGAGTCGCTTGGCTCGAACGTCAGCGTCGACATCCATGAGGTAGCATTCCTTGAGATGATTCCATACGGACCTTGATGACGAGCCCGTCGATCCGCGACCCCGTAAATAACCACCTGCTCACGGCGAAGCTCGCCGCGCGGATCGCGCCCGCGATGTTGTTCGCTTGTTCCGCGATTCTGTGGCTCGTCGCGCCGCATTGACGGGAGCGACCGCGGCCGATTACGCAGGCTTCAATAGGGGCGCAAAGGGCCGATGAAAGCGACCGCAATCAGCCGGCGGGCGACGGGAGACCGTGACTCGAGGTCCGGTTAGCTAGGTTCGTGTTCATGCCAACAACGAAACCGCTGTCGACCTTCCCGGAAAATATGGGTTGTTAATACACGTGAAACGCTTGATGGGTGAAGGGTCGAGAAGCCCGGGATGTCGGAATGAAGCACGAAGAGCTAGCAGAGCTGATGCAGACGTTGGACGATGCTTGGAATGCCGGACCTGGCAGCCCACTCTGGGAGACTTTCAAAAAGCGCCACACGGAAGACGTTGCAGTCTACTGGCCCGGTCAGCCGGAACCTACGCGGGGGCGACACAACCATGACGTGGAAGCCGAGGAGTTCTTCAAGACCTTCCCCGACAATCACCTGGTCAACCGTCCCTACAAGATCTTCTTCGCCGCCGACAACCACACCTGCTCGGTCGCGGATTTCTCCGGGACCATGATGGGACCGATGAAAGCGGGAGGGGGCAAGGTCATAGCGCCTACCGGAAAGAGCTTCCACGTTGAGTTCTGCACTATCGCCACTTGGAACGACCGAGACGAAATCAAAGAGGAGAGACTCTTTTACGACCTCGTAGGCCTGATGAAACAGATTGGGCTATCCTGAAGGAACACCAGGGACTTCGACAGGAATCTGACCGAGACCCCGCGCCACACCTTGTTGTCGACCCGTTGCCCGGAGCGAGGACCGAGGCCCTGCCCTCATGATGCCCGCGCGGGGGGCCGCGGCCGCGCAGGCTTCATGAAGGACGCGCGCGGGTCGATGGCGAGACCGCGAGGAGCGCGCCGGCACGGACGCGAGGTCGCCCGCGCCCGCCGAGGACTCCGGCGAGGAATGCCGATGGCCAGATGTAGTGATCCTGGTGTGGGATGAACCTGGGGCGAGACGAGGAGCGTCATGAGTAGGCCGCGTCGAGCGTTGGTTCTCGGGGCGGGTGGTTATGCTGCGATGGCCTGGGAGGTCGGCTTCCTTACCGGCATGGCGGACGCCGGTTCCGACCCCCGCGACGCAGACGTGTTCGTGGGGACCTCTGCGGGGGCCATCGTCGCGGCTCAGATCACGAGCGGGGGCTCGCTGGATGGGCTATTCCGCCGGCAGCTCGCCCCGCCTAGGGAGATGGAGCCGTCGACGCCCGAAGTCGATTTTAACCGATGGCGCGAAGACCTGGGACGCGCGAAGAGTGGCGGCGGAACTCCGACCGAAATCTTGCGTCGCATCGGATCGCTAGCCTTGGCGGTCCCACCGGGGACCCCGTCAGACCGGGCTGAAGTCGCGGCCCTGCTGCCGAGCCACGTCTGGCCCGAACAGCGACTGCTCGCGGTGGCGGTCGACGTTCGGACGGGGGAGCGATACGTCTTCGACCGAACGAGCGGAATCGACTTCGTCGACGCGGTGACGGCCAGTGGAGCCGTCGCCGGAATCTCACCGCCGATGACCTTCAATGGTCACGGCTACATGGACGGCGCATTCTATTCACTGGCAAATGCGGACTTGGCCCTTGGCTGTGATTGCGTGTTGATTCTTTCCCTCCCCGCCCGAGTGCCTCCGCTCAGCGTGACGTCACTCGAGACCGCGGTAGAGAAGTTACGAGCCAGTCACGCGCGCGTGGAGGTCGCGCACCCCGATGAGGCCACCCAGGCCGCTTTCCTGTCTGTTGGGGGCAACCTGCTAGACCCGTCGGTCAGCGAGCCGGCGGCCCGCGCCGGGCGTGAGCAGGGTCGTCGCGTCGTAAACGAACGCTTGTCCCTCTTCTGGCAGTGAATCACAGCGTCGCGATCGATTTGGCCTAGGGCCGGTGCGAGGCCCGCGGGCGACCGAGCCCCCGTCATGGTCGCCGAGCGAGGCGAGGGTGCGGTGGCCGCAGTCCGCCGCGACCTTGAGGTGGGGCGCGCGCGGCCGATGACCGTGACCGCGATCAGCGCGCGGGAGAGGCCGCGCCGGCGAACCCCCGCTAATGTATCAGCTCGGTCTGCCCGGATACGGTGAATCTGCCTGTGAAGCCTGACGAAGCGACACGGCTAGGGAGGCAACGAATGTGACCGACGGACTGGTGCTCTCGGCCGGCGAAGGACGCAAGATTCGAAGTCCTGGTATGACTCTCAAGTTGGGCGCGGATCGGTCGAAGAAGTGGTCAGTGTTCGAGGCGGAGGTTCCGCCCGGGTTCGACGTGGGGGCCCATCTCCACCGCGAAGCCGAGGAACTTTTCTACATTCTCGATGGCGAACTCGAACTGCTAGCGTTCGAGCCGCGCATTCGCACGAAGGACGACTGGCGTGCTTGGGAATCAAAGACGGGGGCCAAGGTGGTTCGAGGCGGCCCGGGAAGCGCCATGTTCGTTCCGGAGGGATGCCCACACGCATTCACCAACCCAGGAACCACGACGGCTCGGATGCTCTTCCTAGTCACCCCGTCCGGTCACGAACACTACCTCGATGAGCTCGGCGAGTTGCTCGGAAACCGAGGACCACCGGACCAGGCTGCTATAGTAAAGCTCCGCGCTCGTCACGACATCGAGCAACTCACACCATTGATTCCGGGGCGTGCTTCGGGTCCACCCGGCCGGCCCCCGGTGTAGTGTTGATCCTGGATACGCGCGGGTGATGATCAACCGCGAGGAGCGCGGGAGTCGCGTCCGCGCAGGCTTCATGAAGGACGCGCGCGGCCGATGACAGTGACCGCGATCAGCGCGCGGGACGATGACACGACCGCGAGGAGCGCGCGGGAAGGCCGAGATTCGCGCGGCGGAATGTCCGCGGACCGAACTCGCTCTCCCGAAGGCTATGGCTCGGGAGATTTCAATGCGGAAGATTCCGAAGACGCACGTCGACCCCTGAACTTACTTCTCGCGGGCGTCCTCAACGCGCCCCATCGGCCGGTTCTGCTGCCGGGAGTAACTGCCCCTGGAGAACATCACGGCCCCGAGGACCAAGAAGACGAGGAACAGGACCAACGCGATCACCCAGTAGCTCCGGCTCAGGTACAGCAGGTAGCCCGCCAGGCCTATTCCGACGAGGATGACGAACGCTCCGAGCACCTTCATCAGGCCGCCCCCTTCATACGCCCCGTACCCCATCGAAACCGCCTCGACCCAGGACCGGGTTTAACCTATTATAAGCCGTCGCAACGCCTCCCCCACTTCGACTGACGGTACGTCATGGAGACGGGCTGGAGGACGTTCGGTGAAATTCGAACCGGCCTATCCCTTCCTCGAGTCCAGGCAGAGGCGCACTAAGCGCACTGTCGGGTAGTCGTCCCAATCAACCCTGGTCGCCTCGCGATCCTGCGGTCGCTCGAGGTGTTCGATTAAAGGCCGAGTGCGGTCGGCCTTTGCTTGTCCGGGGGAGTCGGCGTGTGCCAGGACCTGGGGAAACCCCTCCACAATCCCGAGGAAGGAGGGCGGATCGGTCTCCGCATCGAGATGTGCCGGAAGGTACTCTGGCAGGTGCAACACGCGGCGCGGGGTGTGGACAATCCCCGGCCGTCCGAAACGGTCCGGTCTACTCCTGAGGGGCCCCTACGGTGCGAACCGGCCCTTTCCTCCCGACACCTCAGGGAAAAACTTGGTGCACCCGTTCGGTGAACCGGAATTCTACCACATGGCAGACGGGACAGAGGGTGGCGGGAAACCGTGGGGATGCCTGGAAGGCGAAGATCGGGAGTCGTGCCAATCGGGCTTCGGCATCAAGCTCCCCCGGGTGCGGGGCGGGAGGTGATGGTTCCCACCGAATTGTCGACGGGATGGCGTTAAAGTTTCCCGCATCTCCTCGGACGAATCCCGGCTCCAAAGGCCCTCCGCATCTTCGACACAGGTACGTTCCAGAGGGCAGCGCCATACGTCCCACGGTAGAAACCGACGTTACTTCCCCCCATCGCTGCCTCGCCCGATCGGGGGACACCCCATCCGAAAGGGACCGGTTTAGACCCGCCCCGTCGTCGGCCCAAGAATCACGCCGCACTTTCTGCAAAAGATAATGCTCAAGCCCAACGACGCAAACCCGGGTCCGGCAACCGGCATCTGGCCCATATCTGCCGGACCAAGCGGTTGCTTGCAGTTTGGGCACCAAGGCAGATTGCCACCAATCGGAGCGTCCGGCACAGGTTTCTCACCGCGGACCGAGATATCACCTCTACTAGCCGCCGAGCAGGAGCCCGTGGCCCATACGGACCCTTTGTCCACGGGGTTATTTCCCCGTACGGAACCATGCGATAAACCCACCGACGGGAAGAAGCACGATTCCGCCGAAGAGAAGCTCCCATCCGGTTACAGTCCAACTGGAGGCCGTGACGCAGGACGAAGTCGGAGGAGGGGGACCCGTCCCATTGTAGTTCGAGGGCTGGCAGGTGGTGTCGTATCGAAAGAAGAAACTCACGATTATCAGTGCGAGCCCAAGGACGATCGTATCAGTTCACTGAGTTGAGGTGACCGAACGCGCGCGCGTGCGCGCGCGTTCGGTTGGACCGACAGTACTAAATCTAGCCAGCCCTTCACCCATTGCCCGAGGGCACTGTGGCCACTCGGGATTCACGGCTTCTTCTCTCCCCAGAGGACGAGGGTCCGATCACCCTCTCTCGCGAGCAGCGGCTCGAGATTCTCCGACGACTGGACAAGCTCGAGGCCGACAACGAGCAGCTCCACCGAGAGAATCAGGAGCTGCGTAAGAGGCTGGAGGAGCGCGACCGCGAACTGGACCGACTGAAGCATACTACGGCCGCCCTCGACGTGGCCACTCCTCCCTCCAAGAAGCTCCACCGCCCCGCTGCTCCGGCCGAGCCCCGACTGAAGGGCCGTCATGCCGGCGGTCAACCCGGGCATCCTCCTCATGTGCGACCTCCCCCGGATCACTTCGACGAGACGCTCGACCTGACCCTCCAGCTCTGCCCCGACTGTCGGGGGAAACTGGACAAACCCTCCGACAGTTACGAGCGGTTCGTCACCGAACTCATTCCCGCCTACCTCTACGTCCTCAAGCTCCTCGTCCACCGCTACTGGTGCCGACGGTGCCATCGGTTCGTTCAAGCCACGACAGACCGGGCGCTTCCGGGCCGGCAGTTCGGCCCGCGGCTTGCGAGCACCCTCGTCCTGCTGTCGATGATGGGGCTCCCGGTGCGGCGCATCCAGGAGACCGTGGCGGCGATGGCGGGGCTGGAGGTGAGCGTCGGGGCGATCCAGGGGTTGTTGGAGGCGAGTGCCGAGAGCCTCGGCCCCGAATACGAGGCGGTTCACCAGGAGGTGCTCAAGGCCCACCTCGTCCAGCCGGACGAGACGTCGATGCGGGTCGGTGGCGAGAACTGGTGGGCATGGAGCTTCGCGACCGAACTCGCCGCCTACTACGAGCTCGATCCGAGTCGGGGTCAGGACGTGGTCGAGCGGGTGCTCGGAGCCAACTTCCCGGGGACGGTGGTTTCGGATGACTGGTGCGGCTACAACGTGCTGCGCGGGAAGCGAGGGGTCTGCTGGATCCACATCAATCGCCATCTCCAGGCGGTGGAGGTGGCGGACGGGATCGAGCCGAGAGGGCCGAGGAGCCTCGCGCCGCCGAAGTATCTGCGAGCCGGGCACCCGCCGACGACGTTCCTCGGGTTCGCGGGCGAGCTGAGAGCGCTGCTGCGAGAGGCGGTCGACTGGTCGGCGAAGACGCCGGCCTCGGAGACGGCCGTGCGAGCGCGGCAGGCGGCCGTCTACGAGGCGCGGGTCCGCTCGCTGTGCCATCCCGCCTCCCCGGACGAGGACGTGGGGCGCATCTCGCGGAACCTGCTGAAGCGGATGCCCTATCTCTTCGAGTTCGTGCGGGACGCGCAGATCCCCTGGCATAACAACGCCGGCGAGAGGGCCATCCGCTCCATCTGCGTGAAACGGAAGATGAGCGGGGGGATGCGGAGCGCGGTGGGAGCTCGGACCTACGCGCGATTGAAGAGCGTCCACGAGACGGCGAGGCGGAGAGGAGAGGAGTTCCTGCGCGTCGTCGCGAACGCCCTCACCCGACCGGGCCCCGGTCAACCTTCGAGGCGCGCCTCAATCGCGTGAACAGATACGGACGATCAAGGTCTGACCCACCCGTTTGCGAATCCTCACGACACGCCCCAGGGTGGTCATGGATTAGAAGTCCAACAGTTACCGCTTCGGGTAGAAATCGACGTCTTATACCCTCCTCCTCGAACCCGTTTGGAGGAATCAGTGCCCGACGGGTACCGGTGGTTGACCGAACGGGTAGAGTGGTACGTCACGTCTCGAAGAGGAGTGGGAGAGGATTGGAGGAAACAAACCCGGCGAGCCTCGCGAAACCGTTTCTTGCCGTCGGGTTGCGGGGCTCGGTTGAAACCAGGTTGGTTCGCCCGGCTCGGGTTCGATGCGCCGACGAGAGCGTCTGGCGTGACCCGAGAAAGGGTCGAGGCGCTTCGGGATACTCGGATGCTGACGCCCTGCTAGCGTCAGAATTGGACCTCCCGCCTCCGCCGAGGGCCCCGAATGGTTCATCCTCTCGTCCGCGAATTGACTTGCCGAGGGGCTCCACCGATGCGATCCGCGTTCTGTACGGGGTGCGGCGAGCCGCTCACGGTGGGCGGATCTCTGTGTGTGCGATGCGGGACCGAGAACCCCGGCCCACCCCCCATGGCCCCAGGGGGATCCCCGGCCGCGCCTCCGCCCCCCTCGGTGCCCGTCCTCGGGTTCCGTCATCCCCGTGACAAGGGATCAACCCTGCTCGTGGTCGTCGTCCTGGTGGCAGCCCTCCTCGTAGCCGTCTCCTTCAGCAGCTTCCTGTTCTACTCGCTGCTAGGTTGTGGAAACGGCTGTCCGGGGGCGTCGGCGATCGGCAACGGATTCAAGGCGGGTAACCCGACCTTGGGGCAGTGCCCGGGCGGTGACACCTTTGCCGCCAACGGATGCGACGGCCCTACGCACTCGTACTATCAGATCCGCATCGTCGCCTCCAGCGTCACGTTCGGGGAGGTCTGGCTCCAGGTTCTGGGGACGAACGGGGCACCTTACGTCGCACCGGGAGGGCTCGGGTTCAGCGTCCTTTCCCAGGGCGGGGTGGTCCTTGCCCAATACGGGACGACCGGCGGCATCCTCGCGATGACCTCCGGCTGGATGTACGCCCCCGGGATCTCCAACGCGACCGCCCTCAGCACCGCGTGTAGCCTGGCGATCGACATGGGTACGGGGAATCCGGCCGAGCAGGGCTTGGGGTTCGTGGCCTTCGGAACGGGGTCGTACTCTGGAACGACCGCTACGTTGGCCCTACCCTGATCGGCGGCAATACGATCCGGAAGGCGGCGGGACGCTCCTCCGCACCCTCCCGCCAACCGATATGAACCGTGCGTGCAGTGGTCAAGGGTGAGTGGTACGCCCGGCGCGGGCCATCGTTCGAGCTCCGCCCCACGGCACACGGGGCACATCGACCATCGCGGGCGCTACCACGACCGCGGGAAGATCTCGCCTTGGAACGTCGGGGCCTATGTTGTACTGATCCTCATCGTCCTCGTGATCTTCCGGACTTCCACCGCCCAGTACTGGGTGCCGTACGTGCTCATCGCCCTCGTCTTTCTCCTGCTCGCCCGCTATCTCTCGACCCGGTACGTGATCGACGAAGCGTACCTCCATGCCTATCGATTCCTCGGAGGTCGGCGCCTCCCCCTCGAAGACGTGCGCCAGATCGAATACGCGAGCATTCGTGACCTGAGCCCGCTCGGCCTCTTCGGCTCGTGGGGATGGCGCGGTCGGATGTGGAGCCCCCGCATCGGCACCTTCGATTCCATCTATACGGACACCTTCGGCCTGCTGGTTTCCCCGGGCGAGTTCCCCCTGTTCCTCTCCCCCGCCGACCCGGCCGGGTTCGCGCGGGAGCTCTCACGCCGGGTGCGCTCGTTCTCGGGTCCCCTCGAGGTGGACGTGGGAGACCCCGCGAAGCAGAGCGCGTCCGTGGTGCCGTCGTTCTAGGCGGGCGGAGGCGTGTCCGGCTCGGACGGGGGCGGGGTGGCCTCGGCTTCGGGAGCGGGGGGAGGCTCGGTCGCGGAGGCGGTAGTGGCTCCTGCCTTCGCGCGGCGAATCGCCGAGCCCTTCATGACCCGGCCGAGCAGACCGAAGACGACCGCGAACACGAAGATCACGAGGATCACGATGATCAGCGTCTGCTCGAGGCTCGTGAAGTCGACGTAGCCGAACTGTTGAGCGAGCAGGACGAGCACCAAGCCCAGGATCCCGCCACTCGTCGCACCGGAAGCTCCTCCGGCCATCCTACGTGCCTCCCTGTTTCGGCGGGGTGTCGATCCCCATCTGCTTCCGAGCGACGCGGACACTCCCCAAGGCGGCGATCTGGTAGATCTCGAGTATTCCGATGAGGATCAGCGCGATGTTGATCACGGTCAGGTGGTCCGACGCCTGGATCCAGACGTAGAAGGTCGAGTTCCAGATCGCCGTCCCGTGGTCGAACAGGCTCGCCTCGACCTGGTAGACCCCCTCGAACAGGTACTGGTCCTGGGAGAAGTCCGTGTCGTTCATGTTGATGCTCCCCGTGGTACTGGGCACCGCGCCGGTGATCGTCTGCACGGTCGTCCCGACGGAGGCCCCCAGGAAGAGGATGGTCAGCGCACCCTTGGTGACGAGGGTCGCCTGTCCGGGGCTGTTCCAATTGAAGACCGTCGCAAAAGGGTTGGCTAACGAAGCCGTGATCGCGGTCCCGGCGGTCGTGTGGTCGGCGACCGGGGTCCCCTGAAAAGTGACGGTCGCTGAGAAGTCGGTGGCCGCCGGTCGGGCCGAAGCCCCGGTAATGGCGCTGTGCGCTCCCGAAGAACCGTCCCACGCGGGCACCAGCGGACCGATGACGAGCAGCAACGCGAGGACGGCGCCGACGACGGCGCCGAGCGACAGCCGATGGAGCCCGAGTCGCCTCACTGGGGCGGCGCACAACGAAGTGGGTTAAGAAGCTATGGAAACAAGGTCGCGCGACGCGTCCGGCGCAGATTCAGGACCCTACGATCGGGCGAGCGGGCTCAATACTTGGCGATCGACGGGTCGACCTGGTCCGCCCAGGCGTTGATCCCACCGGCCAAGCTCTTCACGTGAGAGAACCCGAGGTCGAGGAGGAGCTGCGTCGCGAGCGCGGAGCGTTTCCCGCTCCGACAGTAGAGCACGATCTCCCGGGCCCGGGTGAGATCGTCCACCTTCTCCGGGAGCTGCGCCCGGGGGATCAGTCGCGCCCCTTCGATATGGGAGATCTCCCACTCCTCGGGGTCTCGCACGTCGATCAGAAGCGGGGGGTCGTCCGAGTCGAGCTCGGCCTTGAGCGCACCGGGAGAGATCACTGGCACGGTGCCGAGCGCTGGGGTATCCGCGGCGGTCGGGACACCACAGAACTGCGCATAATCGATGAGTCCCTTCTGGGTGGCGTGGGGGGAGCATAGCACGCACTCCGGGTCCTTCCGGAGCTGGAGCTCACGGAACCGCATTTCGAGCGCGTCGAACAGCAAGAGGCGACCCACGAGCGGTTCCCCGACGTGGAGCAGGAGTTTGATCGTCTCGGTCGCCTGGATCGTTCCGACGAGACCGGGCAACACACCGAGGACGCCGGCCTCCGCGCAGGAGGGCACGAGGTCCGGAGGGGGTGGCTCCGGGAACAGGCATCGGTAGCACGGGCCATACCGGGCATCGAACACGCTGGCCTGCCCCTCGAACCGGTAGATCGAACCGTAGACGTTCGGCTTTCTGAGCAGGACGCACGCGTCGTTGACGAGGTAGCGGGTCGGGAAGTTGTCCGTGCCGTCGACCACGACGTCATAGGGAGCCAGGGTCTCGAGCGCGTTCGCGGAGGTGAGGCGCTCCTCGTGGGGGACGACCTGGACCCCCGGATTCAGGGCGGTGATCCGTTCCGTCGCCGCGGCGAGCTTCGGGCGGCCTACGTCCGAGGTCGAGTAGAGGATCTGTCGTTGAAGGTTGGATGCCTCCACGCGGTCGAAGTCGACGAGACCGATCTGGCCAACGCCGGCGGCGGCGAGGTAGAGGGCGGCGGGGGAGCCGAGACCCCCGGCGCCGACCAACAGGACCCGGGAGGAGCGCAGCTTCTTCTGGCCGGCGAGTCCCACCTCGGGGAGAAGCAGGTGGCGGCTGTACCGGATGAGGTCCTCGCGGCTGAAGGGTCCCTCGGCCCGGTGGGAAGTGGAATGCGCTGGCCCGGAAGACGAGCCGACGGAACCCCCCGCGATCGCTGGAACGATCGAGACGATGTCACCGTCCTTAACGGCCGTCCCGTCGCGTTGGAGGTAGCGGATGTCCTGGTCGTTGAGGTAGAGCGTGACGAAGTTTCGGAGCTCTCCGCCTTGCGTGAACAGATGGCGACGGAGGGAAGGGTACCGGTCGGCCAGCTCACGGACGACCCCACCCACCGTCGTGCCATCGAGAGAGATCTCCGCCGAACCTCCGGCGAAGGGCCGCAACGGAGTGGGAATCTTCACCGTCGTTCGGGCCATACCTCCCTCATGGGGACCGCCTCGCACTTAGGGTTTGACCCCCCCTTCCGTCGGCACCCGGGATGCGCACCTCTAGTTTGACCCGTTCGAATTTCGATCGGTCGGGGGCAAGTTCGAACGCCTCGGTCGGGCCCACCCCGTCGGCGGTGATCGAGCTCACGAGATAGCTGTACCACGGCCAGGCGTGCTCCCGGTCGAACTCAGAGGGCTCGGGTGGATATCCGGGATGGGAGTGATAGAATCCCACGACCTCCCGACCTGTGCGCTCGAGGCGACGCTCGAGCTCCCGGAGCTCCTCCGGCCGGATGGCGTACCGCCGACGGCGCTCTCCCTCGAAGCGGTTCTCCGCCCGCTCCACTGCCAGGATGTCGCGCGATCCCGGGTTCGGTTCTGACGCGGAGCCTATCAGGAAGCCGCAGGCCTCCTCCGGGTAGGCGGCACGGCCACCGAGCTCGATCCTGGCCAGTAGGTCCGTCCGGATGCCTACGGTCCTCATAGGTCCGGAACCACCGTGCGGTCCCTACCCCCGTCGGGCCGCGCCTGGGGGAGGACGCCGGGGGGGTCTATGCGAGCCCTATAGGGGGCGGCGAAGACCGCAGCTCCCGCGACGGAGCCCACTTGGAGGTACTCAATCATTGCGGTTCGGCGGGTCCTGGCCAAGCCGTCCTCGTGCTCAACCCTCTCGGTTCGGTCCACGACCGAGGTATCGTGGAGCGAGGGATGGGGCGCGATGGGCACGAGCTTCAGCCCCTCCCGGCCCTCTAGGCATCCCGCCGGTTCGACGGGATCAGTACGGCGGGATGTGGTTCTGTTGCATCTGGCCGACCATGTAGCTTTGCATCGCGGAGGCCGCCGCCTGCGGTGAGATCGGGTCGGTCGGAGCGATGAACGCCGAGATCTCGGTGGGGAACGTGTTCCAGAAGTAGGTCATCTGCACCGTGTTCGGGAACGGCTGGGAGTAGTTGAAGAACTGGTCGAGGAAGCCGCTCACGAAGGAGATGTGGAGCGACTGGACGTAGGAGAACGTATTCGCGAGCGAGGGGATGTCTCCCGACGAATTCCACAGCTCGCCTTCCACGAGAGGGGTGGCGAGGAATTGCGCGAACTTGATCGACCCGTTGATCAGGGCGGGGCTCGCTCCCGAGGAATTGGAGTTGCTGACGAAGGCCCCGATCGACCCCCAGAACGGCTCAGGATGGAGGCCGGTCTGCGACACCACGGGTATCGGTGCCACCCCGACGTTCTGCGCGCCGAGGGCGGCGATGTAGGATTGGATGTCCCACGGGCCGTCGAAGATGATCCCCGCCTTCCCCGCTTCGAAGAGCGACTCATAGGTCGATTCGCTGGTGACCCCCGTGGGTTCGATCCCATCCACTGTCGTGAAGTTGTGGGTGAACGTGAGGGCGTTCACGGTCGCGGTCGTGTTGAGGTCCGGCGCTCCGGTCGAGGAGAACATCTGACCCCCGAAGGCGGACTGCCACGCGGGGAAGCGATAGCCACCATCGGAATCGAGCCCGTACACGAGCCCGGCCGTGGTGATCTTCCCCCCCGAGCTGACGGTGACGTTCTTCGCGGCCGAGATCATCTGGTCGGTCGTGGTCGGTGCGGTGGGGATCAGGGCCTTGTTGTAGATCATGGCCACGCCGTTCACGTTCAGCGGAAATCCGTAGACCGCCCCGTTTTGCGTCACGTCCGACAGGGCGCCGGGCAAGAAGGTGGAGAACGCCGAGCTCGGGAGACGGGCGCTGAGGTTCTCCAAGAAGCCGTCAAAGAAGAGCCCGCCCGCGAAGTCGCTGGTCCCGATCAGGACGTCCGGGGCTTGGCAGGCGAGGGCCGCGGAAACGTAGTTCGACGGGGAAGGGGTCGTCTGATTGTCCCAGATGACGGAGAGGCCCGGATTCTGGGCCTCGAACTGGGAGACGGCCTTCGCGAACGCGGGGAACTCGGTCTGCGAGAAATCCTGCCAGACCGAGATCGAGGTCGACGACCCGCATCCCCCCCCGCTTCCCTTCTGGCCCGGCAGCTTGTTGTTCACGTAGAGGTAGGCGACCGACCCGGCGACGACCGCGATCACGACCACCACGATCGCGATGACCGCCGTCCCGCTCCGGCGGCGCCGCTGCGGGCCCTTCGGCCCGGAGGGCGTCGTGCTGCCGCTGGGCGGTGGGTCCGGACTTCCTGCGGGGCTGCTCGTACTCATGACCCATCCGGTGGGAGGGGAGCTCCGGGTTCGGAGTCGCCTCCTTCACTCGGGGCCGTCGTGGAGGAGGACTCGGTTACGGTTGTCGTGGAGCTCGTCTCGGAGCTCGTCGTGGAAGGGGTGGGTTCCTTCGGCCGGCGCATGAGGGCGACGACCGCGACCAAGATGACGACGATCACCACAACGGCGATCGCGATCCAGACCCAACTCGGGATCGAGCTCGAGGACGAGGGTGGCGGGGGAGTGGTCGTCGATCCGGAACTGAGGGTGGCGACCGAGGTCGGGATGAAGAACACGTTCCCAGAGCCGCCGCGATCCGTGAACCCGAGGTAGACCGGGGGCGCGGTGGCCCCGCTGCCCGCCACGAGCGAGGGCGAGTAGTCCGTTCCATCCGCCGCTCCGCTCCGGAACGTTCCCGTCCCGGTGCCGTTCGCGATCCAGATGTTCGAGCCGGTAGCGTTCTTCGCCGCCACGGCTACCGCGACGCCACCGGTGGGGCCGCCGGCGACAGCGACCCCCGAGGGCACGGCGCCCGTCGGGAGGGCGGCCGTGAGGACGTCCGATGAGCCGAAGGTGGCGGCCGTCGAGGTGAGCGTCACCGTCAACACGACGACGTTGGTCGAGGTCGCCTCAGCGATGTACGACGTACCGCTGGACGCGGTCGCGAGTCCGACCGCGCTCGCCGTGCCCGGGGCCGTCCCGAGGACGGTCGCGCTGCCCGGGACCACGATCGTGATCGTTCCGGCGACGTCGAGGGCGAGGAAGAAGGAGCCGCCGGTGTACGTGAGGGCGGCCGATTCGATCGTCCCGGAGGCCGTCCCGTTCGCGAACTGGCCCGTGGCGAGGTCCTGGAACGCGTAGTTCGACCCGTTCCATGCGACCCATCCCATCGTGCTTCCGCCGACGGCCGCGAGCCCGGTCGGCACCCACGAGAGGTTGAACCAGGGCGTCGGAGCGGCCCAGACCGATCCGGTGGTCGAGGTCGACGTGTAGACCTCCGAACCGAACGAGTAGAACGCCTGGTCCCCGGAGGCCGTGCCCACCACGGCGGAGCCCCCGAGGGCCACGGTCGTGGTCGTCGTCACGGTCAGCAACGGGAGCGCGACCGCGACGAGGGTCGGGTAGGAAGTGTTCGTGTAGTTCGACAGGAGGTCCTCCTGCGTGAGCGCCGGGTTGGAGCCGACGACCGCGGGGGCGATGTAGCTGAAGACGTACGGGGCGTCCAACGCCTTCGCACCGCCTCCCTGGTACGAACTTGCCGTCGGGTTGACCACGTCCCAGCCGTTGGTCGCATATCCGTCCTGGAAACCGGCGACGATCGTGTAGTTGTAGGTCGGGATCGCGCTTCCGATCAGGGCGGTGGGGACCTGGATCGAGACGGTCCGGTCGGACGTGAGCGTACCGTTCGACGGCTCGTTGGTCGTGACCCGCACGGCGGTCGCCGTGCTGACCCCGGCGGCGCTCTCCACGTAACTGTTGGCCGACCAGCCGGCGGCCTGGATGACGTAGGCCCAGGCCGAATCCTTCGATAGATTGATGTTCACTCCGGGCAGACTGGCGGTTTTACCGGAGGCGCCGGGCTCGTGGATGTAGATGTCGATGATCGGCTGGGTGAACCCGTACGGTCCGTTGAACACGTTCGAAAGGTTCCCGAAAGTGATGTTGAACTGGACGATGTAATTGTTGTCCGAGACGTTCACCCACTGCATGTCGACCGATCCGGGCGGGTAGTCCGGCACGCCGGCGATCGCCTCCGTCGGGTACGTGTAGTCCCCGGGCCCATCGCTTGGGGCGGTGTTGTGGATGGTCGAGATCAGGGTGAGCACGGCTAGCGCGCCCGGTACGGTGACGATGAGCGGGCCGATCGAACTGACCGCCGCTCCGGAGGTCGAGTTGACCGCGGCGACGAAGAACGAGATGCTGTCGCCTGGCACCATGCCGAGGTCGGTGAGCGGGATCTCGATCTGGAGGAGCCCGCCGACGAACGCGTCCCCCGCGACGGACGTGTCGAACGTCCAGGCACCCGCGGCGTTGGTCGTCTGGTAGAGGTCCATCGTGGCACTACCGGACGGGGTCACGCTCGATCCCTGGATGGTCGCCTCGGTCGTGGCCGCGAACCCGAAGGGGGTCGAGCCGACCGTGAAGGCCGCGTCCGGGATCGCGAGGCTCTGGAGGTCTCCGGCTCCCGGATTCACCGGTGAGAAGAAGATGTCCAGGCTATCGTTCGCCGCGACGTAGAAGTTCGGGGCCTTGTAGTTCGACGTAGCGCCCTTGACCCCCACGGAGAAGTAGAGGTTGTTGGCGTCGAACGCGTAGTAGGTGGCGTTGATGACGCCCGCGCCCGAACTGGTGGCCCCCGTCGACGCCTCGTACGCCCCGGTCCACGCGTCGTTGGCGTTGACCGAGTAGCCGGTGCCTCCCGCGAACGACCCTGTCGTGATGAGCGAACCCGTCAGCACCGGGCTCACCGAGCTGTTGGTGCCCCACACCATCGGCGTCAGGGGCGGGATGTACGAGCTCGTCAGGAACGGCGTGAGGGGCAGTCCGAGGACGCCGAGCGCCGTGTCGAGGTCGGCCCGGACCTCGTTCTCGAAGACGATGGCGTTCTGTGAACTGAGGCTCTGGTCGCCCGTGTCCCACGAGAAAGTGTAGTCCGACCCCTCAGCGAGGTAGATCGCCGTCCAGGCCTCCGCGTACTTTCCCTGGGGCGTCGTCGCGTTCCAGCCAGAGAGGATGGGGTAGTTGTTGTAAGGCGAGATTCCCGAGAGGTTGCTCGGCTGGACGAGGTGGTTCGCCGCGCCGTAAGCCTCGACCTCGGAGCGGACGAGGGTCAGCTGCTGCCAGTAGGAGTCCTGGGGTCCGTGCCCGGCCCACTGCCCGAGGTACTGGTTGATCCCCGTCCCGGACGGCTCGGCGTTCCATGAACCGGTCGGGAGGTTCGTGAGCGTCGGCAGGCTCGGGTGGGTGGCCATGTACTGCTGGACGGTGGTCGAGCGGACGTCGGAACTGTTCTGTGCGATCGCGGTGTAGAGGTCCTGCAGGAACGGCACCGCATCCTCGGGGAACGAACTCTCGAACATCCAGTTCTCCCCGTCCAGGGCGACGGTGACGAGGGTGTCGTTGTGCGCGTTGGTGGGGATGGTCGCGTAGACGTTCTTCAGCGAGGCCATGAACGTGTCGACGGCGGCCCAGGAGCCGCCCGACTCGGCGATCCCGCCGTAGTTGAAGCCCCAGTCGTTCGAGATGGACTCATCCCGGTAAACCATCACGGTCGAGGTCGTGTTGTTCGGTCCCCAGACCCGGTAGGGCGTGTAAAGCGCCTCGAGCTGGCTCGCGTTCGGGGTCGATACACCTTGGCCGGAATTGATGCCGGCCGCCGAGAGCGTGTTCTGCGAAGAGGAGGTCCAGGTGTAACCGGAGGCGTTGATGGAGGGCACTACGTCGCCCGAGACCGCCTGTTCCGGACTCCAGAGACCGACCGGGTACTGGTGGAAGACCTGGTCATAAAGGTCCCGTCCGACGTTGAGCTGCGCGACGGTGTCGTTGGCCCAAACTCCCTTGACGACCGCGTCCCCGGTCTGGCCGGTGTAGTTGTTCAGGAGCAGCAGGGGCAGGATGGGGTGGTCGAACGGTGTGGTCAGCAGCGCGACGTTCCCGCCCGAGTTGTTGTTCAGCATCCGTTCCGCGGCGAAGGTCGCGAGGGTCAGTTGGGCCTCGACGGGGTAGTAGGACGCGATGGTCTGGAGGTCGGAGATCGAGAAGGACGAGTCGCCGAACAGCGCCATCATGGTCGAGTTGCCGTACGGCGCCCCGAGCTGGCCGGAGATGATTGGGTAGCTCGTGGACCAGAGGAAGAACTCGACCAGCGCATCGGTCAGGTCGGCCGGGCTCATCGTCGTCTGGTTCTTGAGCTGGGATCCTTCGATGTTGTGGAGGGTGTTGTACTCGGCGGCCGCGGCGGGGGCGGCGCTGTAGACCCAGAGCGGCGTGTTGAAGGCCAGGTCGAACTCGATCACCTGCGAGATGTTGGTGCTGTTCCACTGCGGGGTCCCCACGAGCGAGGCCAGGAAGGAGTCACCGTGCTGGGAGATCTCCGTGTAGACGCTGTTGGACCACTGGGATTGCGGGATGTAGGCGGTCTGGAGGTAGCTGTTGTTGTAGTACCCCGCGGCGATCGCCTCGATCTGATAGAGGAGGGAACCGGAGAGGGAGTAGGTGACGTTGACCGTCGGGTTCTCGCCCGCGATGATCGCCTGTTCGGCGTACTCCTCGAGGTGGACGACCGTCCAGGGCAGGTAGGCGGTGGACGAATTGATCGACTGGTAGAACGGCTGGTGGTCGTTGAAGATGAGGTCGACGCTGATCGGGTATGACGGCGGCGCCTGACTGGTGGGGACGTCCAGGTTGGGCGCCAAGATGGAGAGGGTGTCGTTCACTACGAAGTTGACCTGCGCACCCCCGTTGTTGTACTTCCCGACCTGGGGGAAGGGTGCGCCCATGCCGACCCACGCGCCGCCGCCGGCGACGAACGCCGAGATCTGGAGACCGGCGGGGCCGTTGATCCCGCTGGGGTACAGGCCGCTCCAATTAATCGCGACCTCGTAGCCGCTCGGGCCGAAGGCCCATGTGTTCTGGATCAGCACGAAGTTCTGGTTGGTCGAGTCGCTCGCCGTCACATTGGACGTGACGCGCGCGGCCAAGGCGCCGCTCTGATTCGCGTTGAGATTGGCCGAGTAGACCGCGGCCTCGTAGTTGATCGGGTTCGTGAAATTGATGTTATGTCCGCTCCACGCCGAGAGCCCCGTGATGTTCGTCGAGCCGAGGGGCGACGAGGTCTCGTTCGAGAGGAAGATCATGACGGAGTTGCCAGTGGCGGTCGCGTTCAAGCCGATGAAAAGGTCGGTCGCGTTGTAGGCCGCATACAGGCCGGTGATGTTGTTGCCGGCTCCCCACGGGGTGGTGTTCGTGTTGGCGTAGAGAAGGTCACCGCTGAAATCGGCCGGAACATTTCCCGTGAGGGAAACGCTCTCGTTGTTCAGGATGGTGGTGTGCTGGATGGCGTCAGGGGCCTCGAGGGAGAAGGTGTTGTTGACTAGGAAATACGGCTGGGTGCCGCCCGCGTTGTAAGCCCCTGCCTGGAGGTAAGGCGCCCCCATCCCGACCCAGGCCCCACCGCCGGCGACGAACACCGAGAGGTGAAGGTCAGCGGGTCCGCGAACCCCGGCGGGGAAAAGTCCCGACCAGTTGATCGCGAGCTCGTACCCGCTCGTGCTGATGTCCCACGTGTTGTTGATGGCGACGTCGGTCTGGCCCGCGGTGCCGCTGGCCGAGACCGCCGAGGTGATCCGAGCGGCTTGCTGGCCGCTGGGGCCGGAGTTCGCCCCGCTGACGGCGACCGCGGCTTCGTAGTTGATCGGGGTGGTGAAATTAAAGTCGTGGCCAGTCCAGGCCGAGTAATTCGTGAGGTTGGTCGTGCCCAGGCCGGAGTTAGTGTCGTTGGAGAGGAAGAACATCACCGAGTTGCCGTCCGCGGTCGCGTTCAGTCCGAGGAAAAGCTCGGTACCGTTGTAGGCCGCGTAGAGCCCGGTGATGTTGTTGTTCGGACCCCATTGGGTGGTATTGTAATTGTGATAGAGGAGGTCGCCGCTAAAATCGGTTTGGACGCTTCCGGTGAAGGCGATGTTCGCTTGCTGCAATACGAGGGTGGTTCCACTGGTGCTCGGAGTGGGTGACGCCCTCGCGGTCGTCGTCGGTGACCCTGCATGCGCGGGAGCGGACGCCGCCGACGCCAAACCGGCCGTCGCTGCGGACGACAGCATGATCGTGGCGACGAACAACAGGACGATGTTCCACGCCAACTTTCCGCCAAGACGGGACTTGATTCCGCCGTTATTCTGTGACATAGATTCTCGCCGAGGCCGAACTCGCTCAAAGTCCCCCTAGTTTATCAGTTCTACCCAGACACCCTGGCCTCCGCCCCGTCCACAGAGTACGAACCATCCTCCTTAGTCGGTCACAAAGAGCATAACACGGAGGTCGCTATCCTCGCCGGTCGCTCAGCATGGCGGACCTCCGGGACAAGTCGCTGGGATTCCGACTTCGCCGGGAGTGGCTCGCCTACATTTACCTGCTCCCCACCATTCTGGTCCTGCTGTTCCTGAACGGCTACCCCATCGCGTATTCGGTCTACATCTCGATGACCGATTTCGGGACGGGCGGTAAGGGCTCGTACTTCTATTACCATTACATCGGGTGGACGAATTACGCCCAGGCCCTGAGGCTCCCCAGCGGGTATCCTACCGGGGCCGCCGTTCACTCGATCCTGTGGATGGTGACGCTCCAACCGGTCGCCGGCCTGCTCACCCTGGCCTCCCCCATCACCGGCTCGGTTCTCTGGCCCATCGTCCAGAACAGCTTCTTCTGGGCCGGAGGCTCGGTCGTTCTGTTCCTCGCCGGAGGTCTCGGCCTTGCAACGGTCCTCAACCAAGAGGTCCGGGGGAAGGGCATCTACCGGACCCTGATCCTGGTGCCGTGGGCGATGCCCGCGTTCATCACGATCCTCGTCTGGAGCAGCATGTGGAACTACAACTATGGGATCGTCAACGACCTGCTCGGCTACGTCGGGATCGCTCCCATCGATTGGCTCCAGAACACCACCACCGCCTGGGCGGCGCTCTTCATCACCAACTTCTGGCTCTCGTTCCCGTTCTACACCGTCGTGTTCCTCGGGGCCATGCAGGCGATCCCTCACGACCTCTACGAGGCGGCCTCGATCGACGGTGCGGGAAGCCTGGCCAAGTTCCGGCGGATCACGTTGCCGTTCCTGAAACCGACGGTCATATTTGTCGGCCTCATGGGCTTCCTCTTCACGTTCAATAACTTCTACCCGATCTACCTCATCACCTCGGGCGGGCCGGGGAGCTCGACCCAAATCTTCATCACGCAGTCCTACACCGACGCCTTCGGTGCCGCGCCGGCGTTCGCGACGGCGGCGATGTACGGCACGGTCGATTTTGTACTCCTGGTCGCGATCACGCTCTTCGTGATCTGGCGCGCCGACCTCGCCAGGAACTGGCTGCGATGAAGACCCGACGCAGTCGACGGGCGATGCGTCTGCTGCGCCGGGTGGCGACCCACGCGACGCTGATCGTGGCGTGCCTCTTCGCCCTCTTCCCGGTCTACTTCATGGTCGTGACGTCATTTTCCCGACTCCCGCTCGAATCGATCACGGCGCAGGTCCTCTTCCCGAAGGCCGGTTCGCTCACGCTGGCGAGCTACCAGAGCGTTCTCTACCATTCCTCGACGCCGTTCGCGACCATGCTCATGAACTCCCTCATCTACGGGGGGAGTGCCGCCGTCGTCGGACTCCTCTTGGCCGCGTTCACCGGATTCGCCCTGTCGAAGTTCAATTTCCCCGGCCGCCGGACGTTCATCTATTTCGTCCTCGTCATCTCGCTCTTCCCGTCGTTCGTCCTGATCCTGCCGTTCTACCTGATGTTCGCGAACCTCCACCTCATCGACATGTACATCGGGCTCATCATCCCGTACTCGGCCGGCACGATCGTCTTCAGCGGTATTCTCGTGAAGAACTACATGGACTCGATCCCGGACGACATCGAGGAGGCGGCGTTGGTCGACGGCCTCACCCGGACGGGGGCGTTCTTCCGCGTCCTCCTCCCGCTCTGCTTGCCCATCCTCGCCCTCGCAGCCCTCCTCGCGTTCATCGGTCCGTACACCGACTACGCGCTCGCGAACGTCTTCCTCACCTCCCCGAACATGCGGACGCTGGCCCTCGGCCTCTTCGCGGATTACTCGCAGACCAACTCGGTAGGGTCGAGCGTCTACGGGGTCGTCACGGCGTTCGGGCTCCTCATGAGCATCCCGATCTTCGCCGTCTACATCCTCTTCCAGCGATACATCATCTCCGGGCTCACCCTGGGAGCCGTGACGGGGAAGTGAAGGGCGAGGGGGCCGCCTAATTCCATGACGGGAATCCGGTTGGAGCACGTGACCAAGCGCTTCAAGGAAGAGGTGGCGGTCGACGACGTCTCGCTCGAGATCGCCGACCGCGAATTCCTCGTCATCCTCGGACCGTCGGGGTGCGGGAAGACCACCACCCTCCGCATGATCGCCGGACTCGAGGTCCAGACGAGCGGCCACATCTACATCGGGGACATGCTCGTGGACGACTACGAACCCCGCGACCGGAACATCGGGATGGTATTCCAGAGCTACGCGCTCTATCCCCATATGCGGGTGGCGGACAACATCGCCTTCGGCTTGAAGATGCGCCGGACCCCGAAGGAGGAGATCCGGCGGCGGGTCCACGAGGTCGCTGTCCAGCTCGACATCGTGGAGACGCTCGGCCGACGACCGGCCGAACTCTCCGGCGGCCAGCGCCAACGGGTGGCGCTCGCGCGCGCCATCGTGCGCGACCCGGAAGCGTTCCTCCTCGACGAACCCCTCTCGAACCTGGACGCGAAGATCCGCACGAGCGCCCGCATCGAGCTGAAACGGATCCATCAGCAACTCGGCGGAACCTTCGTCTTCGTGACCCACGACCAGGTCGAGGCGATGACGCTCGCCGACCGGCTCGCGATCATGAACCACGGACGATTGCTCCAGTGCGATACGCCCGAGCAGGTGCTCAAGCACCCCGTGAACCAGTTCGTCGGCTCGTTCGTCGGCTCGCCCGAGCTCGTCATCATCGAAGGGGCGGTCGAATCGGCGGGCACTACCTCGATGTTCGTTCGCGGACCGGTCCGCCTTCGGGTTCGGGGAGGGTCCAAGTCGGGGCCGGTCACGATGGGGCTCCGACCCTGGGATATCAGCGTGGGCCGAACGCCGGCGCCGGACCGGATCCCGGCCAAGGTCATCGGTCTCGAGCGCACCGGTTCCAGCGACCAGCTCTTCCTCGAGCTCGCGTCGCCCTCCGGCGTACCGGCGTTCACGGTGCGCGCCCTGGTCAAATCGTACGAATTCAATGTGGGAGAATCGGTGACCGTCGAGTTGGACGCGTCCCGGGCCCTGTTCTTCGACGGAGAGGGAAACCGGATCGATTCCATGTCCGTGGCCCCCTCTCCGGCGTAGGCACTCCCATGCGGAGATCTCCCTGGCGTCGCACGGGCCGCCGTCGGCCCGAGTCGGTCGGACCGGTTCGATTCTCGCGGCTCGGGGCACGGGGCCGCCCCGGGACGTTCAACCTCTCGGGCCCGGGCGGGAGCGCGGTCGTCTCCGTGCGCTCGGAGCGACCTTCGGAGATCACCCTCGATTTCTCGGGTCTCCGACGGGGAAGCCGCGGCGGTCCCCCGGCGCTACGCTCCCGGGAGTTGCGGCTCGGGGGACTGGACGTCCGAGTCAACGGCTCCCCGCCGGGCCTCTCGGTGGAGTCCGGCCACGGCGCCCGATTCGAGATCGCCCGTGGGGTTCCTCCCGGGAAGTTGCCCGGGCCGCCGCCGTGGTCGGCCGTGGGCCGAGGCATCAGCCTTCCCTTCCGCATCGCGCCGGGGGAGCGGATCTACGGCCTGGGGGAGTTCTTCGGCCCGCTCGACCGGACCGGCCAAGAGCTCCGGGTTTCCGTGCGGGATGTATACGGCCTCCCGAACGACGGGACCTACGTCACCTATCCGTTCTTCTGGTCGGACCGGGGGTACGCGTTCCTCGCGGAGACGTGGGCCCCGGTTCGAGTCGATTTCGGCCGCCGGTACCTCGGACTCGGAGAGGTCGAGCTCCCCCTGGCCCCCGTCCGGGTTCGCCTCTTCTTTGCGAGGTCGCCGGCCGATGCGATCCGGTGGTTCTGGTCTCGGCGGGGCCGGCCCGACGTGCCTCCGCTGTGGTCGTACGGTGTCTGGTACAGTCGGTGCGCCTACCGGAACCAGGGCGAGCTATTGCGCGTCGCGCGTCGGATCCGGCGGCTCGGACTCCCGGGCGACGTGATCCACCTCGACCCGCCCTGGCTGGACCAGCCGCTCCCGGACGCGCTCTATGCGGTCGGACGCCGCCTCGGTTTCTCCCGCGCGGACGTCGACCGGATGGGCGAGCGGGACCCGGGGGACGTGCTCGCCGGATTGGCCCCGGAGGCCGCTCGACGGAATCTCCGGCTGCCGTTCTACGGCGTCGGCTGCACGTTCCGGTGGAATCACCGGCGCTTTCCCGACCCCCCCGCGATGGTTCATGAATTGCACGACCACCACCTCCGCCTCTCGGTGTGGATCAACCCGTACTTGCCCGCCCACACGCCCGAGTTCCGGAGCCTCCGTTCGAGGGACCTGCTCGTGCGCCGCCCCGATGGAAAGATCGGGGTGGACTTCGACCTTCCGAGCGTGGACTTCGGCGCCATCGACGTTTCCGGGGCCGGGGGCCGGGCCTGGCTGAGCGAGCGGGTCGCTGAGCTCGTGCACCTCGGGGTCGACGTCATCAAGACCGATTTCGGCGAAGCAGTCCCGGAAAGGGCCTCGACGCCCACCGTGCCCGCCCCCGAACTGCACAACCGGTACGCGACCCTCTACCCCAAGACGGTCTATGACGCCATGCGAGCCGCCGGGGCGGAGCCGCTGATCTGGGGTCGGTCCGGCGGTCTCGACATCCACCGCTATCCCATCCAGTGGGGAGGCGATCCCCGGAGCTGTCCGAGGGACATGGCCGCCGCTCTCCGGGGAGCCCTCAGCTACGCCTCCTCCGGGGGAGCCTTCACGAGCTTTGACAGCGGAGGGTTCGGCGGTCGCCCGTCCCCCGAGCTCTACGTCCGGTGGATGCAGATGGGGATGCTCTTCTCCCACATGCGCCTTCACGGCACGACCCCGAGGGAACCGTGGGCGTATGGCGCGCGCGCCCTCCGGATCTTCCGGAAGTTCGCCGCGCTGCGCTACCGACTGATCCCGTATCTGTATTCGGAATCGGTCCGGGGCGTTCGGGAGGGCCGACCTCTCGTCCGGTCGCTCGCTTTCGACTACCCCGACGACAGCGAGAGCGGTGGGATCGACGACGAGTACCTCCTGGGTCGGGCCTTCCTCGTCGCCCCGGTCGTGCCGGGCGGTCGGTCGACCGCTTACCTCCCTCCGGGCGAGTGGATCGACTTCTGGAGCGGGGAGCGCGTCCGGGGACCCGCGCGCGTGTCCCGTCGCACTCCGTGGGAGACGCTGCCCGTGTTCGTTCGGGAAGGGAGCACCGTGCCGATGACCCGCATCGATTGGGACCACGTCGAAGCCGCGATGCTGCACGACCTCGTGGTCCAGGTCTACGGCGCTCCTCGCTCGTCCACGATCGACTTTGGTCCGTTCGGCCACCTCTCCCTCGGCTCTCCGCCCCGCGCACGGGGAACGGTCGGGAAGTTCCGCTGGACCCTGGAGCGGCGTGGTCGCTGACCGGGGACAGCCCCGGACCGCCGGCGGGGGAGTTCCGGAGGACCCGCGGGAGGAGCTCCGGCTGGGGGCGTTCCCCTACCTCCGAGGGGGCGTCCAGTTCCGTGTCTGGGCCCCGCGCGCCCGAGCGGTCAGGGTCTCCCTGACCGGCGCTTCGAGGTCGACGTTCGACCTTTTCCCCGAGGAACGAGGGTACTTCTCCGCCGTCGTCCCGTCCGCCCACCCCGGCGACCGATATCGGTTCCGTCTCGGCGGGCGGCGGTTCCCAGACCCGGCCTCGCGCTCCCAACCGGACGGGCTCTCCGGCCCGTCGGAGGTGGTCGACCCCAGCGCGTTCGACTGGAGCGACTCGACCTGGAGGCCGCCCCCGCTCCCGCGCTCCGTGCTGTATGAGCTCCACGTGGGCACCTTCACCAAGAGCGGCACGCTCGACTCCGCGATCCCTCGCCTCGCGCGCCTGGCCGAGCTCGGGATCACGACCGTCGAACTTCTCCCGGTGTCGGAAGAACGCGCGGACACCGGCTGGGGGTACGGACCCGTGTTCTCCTTCGCCGTCCGCCGGTCGTACGGGGGAGCCCCCGCGCTCCAACGGTTCGTCGATGCCGCCCATGGGATCGGCCTCGCGGTCGTGCTCGACATCGTCTTCAACCATTGGAGCGGGGAGGCCGCCTTTCTCGAGCGGTTCGGCCCGTACTTCCATCCCCGCGCCACGACCCCCTGGGGTCCGACCCCCAACTTCGAGGGCCCGGGGAGCGACGAGGTCCGCCGGTACTTCTTCGAATGTGCCCGGGCCTGGCTGCGGGATTTTCACATCGACGGATTCCGGCTGGACGCGGTCCACGAGGTCCGAGACCGACCGGGCCCTCCGTTCTGGGCCGAGCTCTCCCAGGTCGTTCGGAGCGAGGATGCCCGCCAGGCGAAACCGTCGTGCCTCATCGGGGAGAGCGACCTCAACGACGTCCGCATCCTTCGCCCGGTGAGCGACGGTGGGTGGGGGTTGGACGCCCAGTGGTCGGACGACTTTCACAGCGCGCTCCATGCCGCCCTCACGGGGGAGCGTCAGGGGTACTACGCCGATTTTGGACCGCTCGAATCGCTGGCCCGAGCCTTCGAAAAGCCGCTCCTCTTGCAGGGCGGATACTCCGTCTTCCACGGTCGGCGGTACGGGGCCCCCATCGGGAACGTCGATCCCGAACGGTTCGTCGTCTTCGACCAGAACCACGACCAGGTCGGCAATCGCGGCGACGGGGCGCGATTGACCACGCTCCTACCCGGTGAACTTCCCCACGTCGCGCTCGCTCTCCTGCTCTGGTCCGCCTCGGTTCCCATGCTCTTCATGGGGGAGGAGTACGGCGAGACCCGGCCGTTCTACTTCTTCACGGACCCCTCGCTTCGTTCGGGAGCCCGGGTGCAGGGCGGACGAAATCGCGAGCTTCGGGCGCGCGGATACCGGCGCATGCCACCCAACCCGTCGCTCCGTTCGACGTTCGACCGTTCCCATCTCGATTGGTCGGAGGCCGAATCCCCTCGGGGACGGGCCTTCGGACGACTCGTGGCTACGCTGCTGGCTCTCCGACGCGACCTTCCCGCCCTCCGGCCCGGTGGGCGGCTCGAGGCGCGTGCCTGGGAAGATGCCCGGCTGCTCTCCGTGCACCGGGAGACCCCGCAAGGGGCGGCGGTGCTGCTCGCCAACGTCGGCGAGAAGCCCGCTCGATTTCCCTCCGTCCACTGGGCGGGACGTTGGACCGAGCGGCTTCGGTCCGGTTCGACGTCCGATCCCGCGGGTCCACCGGTCGAATGGAGTCCCGCCTCCCAGAGTTCGCCGCTGCTCGACGGACGATCGTTCCTCATCTTGGCGCGAGAGGACCGACCCTCTCGGTCGGAGTAGCTAGCGGGAACGGCGGGGCAAACTCCGGAACCCTCGAGCGCCCGCTGTGACCCTACGTCGGGGAGCCGGATCAGGTTCCGGCCGGGCCGTCTACGGGAGGGAGATCGGGTGAGAGCACCTGGTTCCTCCGTCAGAAACTCAGGACCAGGAGGCGGCATTTGGCGCAGCGGAATCCATCAAACCAGACCATCCCGTCCCAGCGATAATCTCCGATCTTCTCTCCCCCTACGGCGAGGAGTGACCGCGACTTGTGCCACTTCGCACCGCCCGTGATGGACTCCGCAGCTACGCACCCCTTCTCCATCGGTTCCTGGCACGACGGGCAAATTCGGGTTTCTTCCAAGTTCTCTCCTTCTTGGGAAGCAATCGGGCCTTTTTCATCCTACCGACCCGCCGCCATGGGGAAGGAGGGTTCCCACTTCAACATACACACTTACTATGACCCGGGTGAGCGCCCGAAGGGAGCGATCCGATTTCCGGGTCCAAACATCCCGGTGACCCTAGGGAACTCGATGGAATGAGCGGCGAACGTGTTAGACCAGTTCGACGGCCACTCAACCGAACCGGTTCCTCCACCGGCAAGGACCCAACCCATTCCGGCCCCGGGGAATCCCAGGGCCGCTTTTCTCGACCTTTCGGAGGTATGGGCGAGAAATGGTCCCGGAAACGGCTGCGGTCGCGACTCACTCGTACGAGATTTCGACCAACTTGCACGCGGGGCAGTGCAAGGCCGGAAACCGATGCCATCGGTTCAATCCCACGAACGGGATCGGGGCCAAAGGTTGGCCTGTGGAGAAGGGTCCGTCCGCGGCGGCGGACCCGGTGTGCCAGAAGATCGTTCCCGGGATGAGCGGCGCGCCCGCGTCGACATATCCCGGGCTCAGCGGTCCTCCGCACTTCCGGCACAACTCTCTCTCAGTCGGGAGCGCCATACAGCGAGCGGTAGAAATCGACGTTTCATATCATCCTCCCCCGCAAGCTCGCTCGGAGGTCGTGCTGCCGAATTCGGCAGCGTGGAAGAACGAACAGATTTGGAAATGGGCGAGGAGGAGAGGCGGCGACCAGGCAACCGTTCAACGGCGCGTGGATCACGTAAAGACGTTCCTTCTGGCGCTACATGAGGCGTGAGCTATGGACCCACGGAAGAATTCATCTCAGAGGTATCAGGTGAGAGCATCGAATCCCGCCCCGCCCGATGGAGTCCTCGAGGGCGACACCGGATTCTCCCAACAGGGCCTCGGTGAGGTTCTTGTCGAAAACGTCGCACATGAGGAACGGGTGGGTGAGCGCGCTGTGCCGGAAGATGCAGTTCGTGCGGACGATGTGGCGTTTCCCATCGGGGCTGCGTTCGAGGCTGGAGCGGAACCCGAGGTCGTTCAGCGCCCCCACTACGTGACGGATCCGCTCCTCCTCGGTAGCGTTCGTGGGAAGCGAGCGGGTGACCTCGCGTGCCATCCGATGAGCCGCCTCGGCAAAGAGCGCGCTGACGAAGCCTTCGCCCTTGCTCGCAAGTAGCTCGTCGACGACCGAATCGAGAATGAGGTCGTACTTTCGGGGAAACTGGTCCTGCCCCTGCGAAGTCAACGCGAACCGCTTACGGGGGCGGCCGACTCCCTCCTTCCGGAACGTCGGCGTGACCAGGCCCCGTTCCTCCATCCGACCCAAATGCCCACGGGCGGCACTCTCCTGGATCCCGAGCTTTCGAGCGAGGTCGCGGGCCGTCAACGGCGCGACCGCCAACTCTTCCAGGATGCGGCCACGCGTGCCGCCGAGCGCCTCTCCATCGATCGCGGTCATCGTTCGACTCTCGTGCTCGTCCACTCCTCCAAGCCCTTGGAGGATTTACACACCGCGCCATGCTTAAATAACGGTATCGGCTCGTAAGGATTCGAAGCAACATGGCGTCCGCACCGTCAGAACACAGCTTGGTAGTCACGGACCTCCATGCCGAAGTCGCCGGCAAGGAGATCCTGAAGGGTGTCAACCTTACCCTCAAGAGCGGCGAACTGACGGCGCTCATGGGACCGAACGGCTCGGGGAAGAGCACGCTCGCCTACGCACTCATGGGTCACCCGAAATACAAGGTGACCTCCGGTTCCGTGACCCTGGACGGGAAGAACCTTTTGGGAATGACCGTGGACCAGCGCGCCCGCGCCGGCCTCTTCCTGGCGTTCCAGTACCCCCAGGAAGTGTCCGGCCTCTCGCTCCAGAAGTTCCTCTGGACCTCCTACATGCAACGGCACACCCCCGAGAACGCAGACATGCCCGGATTCGACCGGGACTTGAAGACCCACTTAGGGTACCTCGGCATGGACGAAGCGTTCCTCAAGCGCGGGCTCAACGAGGGGTTCTCCGGCGGTGAAAAGAAGCGGGCCGAGGTCCTCCAAATGGCGACGCTGCAACCGATCTTCTCGATCCTGGACGAACCCGATTCCGGTCTCGATATCGACGCGGTGCGGGCCGTCGGGGACACGGTCGCAAAGCTCCACCGTCCGGGCGCCGGGATTCTCGTCATCACGCACTACCAGCGGATCCTGAAGCACATCAAGGTCGACCGGGTCTATGTGATGGTCGACGGAGCCATCGCTCTCTCGGGCGGCCGCGAGCTCGCCGAGGAGCTCGAAGCGAAGGGATACGACTGGGTCCGCGTGGGCATCGCCAACGCGGCGTAGCCTCGCCCGCGGAGCGGCGGATGGACGTTGCCCGGCTCCGAAACGACTTTCCCATCCTCCACCGGTCGTTCCACGGCCATCCGCTCGCCTACCTCGATTCCGCGGCGACCTCCCAGAAGCCGCGCGTCGTCATCGAAGCGGAGTCCCAGTACTATTCCCGGCTGAATGCGAATCCCCATCGCGGAGTCTACGAACTGAGCGTGGAGGCGACCGACGCGTACGAGGCGGCCCGGGCGAGGGTGGCCCGCTTCCTTCATGCGCCGGACCCCAACGGGATCGTCTTCGTGCGGGGAACGACCGAGGCGCTCAACCTGGTCGCGAACTGCCTCGGGCAGGATCGCCTTCAGCCCGGGGACCAGGTCGTCTCCACCGTGATGGAGCACCATTCGAACATTGTACCCTGGCATCAGTTGCGGAAGAGCCGCGGCATCACCCTCGATTTCGCAGGGATCGACGACGCGGGCCGGCTCCGGGGGGAGGACTACGATCGCCTGATCGGCCCTCGGACCAAGGTCGTCACCCTCACCCATGTCTCCAACGTCCTCGGCACCGTGAACCCCGTCCGTGAGATCGCCAATCGAGCCCACGAGGTCGGGGCGCTGGTCGTGGTGGATGCCGCCCAGTCGGCCCCCCACCGGCCCGTCCACGTCGAGACCCTGGGAGCCGATTTCGTTGCTTTTTCCGGCCACAAGCTGCTCGGACCGATGGGGATCGGGGTCCTCTGGGGTCGGCCGGAGCTGCTCGCCGAGATGCCCCCCTACATGGGAGGGGGAGAGATGATCTCCGAGGTCCACCAGGACCGCGTCGAGTACCGCGAACCACCGGCCCGGTTCGAGGCCGGCACCCCCAACGTCGCGGGCGCTGTCGGGCTCTCTGCGGCCCTCGATTATCTCGAGACGGTCGGATGGGAGTCCCTCCACGACTATGAGCGTCGGCTGTTCCAACGATTCGTCGACGGGGCGCACGAACGGTTCGGCGACCAGCTCAAGGTCTTCGGCCCTCCTCCGGGCTCCGACCGGGAAGCGGTCGCCTCGTTCTCGGTCCGAGGCATCCATCCCCATGACCTGGCCAGCCTGCTTGACTCGGAGGGGGTCGCGATCCGGGCCGGGCACCACTGCGCCCAACCCCTCATGGAGGTGCTCGGCGTCCCGGCCCTCGCCCGAGCGAGCCCCTACTTGTACAACACCCCGGAGGAGATCGACCGCCTCCTGGACGGGATCGGTAAGGCGGTCCAACTCTTCGCATGAAGGCAGGCGACCGGGGCATCCGGCCCGCTTATCCGCGTTTAACTCTGTAGCCGATGGAGCAACAGTTCTCCCCGTTCAATAGGTTTCAAGGGCGGGGACCGTTTGTAGCGAACGACCCTACCCTTAAATTAAATACTATCAGGTGTTCCAATTGCCAGAGGCGTCCATGAGTCCTAGCTCTTCCGAGGTCACTCCGCTCGACTACACCCGATTCGATTTCAAGAACCCGGAGACGTACCGCCTTCGGATCGCCAAGGGTCTCACCCGCGAGGTCGTCGAACAGATCTCCGATTTCAAGGCCGAGCCGGACTGGATGCGGGAGTACCGCCTGCGCGCCTACAAGCACTTCGTCGAGCGCCCGATGCCCGACTGGGGCCCGAGCCTCTCGGACATCGATTTCGACGCCTACACCTACTATGCCAACCCCATGCTCGAGGGGGAAACGAAGAAGAGCTGGGACGACGTTCCGGCCGACATCAAGAACACCTTTGAAAAGCTCGGTATCCCCAAGGCCGAGCGGGAGTACTTCGGCGGCGTCGGGGCCCAGTACGACAGCGGCACGGTCTACCACAAGATCCGGGCGGACCTTTCTGAGAAGGGGGTCCTCTTCACCGACACCGACACCGCCGTGAAGGAGCACCCCGAGATCGTCCAGAAGTACTTTGGGAAGATCGTCCCCTACAACGACAACAAGTTCGCCGCGCTGAACAGCGCGGTCTGGTCGGGCGGCAGCTTCGTCTACGTGCCCCCCGGCGTCGACGTCGGGATCCCGCTGCAGGCGTACTTCCGCATCAACGCCAAGAACGTCGGACAGTTCGAGCGGACCCTCCTCATCGCCGACAAGGGCTCCAAGCTCCACTACATCGAAGGGTGCACCGCCCCGGTCTACTCGACCAACTCGCTCCACGCGGCCGTGGTCGAGGTGGTGGCGGAACCGAACGCCAAGATGCGGTACACGACCGTCCAGAACTGGTCGAAGAACGTCTACAACCTGGTCACCAAGCGCGCCGTCGCCTACGAGAACGCGCTGGTCGAGTGGGTCGACGGGAACATGGGCTCCAAAGTGACAATGAAGTACCCGTCGGTCTACCTGAAGGGCCGCGGCGCCCGCGCCGACATCCTCTCGGTGGCGTTCGCGAGCCAGGGCCAGATCATCGACTCGGGGGCCAAGGCGGTCCACTCCGCTCCGGACACCTCGAGCAAGATCGTGTCCAAGTCGATCGCGATCCGCGGAGGCCAGACGAGCTACCGGGGTCTCCTCCACGTCGCCCCGGGGGCCACTGGCGTCAAGGCATCGGTGCGGTGCGACGCGCTCCTCCCGGACGAGGAGGGACGCTCCGACACCTACCCCTACAACGAGATCCACGAGGAGGACGCGACCATCACCCACGAGGCGGTGGTCGGCAAGATCGGCGAGGAACAGATCTTCTACTTGATGAGCCGCGGGCTCAACGAGAACGACGCGATCCACCTGATCCTGATGGGGTTCCTCGCGGAGTTCGCGAAGGAGCTGCCGATGGACTACGCGATCGAGCTGAACCGTCTCATCCAGCTCGAGATGGTCGGCGCGGTCGGATAGACCGACCCTCGACCGCGCGCCCGCCTCGCCTCTACGGGGGGCCCGGGGCCCGCTCGCGCGGCACCGTCGGGACGTCGGTGTGGGACTTCACGAGGTCGATCGCCGCGAGCATCGTGGCGTAAGCGAGGTTCGACTCCGAAGCGAGCTCGGCGCGGCTTCGGGACCCCGGTCGACCGATCACGGCCCGGGCGCTCTCGATGAGACCCTCGGCCGTCGTCAGGCTCGCCGGGTCCCGGACCCTCCCCCGGGGATGGCGGACGAGCTCCAGGGTCTCGCCCAGGTCCTCGGAGAGGGAACGGTGCAGCTCCCGAAGGACCGCCTCGGGGAGCGCTTCCGGGTCGAGGACGAGGGGCATCGACCGACCCCCGTCCCTACCGCATCTTCGCGTCGAACCGCCACTCGGGAGTGGCCTCGGTGCCGGTGACGGTGAGCTCGGGGAGGAGCGGGAAGGGTCCGTCGCCCCAGGAGACCTGGCCGCCGTCCCATCGGGTGCTGAGGGACGGGTAGAGGAACTCCCGGAGGCCCGGAACGGGGGCCCGGTCGTACACATAGGAGAGGAACCCCTCCCCGATCATCCGGATGGCGTCCGAGCGCGTCATGCCGCGGGACTCGAGGTAGAAGACCTTCTCCGGGTCGACCGGCGCCACCGAGGTGGAGTGGGTCGCCTTGACGTCCCGGCAGAGGATCTCGAGGATCGGGATGGTGTCCGAGCGGGCCCCCTTGGAAAGGAGCATGGCGTGCTCGGAGATGACCGCGATCGTCTTGCGTGCCCCGGGCTCGATCCGGACGAGGCCCCGGCTCATGCCGCGCGCGGAGTCGGTGAACACCCCGCGCGTGATCGACTGTCCGTGGGTGTCGGTCGAAGTGTGGGTCAGATCGAAGGAGCTGTCGTACGACTGTTCGCCGGCCCCATAGAACGCCTGCAGGTCTTCGACGCTCGACCCGGCTCCCGTGAGGCGGGTATGGTTCCGCATCTTGGTCCGGTACCCGCCGAGACCGTTCCACAGCCACGCGATGCGGGAGCTCCGCCCTGTCGTGGCCGTCCGACGGTAGACCGAGACCGCCTGGAGGTCGGGCGCGTGGACCCCGAGGTACACGACCTTCGCGTCGTCTCCGAGCTCGAGGTCGGCCCGGGAAGCGTACAAGCGCTGGCCGGCGTGTCCGTTCGGGGTGCTGAACACCTCCTCCGTCACCAGGAGCTGGCTGTTCTTGCCGGCGTGGATCGACCGGCGGATCGAGAGGGATTCGTGCGGCTGGGAAAGTACCGAGATCTCCTGCAGGCGGACCGGTTCCCGTACCCCGTCCGGGACAACGAGCCGGTACCCCCGGTTGACGACCGCGCTCGCGAGCGCGGAAAGCCGGTCGGTCAGCTCTTCCGAGCCGCGCATGAACTCGTCGAGGGCGTCGCCGCCGTGGGTCAGGAGCTGGTCGAGGGTGGTGAGGCGGATCCCCCGGCCCCGGAGCTGCTCGGGCACCTCGACGTGGGTTCCGGCGACGTCATGGACCACCCGGAGCGTTCCCGGCAGGGGAGGAGGCAACGGGACCGGCGCTCCCCGGAGCTCGGGGTCGATGCCCGTGAGGTTCACGCCGGTGAAGTACCCGTATCCCCGGTAGAGGGGGTTCGGCTCGATCGGAAGCTTGAGGAATCGCTCGTGCGCATCTTCCCTCGCCGCCCGGAGAGCGGGGGGGTCGGATAGGGTCTTCGAAAGGCTCCGCACTCGGTCGAGGCTGAGCCATTCCTCGTACCGTGCGGCCGACGTAACCATCGGATTTAGACACCTGATAGTGTTTATAAGGTCGAGGGGTTCGCTAAGGGGCGAGGCGGAGCCGAAGCACGGCGCACGGTCGCCTTATATCGCAAGTCCGCGTACAAATTCTCGGAGAGGAACGATGGCTTACGACATGTATCAGGAGGTCATCCTTCAGCACTACCGCACCCCGAAGAACTTCGGACCGCTCGAGGGAGCGGACCGGATGGGGGAGGAGTCCAACCCGCTCTGCGGGGATCACATCACGCTCCGGCTCAAGCTCGACCCCGCGGCCGAGAAGATCGAGTCGGTCCGCTTCGAGGGCGACGGGTGTGCCATCAGCATGGCGAGCACTTCGATGCTGACCGAACACTTGGCGGGAGCCTCCGTGAAGGACGCCGAGGCGATCACCCGGGACAACGTGCTCCAATACCTCGGCATCCCGCTCTCCCCGGTACGCGTCAAGTGCGCCCTCACCGGATTTGCCGCGCTCGGAAAGGCCCTCCACCCGGAACTCCAGAAGCCCGCGGCATGACCCCGAGGGGGCGCTGGTGGTTCAAGAACCCCGACCTCGCCCGAGGCCGGCCCGGAGCCGTCCGTGGTGACGATCGACCCCGACATCTGCGTCCTGTGCGGGCTTTGCACGGGGGTCTGCCCTCCGAACGCGATGGAGCTCACCCCGACCCGGCTCGAGGTCCTTTCGAATTGCACCGAGTGCGGTTGGTGCGTCCCGTACTGTCCCGTCGGGGCCATCAGCGGAGGCCGCCCCGTACGCGTCCGGAGTCCCTACCATGACTGACCCCTCCGGCGACCCGCCGCGCGTCCTGCTGGTCGACCCGTACATGTCCCGTTCCGACCCGATGGAACGAAAGTTCGTCGAGCTCTACCCCTCGCTCGGACTGCTGACGCTGGGCGCCTACCTCCGGGAGCACGGGGTCCAGGTCTCGATGGTCGACCTCACCTTCGCCCGGGACCTGGGGCCGCTCACCCGGGAACTTCGCTCTCAGCGCCCCCACATCGTCGGGGTGCACACCAAGACCCTCACGTACGAGCGCTCGGTCGAAGTGGCCCAGAAGGCGCGCGCGGCGGGAGCGTTCACGATCGCCGGAGGTCCCGACTCCGCGACCCGGATCGAAGCCTACCTCGACGCCGGGTTCGACGCGGTCGTCCCCGCGGAAGGGGAGGTCACCCTCGTCGAGCTGGCTCACCAGATCGCCGCCGGCCGAGCGCTGGGAGCGGTCCCCGGGGTGATCGTGCGACAGGAGGGAAAGCTCGTCCGCGGTCCCCATCGCCCGTTCCTGAAGGACCTGGACGCCCTGCCCCTGCCCGCCTGGGACCTGGTCGACATGGACCGGTATCTCGGGGAGTGGGAGAGACGAACCGGCGAACGTCGGGCGGCGGTCCTCACCTCTCGCGGCTGCCCCTTCGATTGCTCCTGGTGCTCCAAGCCCACCTTCGGCCGGACGTTCCGGCAGCAGTCCCCGGCCCGGGTCGTCGAGGAGCTCGTCGCCCTGACGGAACGCTATCACGTCAACTACATCCGCTTCTGTGACGACGTCTTCGGGATCTCGCGCCCCTGGATCGATGAGCTCATCCACCGGATGACCCGCGCCGACCTGGGGCTTAAGTTCGAGTGCCTCGCCCGCGTGGACCTGCTCAAGCCCGACCTCCTCCACAGCCTGCGAGCGGTCGGCCTGGCGCGGGTGTACGTCGGGGTCGAATCGGGCTCGCAAAAGATGCTCGACCTCATGAACCGCGGGACGAAGCTCCATCAGGTCGAGCGGACCGCCCAGGCGCTGCGGGACGAGGGGATCCGTCAGTTCTGGTTCCTCATGCTGGGGTATCCGGGCGAGACGCTCGAGGACATCGAGGCGACGCTCCAGCTGTTCCGCCGATTCTCTCCCGAGGAGTACTCCGTCTCCATCGCGGTACCGATCCCGGGAACCCGGTTCCATCAGACCGTGAAGGACCGCTTGCTCGGTCGGAAGCGGCCGGCGACCCGGGGCTCGGGGGGTCGCTCGCTCCTGTTCGAAGCCGCGTATTCCCAGAACCTCTACCGGTGGCAACAGGCGCGCTTCGGGCTCGACGCCGCGCTCGGCCGCGCCCGGGACCGGATCTCGCCGGAGATGGCCGCGCACGTCGTGCACGTCGCGGACCGTTTCCATGAGCGGGTGGCGCGACCGCTGCTGCTCCGGAAGAACTCGGACCGGGCCCGTTAGCGGGACGTCTCCCCTTCCCGGACCCGGGGATGGACCGGACAGCGCCGCCCGAGCCGGCAGAAACGGCACTTCTCCGGAGCGACCGGCGGGATCGGTTTGCGCAGGTGGCCGTATTTCCGGCGCGGCATGGACGCCCGGTGGCCCGAGAAGGAACAGGGATTTCAATCGAGCGGAACGGGGGGGGTGAGTTCGCGGAGCACGGCGGCCTGGGTTCGGCACCCCCCGAGGGAATCTTGTGCCGAAGGCAGGGCATCCGAGACGCACTAAGCGGGTAGAACCACGACGCCGTGCTCACTTCGCGCGCGAACGGCTCGGTAGGGGACAGCGGAGACCCGCGAGCGGAGCGAGAGGGGAGGACCCGCTTCGGGGGAGTTATCGTGAGTGATGCGATTTCATTCTAGGCCCCATGGATCGCACGAGGCGGCGGAAGTTGGTTGTCGTCATCGTGGCGGTGGTCGTCGTCGTTTCCATCTTGGCGGGAGTCTGGGCCTACCTCCTGACCCGACCGTGTACCGCCCCCTCCGAGATTGGCACTCCCCGAATGCCGTTCAGCCCGCCCCAATGCCCTCTTCCCCCTGGGCCGGGGCCCTCCACATTCATCGCGAAGGGCACCGTCTTTACGCTCGGGGTCGGGGGGCACATCGAATTCTCGTTCCTGTTCAGCCTCGATACTTTTGCGGTCCTGACGGGGTCGTTCGTCGCAACGCACCCCGCCGCGGTCTACGTGATGACGCCAAGCGAGTTCGCGACATTCCCGTCGTCGAACCAGTCGAAGTTCGCCTGCTCTTCCCAAGACGGATGTTTCACCACCGGGGAAGTCAACCGAGGAAACTTCAGCTGGAGCGTGCCGATCTATCCACAGCAGAACGAACTGACCGCGCAACCGTGGTTCTTGGTCATGCAGAATGGCAACGACTCCGCGGCCACGAACATCACCTGGGTAGTGGGTGTAGAGGCCGTTTACGTCGGTGTAAGCGCGGCCGGGCCCACCCCCGACCACGTATCAGGTCGAGCCTCCGGCTCCTGACGAGTTCGGGGTCGCCGCGAGCGGGACCCGCCCGTCAGGCGCGCAGAATGTCGAATCCGACCTGGTCAGGCACGACCGCGACTTCCGCCACGCGTTCGACCGCGTGCGCGTGGCTCACCCCCCGCGAACCGCTCACGTCGCGGAGAAACGCCTCAACGGCCTCGACCGGACCCTGCACGTCGATGAAGACCGTGCCGTCGGGGCGGTTCGCGACCGTGCCGACCACGCCGTGACGCTGGGCCGCCTGTGCAACCCGCGCACGGTAGTTCACGCCCTGGACGCGGCCGCGGGCGACGCAGTGCCAGTGGACGATTCTGGGCACGGCGGCTCTAGGAACAAATCCTCTAAGATTGTTCCGAGCCGCTAACCCTGTAGCGTTGTCGTGCCCTTCTAACCTAGTCCCACCGCTGTTACGCTTCGGGGCTCGTCGTCCTCAGGCTTCGTTGCCGCGGAAAGGACCGCTCGCCAGCGGGGTTTATTCGCCCACAGAACCAATGCCGAACGGTTTGAAATGGCGTATGCGGGTTACCGGCGCGTCCTCCGGAATCCTTCCCTCCTAGCGATCTGGCTCTCCCAGACCGTGTCGGACTCGGGGGATCTTGTCTTTCTAATCTCGATCGTATGGTACGTCCTTCTCTCTACAGGGTCGGTCGTTCTCGTTGGAATCGCCTTCGCAGCCTTCCTCATCCCGAGTATCCTCGTCGCTCCCATCGCGGGGGTCTACGTTGATCGGTTCAACCGGAGATCCGTCATTCTTGCGGCGTACGCCCTACAAGGCTCAGTTGTAGCTGCCGGAGGTGCACTGTACGTCGAGCACCTGCTCGTCTTCCCTGCCGTCCTCACGATCGTTCTGATGGTCGAGATCGGCCACCAGTTCACGATACCAGCTAACTCGGCTTTGGTTGGGCGGGCCGTTCCGAGAGAGGACCTAATCGCAGCGAATGGCCTGTTGCAGAGTTCTGGGTCGACCAACCAACTGGGCAGTTCTGTCCTGGGGGGAGTCCTCATCGGTTTGCTCGGTATCGGCATTCCCCTAACGTACGACGCAGCCTCTTTCGCCGTGGGCTTCGTCATCATGCTCGCCGTGTCGCCTCGATTCGGCACTCCTAGCCCCAGTCCAACTAGAGAGCAGGAGAAGCCGAAACCGCCGGGTTGGTTCGAGGATTTTCGTGACGGAGTCCGGTACATCCGCAGGGACCGTCTCATGCTCCAATTCGCAATCGTCGGGGTAGTGGTGAGCTTCTTCCCCATGGGACTCCAAGGACTTTGGGCGCCCTACGTGAAGAGCGCTCTTTCGGGCTCTGCATCGCTGTTTGGATTCTTTGAAGCAGCATTCGCATTTGGAGCGATCCTGGGAGGACTTCTGATCGGTGGGATTGGTTCACGGGTCAAAGCGGGTCACCTGCTCTTCTTGGGTCTGCTGGGTCAAGCCATCTCGATCATCGGGCTGGGCCTCACGAGACAGCCCATCGTCGCCCTCGCCTTCGCTTCTGGATTGGGCCTCTCGCAGGCAACCAACACTATTCCGTTTCAGTCCCTCCTCCAGGCGAAGCTCCCGTCGCACTTGTTTGGCCGAGTCTCCACTCTCCTATCGACCCTAGTTTTCGCCCCCTCACCCGCAATCATTGTGTTGAGTTCCGCCTTTGCTTCGGCGACATCCGTAACATTCATCGTGGAGGCATACGGCGTCGCGATGCTCGGGTGTGTGCTTGTCGGACTCCTACTCGCCGGAGAGTCACGTCGAGCCGAAATTCCGGGTTCGGGTGTCGTCCAAACCGCAGGGTGACATCACCCACGCAAGCTCAAGGAATGGGTTCGCTACCGCCAATTCATGGCCCCGCGCTACGCGCACGTTCACGTGGAGGGCGACTGGGGGATCTGCCTCGGCAGGGGGAACATCACGATCGAGGTCTGGGAGAAGAAGGACCGCAAGCTCGGGACCGTCTCCATCGGCAGGCGGTGTTCGGGTGAGGGGCAAGACTCGACGCAAACCGACCGAGATCAGCTGGGACGAACTGAACGGCTGACCTCTTCGAGGTCCCCCTGCGTGGGCGCGACCCGTGCCGCGACTGCGAGCCGCCCTGGACCCCGGGGCTTTGGATTGCGTAGGTCCCGGGTAACACCTGTTGTCCGAAACCTGTGGCACTGGAACTGTCCGTAGTGCGAAAGTCGCCCGCCAGCCGGCTTTACCAGGCCCGGCCCAACCAAGTGAACATCCGCTTCCCCCGTGACCGAGGATGGCTCTCAAAGGGTAGCCCTGGGCAGTCGAATCCGTTGAGTTGGCACGCTTAACGCAACGGGAGCCGGTCTGCCACTGCCCCCCCGATGAGACCGGATAAATCGTGACTCGTTCATAAGCGGCAATCGCATTGTTGGCGCGATGAGCGGTCCGCCGTGGCAAGTTCAAGTCCGCCCAGCATTTGTCCGGGTTTTCTTAATCATTGGAGTTGTCTCGATTCTCCTGACTTCCGCGTTCGCGGTGGTGCATTCCCCCCCTCAGGCGTTTTCAAAATCGGCCCTTGGGGTGGGCCCAACGGACTCCGTCGGGGCGGCAAGCTTGGGACCCGGAGTTGGTCCGCACCGGCTCGTCACGACTCCGCTGCGGTCAGCGAACCCACAGCTGAGTCCTCTCCAAGGCACCCCCTCGTGGCTTGCGTATGATGCGGCGGATCAGTCGCTCTACGTAGCTGTTCCTCCCTCCTCCGTGGATATCGTTCCCGCGAACAACTCCGGACAGTTCCTTCCCGAGGTCAACGTTACCGTTCCGGTGGGATTGGATCCATTCGGGGTCGCTTACGACAACGCCACCGGCGACGTCTTCGTTGCCAACACAGGCTCGAATAATGTAAGTGTACTCTTCGGAAATCTCTCGGCACCTATTGCGAACATCCCGGTCGGGGTTGATCCCATGGGTGTTGCTTACGACTCTTGGAACGGAGAGATCTATGTCGCTGACAACGGAAGTGCCAACCTCACGGTGATCAATGGGACCAGCCTTCTGGTAATGGCCAATATTTCTGTCGGGAACGGACCTCTGGGTGTTGCGGCCAATCCGAATGATGGTGCGGTTTTCGTGGCCGACTACGGAGCCGCCGAGGTCTCCAAGATCTCAGGGACGACCAATCATGTGGTGGCTACGACCGCGGTTGGCAAAGATCCATATGGGGTGGCGGTCGACAATGCGACGGGCCGGGTCTTTGTGACCAACCCCGGCTCGAGCAACATCAGTGTGCTTTCGGGCTCCACCGCTGACGTGGTGGCGACCATCCCCGTTTGGTTCGGGCTCCAAATGCAGGGGGTTGACTACGACGCTGTCGACGGGCTGGTGTGGATCGGCGCGGGCGTCAATTTCATGGTCGTGGTAGACCCGAATAATGCGTCAGTGCAGGGGTACATCCAGGTCGATCCTTCGGGGGTGACCTACGACCCCACTAGCGGCAATGTGTGCGTGACCAACACCGACAACCGGACCTTGGAGTGCATCGAATTCTCGTACTTGGGGGGGGGCACGCCTGGAACTCCCACCACCATTTGGGAGACCGGCCTACCTGCCGGCTACAATTGGAGCGTAATCGTTGCCGACGGGACGTGGTACCCCAACGTTCCTGTGGTCGTTGCCAAGGGCAACACTAGCGAGATTGAGGTCAATTCCATCTACCCGCTGTCCATCGCCCCATGGCTGCTTAGCGTGCCATCGGCCGGATCGTATTTCGCGGGGCCTCTCCTTGAAAACGGGACCTACGACTTCAATGTGACATTCGCCCTACGGCCGGGCTTCTATCCCGTCACCTTCTATGAAACCGGCTTACCAATTCCTTGGACCAACGTCACGGGATGGTCGGCGACCGTGGGAAGCTCTTCTGCTAGCTCGAATGCAACCACCCTCACGATCGCCGAGGCCAACGGGACGTTTCCCTTCACAATCCCGACCTACGACGGCTACCTCTATCTCTACAGCAACTACCAGCACGTGATTGCCTACCCCAACCCATGCGGTGGAAATGTGACCGTGGCCGGTGCGGGGGTGGACCTGACGACAGATTTTGCCACCGGCAGCAGCACTTGTGACTCGGTCCAATTCAATGAGAACGGTTTGCCCAATGGTGATACTTGGAATGTGACATTGAACTCCGTAACCCAATCCGCGGTTACTCCAGTTTCTCAGATTGAGTTTTCGGAGACGCCAGGAATTTACAACTTCTCCGTCCAGGCTCCGTCCGGTTTTCGTGTTTCACCGCAGAATGGCGCGGTAACTCTGGACGGATCGACCGTGGTGATCAGCCTCTCCTTCGTCACCCTCCACCCCACGTACCTCGTAACTTTCGCCGAGTCCGGTCTTCCGACGGGCACCGGATGGTCTGTCACGCTTGCCGGTACTCCAGTCAACACCACCTTGACAACGATTCGGTTCGCCGAGTCGAATGGAACCTACCCGTATTCCATCGGGCAACCATCGGCGTACTACGCGAACGTATCGAGCGGAATCGTGACGGTTGCTGGCTCAGCGATCGTGGTCTCGATTGGATTCCAGACTCTCGCTGCCGGGTACTATGCCGTCACCTTCGCTGAGTCCGGATTGACTTCGGGAACTATCTGGTCTGTGACCCTGGATTCCGATCAGTCTTCGTCCGGGGGCACAACTATCGGGTTCATCGTCGGCAACGGAACGTACTCCTACGATGTGGGAACCGTCGCCGGTTATGTCCCAACTCCGAGGAACGGTTCTGTCGTAGTCGCCGGGGGGCCTCTGACTGTCAACGTCACGTATGCGAGCACTGCTGCGCCTCGTTACACGGTCTCAGTGGTTGAATCGGGGCTTTCGAACGGAACTACCTGGAGCGCCAAAGTGGCTGGCCTCGAGGAATCTTCGGCGACTCAGACCATCAAGTTCATCGAGCCTAATGGCACGTACACTCTCGTTGTCCCGAATGTTTCAGGGTACTCCATTGACTACGTGGCATCAGTAGAAGTGAATGGGGGCCCCGTATCCGTCCCGGTTGCTTTCACGAATACGACGGTCTACCCGTTGACGGTAACCGAATCGGGCGTACCGACAGGGAGCGTCTGGCAGGTTACGGCGACCAACATAGCCACAGGGACGCCCACGGCAGGCGAATCTGGGGGTTCGACCATCGTGCTTTACCTGGAGAGTGCGACCTACACCATTTCCGCCACTGGTCCCAATGGATACCGGGTGACGGTTTCCACCTCGGAGGTCGTGGTGAAGGGGGCGAGTCCCGCTCCGATCACGGTCACGTTCGCAGCTTCGTCCGGACTCACGACCCCGCTACCTTTCGTCTCGTATTGGGCCCTCGGAACCCTCTTCGTGACCGGACTCATCGCGGTAGGCGGAATCTGGGAGTATCGTCACTCCCGCTACTCAAGGCAGCGGGCATTGGGTCAAAGCTGGTTGAAGGAGTTTCACGACAACGCCGAACGGAATGACCAAGTTTCACCGCCAAGACCGTAGTGGTTTCGCCCCATTGCGCAGAAGTCGAGGGGCCCTTGCGCACTATAGAAGGGGGACGGACTTCCCGGTGCCGAGATTGTGCCGACCTCTGACGCCGGCCCCAACGAGGGGATTGAACTAGCCGCTCGGATCATCCTCCATCTTTCTCGGCTTGGCCGACTAGGCACGAACGATGTGGCGCGGGCGGAGCGCACGCAACAGGGGATGGTACTGGCACTCCACGTGCCGCAAAGTTCACTCGTGAGGGTCCTTCAGCCTCTCCTTGCAGCTGATGTGTTAACGGCGGAGCGACGTTTCGTCTCAGACTTCAATCGCAAGATGAAGGTGTATTCTCTCAGCAATCTTGGCGATTCAGCCGCTTCGGATCTGCAGCACCCCAGAACAGAGAAGCCGACCCCCAAGAACGATGGTGGCTGGATTGGCTAGGTGTACCGCCGACCAAGGAACGTACCGGTAGCCGGGCGAGTGGGACCCTCTTCCCACGCAATTCTCAACCGAGGTCCCCAGGTGCGGGGTGCGGCAGAGCCTCGATGAGAGGTTCTTCTGCACCACCTGGATCGGTCTCACTCGGTCCCGAAGCTCGGTGACGGAGTGTCGTTTCTGTGATCCCGAACCGCGCGTAGAACCACGCCGCCTTGCGCCAGTCGCGCGCGAGGGCCACGGCCATGCCGAGATGGGACGCGACCGGAATAGGGTAGAGTCCACCTGGCCGCCTGCACCCCTAAGCGTGGTTCGGAGCAGATCTTCCTCGTCGCTCGTGCCACATTTGAACTATGCCCCAAGCAAGAACCGCAATCCCAAGAACGATGAATGGAATGGCAACATCGATGAGTGCACCGTACGGCGGGGGTCCGGTTCCGCAGTGGGGAACGGTCGTACACGCGGCGGCATTCCTTTGGTAAGCGAGTTCTTCTTCGATTCCGGCAACTACCCAATACAACCCAAAGGCCAGTGAGGCGATGCCAATAGGGAGGATGACGAGGGAGTAACGCATCTCGCTGCCCACGCTACATGACGCCGAGCCCGAGCTTTTACTTTTGGACGGGTCAGTGCCCGAGCGGCTTGGCCGGAACTCCGTATCGAAAGATCGCCTCCGTGATCCCAAAGAGCGTGTAGATTCGCGCTGCCTTTTGCCAGTCACTGCGGAGGAACTCCGTGAACCCCGGCGTGGTTGCGACCAGCGGGCGGGCCGCCTTCATGCGGGCGCGGACATCCCGCAGGTTCCGCGCCGCGTCCCGCCTTTCACGCGCGAGGGTAGGGGTCGTGCCGGGCCTGGTCTCGACGCCCGCCCGCGTCCCCTTCATGCGGGACCGGCCCACTCAGATCGAAGATTCCGTCTGAGTGATGGCTGGGGTAGGGCCGTTGAGTCAGTCCTCCTTGCTCAGCAGCACTTCCCAAGGTTCGATCGAGAGAATTCGGAGCAGGCCCATCCGCATCCATGGATCCTCGACGAGACGCGCTCTCAGGGCAGATTCGCCGCTCGATTTGATGATCAGTCGAGCCTTGTGGGTGGACCCATCCCTGAACGGACCCCCGAGGATAACGAAACGCTCGTCGACGAGCGAGTTCATGAATACGGCGTGCTCGGCCCATTTCTCTTGGTCGCGCATCGATCGCGAAGGAATCCAAGTTGGACCTTGCTCAGTGATCACCATGAAGTATGCCATCCTCCTGCCCCTCCGGTCTCCTTTTCGCGCGGCTCGCTCCTTCGAACCTGCAAGGAAAATAAGCCTTCCGAGATGTGGCCGGCCTCCATCGGTACGGGCATAACAATTCGGCTGCTCGGGGACTAGGCGACGAGCCTAACGACCTTACTCCGGAGGAAGGTTTATGTCCGCCCGACCCTCCTTCGGTCGCCATGAAGACCGTCTCGCTCCCCCTCCTCCACTGCTATCGGTGCATCTACTCGTGGACCCCGACCAAGTCAGTCATCCGACGGTGCCCCCGGTGCAAGTCCGTGCGGTGGGACATCCCGAAGGTCCGCCTTCCCCCGTACGACGGCGGCGGGCTCGGGATCCCGGAGATCATCACCCCGAAGCGGAGGGAGATCCGTGCACTCGTCCGAAAGTACCGGTTCTCGAACCCCCGCGTCTTCGGCTCGGTGGCCAGGGGTGAGGCGGGGCCCCAGAGCGACGTGGACCTTCTGGTCCGGTACCGTGGCGGGGGCCTGTGGGAGAGGGCGGGACTCCAGATCGACTTGGCGAAGCTCCTCAACCGCGAGGTCGACGTCGTCCCCGACGACTCCATGAAATGGTACGCCGCTCCGGAGATACTCGCCCAGGCGGTGCCGCTCTGAAGGAGGACCGGCGAACCGACGCCCAGCGGCTCGAGGACACGCGAACCGCCCTCCTCCGCATCGCGACCCTCACGGATGAACTCGACCGTGACGAGTTCCTCGCCAACACCACCGTTCAGGAAGCGGTGGCCTTCCGAATCATGGAGGTCGGCGACGCCGTCGGAAGGGTCTCCCGCAGGACCCAGAACGCGAACCCCAACGTCAACTGGCAGCGCATCGCCAGCTTCCGAAACAACCCAGCCCACGGGTACTACGAATTCAAGCCCGAGAACCTGTGGGAGTTCGTCCGGGATGTCCTGCCGAACCTGGAGACCAAGCTTCGCAAGGTTAGAGTGGCCCCCGGACCTGAAGCCTAGGAGTCCAACTCGGATTCGTAGTGGGTCCAGCCCGGTCCGTCTGCCGATTTGATACGCGCAAGGACTCTCCCTCCTCGTCAGTCGAAGTGGAGCGGAACGCACGGGGGGTGGGGCTCATAATCCGGAACTCCTCCTCGGAACAACCCCTCCAAAACTCCCCACCGCACGTGGAACCACCCGGCTCCGCGTCGATTGCGCGGGGGCCTCTTACCCTCGAACGGGGGGTGGGCATCCCAGGAACGTAGCTTCGTCTCGACTCCGGGTTCCCGCTGGCCCTTCGAACGGAACGGTCGACGACCCAGAGGACGCCACCTTTTGTGTTCCCAGCCTCCCCCTCCTCCGTGGTCGCAATTCCCGGCCGGGCCTCGACGGAGGGTACCCGGCGGTTTGCCGAGCGAACCATCCGAGAACGAAAGACCCCCGAGTCGCACTTCCGTCGCACGGCGGGGGGCCTCGCGGTCTCCTCGATCGGTCTCGGTACCTACCTTGGCGCCCCGGACACCCCCACCGACGTCGCTGTGGAACAGGCGGTGTCGCTCTGCCTCGCGTCGGGTCGCGTGAACGTCATCGACACGGCGATCAACTATCGCTACCAGCGGGCCGAGCGGAGCGTCGGCCGCGCGCTCCGTCGCTCGCTCGACCGGGGCGTCGTCCGGCGGGACGAGATGTTCGTCTCGACCAAGATCGGCTACCTCGCCCCGGACTCGGAATCGCCCACCCCGCTCGACCGCTGGGTCGCGACCGAACTGGTCGAACCCGGTATCCTGGACCCGGCGGACGTGGTCGAAGGGAGCCACGCGATGAGTCCCGCCTACTTGGAGGATCAGTTCCGACGCAGCCGGACCAACCTCGACCTTGAAGCGGTCGACCTTCTCTATCTCCACAACGCCCCGGAGGCCCAGCTCGCGACCGTGGGGGAGCCAGAGTTCCTCCGACGACTCGAGGCGGCCTTCGCCACGTTCGAGGCCTTCCGTAGCGCCGGTCAGCTCGGCTTCTACGGTCTCGCCACGTGGGATTGCCTAAGGATCCCCCCACGAGCCGAAGGGCACTTCGGGCTTCCCGACGCGTTGCGCGTCGCCGAGCGCGTCGGAGGCCGGGACCACGGGTTCCGCTTCGTGCAGTTCCCCTTCAACCTCTCGATGCCGGAGGCGGCCACGTGGCCGACCCAGGTCCTCGGGAGCCGGACCGTTCCCCTCTTCGACGCCGCCGTACACCTCGGGGTGGGCTGCTTCACCAGCGTCCCGCTCCTCCAAGGACGGTTGACCCGCGGGAAAACCCAACCCGACGGCCTCACCGCCGCTCAGACGGCTCTCCAGTTCGCCCGCTCGGCTCCAGGCAACCTCGCTCCGCTCGTGGGGCAGAAACGACCCGAACACCTTTCGGAGAACTTGGATCTCGCGAGCCGCCCCCCCTGGAGCGAGGCGGAGTTTCGGGCGCGGCTCACGTAGCGTCGGCGGGAGGTTCCTCGGCCGAGAGGCCGGTGCCGGGCCCCCGCAGGACCGAGTGCCCGTTCTCCTTCTCGACCCAGACGACGCGCTGGGCGACCGATTCGAGCTCCCGTTCGTGCGAGACCAGAAGGATCTGGGGCAACCCGAGCTCCTCGAGGAGCTGGCCCATGCTCTGCACCTGTTCGGGAGAGAAGCCATCGGTCGGTTCGTCCAACAGGAGGGAGTCGAGCCGAAGGTGCCCGGCGGAGCGGACCACCCGCGCCAGCGCGAGCCGGTACGCGAGCGCGAGGCTGGTTCGCTCCCCGCCACTGAGCGCCTCGGCGGGCGTCCAAATGCCCCGGATCTCCGCGGCCGGCGAGAACCACGAGTCGGTGACCGCGAGCATGTCGGGGTCGTCGATGAGGGCCGCGAAATACCGCTGGAAATGGTGTTCGAAGTCCGCCTGCGCCCGCTCGAGCACCCGCGTCTCCATCATCAGGACCGAGTCGTGGAAGCCCGAGCCGAGCCAGGTCGCCTTCGCGTCCGTGGAATCGGCGGTCTCGAGCAGGCGCGCTCGCTCTCGCTGACCCGCTTCCGCGCGGGCCAGACGTTCCCGGAGCGACTCGAGCTGCGTCGCCCACCGGGTCCATTCCTCAGCCGCCCGTTGCCACGCCGACTCGGCAGCTTCGCGGCGCCGGGCGCTCTCCTCGGCCGCGCCTCGGACCTCCGACTCCCGGGCGAGGGCCGCGTCGATCTCTGCGAGTCGGAGAGCTCGGGCCGTCATCCGAGCGTGAAGCGCTTCGACCTCCGCCGCCCCGCGCTCGGCGTCCGCGGCGAGCGAGACCCGCCGCTCCTGAAGTGCGACGGCCCGCTCATGAGCCCGCTCGGCGGATTCGAGGCGAGTTCGGGCATCGGTGAGACCCTGATCCGCCGCGGAGAGACGCGTCCGATGCCGGGCGAGCTCCCCTTCGGCCGGAGCGAGCTGGTCGGCCTCTCTTCGAACCCCCTCGAGCGACACGCGACATTCGACGAGCGCGGTCTCGGTCCGCCGGGAGGCCTCCTCCGTTGTGGCGAGGGCTTGTTCGATGTCGGCGCGCCGTCTGGCCCCCTCCGCCCAGCGCTCGAGCTCTCGCTCAAAATGGTCCCGCTCCTGTCGAACGGATTCCCAGCGTCGGCGATCGAGCTCGGTCGCCCGGACCTCGTCGTCGGCCAATCCCACCGCCTTCTCGGCTTCTTCCCGATGGGAGGAGAATTCGGTCGAGTGCACGGTCTGGCCGCATCGCGGACAGACCCCCTCCGCCACCAATTCCTCCAGCTCGGAGGAGCTCCGACGGGCGACGGCGGCTGCTTCCCGCGCGGTCGTCTCGTGATTCCGAGCTTCCAGTAGATGGTGGTCGATGTCGGCGAGCGAGTACGGGGTGGGCGGAGCGGGCTCGCTCCCCTGCAGCGCGGAGCTGACCTCGGCGAGCCGGGCGCGCGTGCGTTCGACCTGGCTGCGAGTGCGCTCCTCCTCCTGCCCCAGGGTCTTGAGCCGACGCTCGAGCTCCACGATGCGCGAACGCGCCACGGTCAGGAGCCCGGCCGCGGAGGCACGGCCCTCGACCTCCGTGCGGAACCGAGCGACCTCCTCCGCCGCCACGATGGTCTCCTTGCGCAGGTTCGCCACCTCAGCGGCTACGAGCTCCTGTTCATGGACCTCCCGGGTCACTTGGTCGACCTCTCGAATCCGCTCGGCGCGGGACTGCTCGCGGGTCTCGAGCGCCCGTCGGTCGGCCCCGTCCTCCTCTCGGAGCGTGCTGCGGACCCGACGATCGGCGTCGAGCCGGTGCAACGCTTCCTGGGCCGTCGTCGCCTCCGCGAGGACCCGGGCCCGGTCCTCCTCGAGCCGGCGGCGCCGTTCCTCTCCCGCCACGCGAAGTTCCTCCAGGCGGTGGATCTCCGCCGATGCGGCGGCATAGTCTTCGGTGAACCGCTCGAGCAGCTCGGCGTTGCCCCGCAGGGCCGATGCGGTCTGGCGAAGGTCGCGCGCCACCTCCTTCGCATTCTCCGCGGCGATACGGTAGCGCTCCACGCCCAGCGCACGACGCACCGTCTCGAGCCGTTCCTTCGGCGGGGCCGAAAGGATCTCGCGCATCCGCTCTTGAGGGATGTAGACCGCCCAGCGCCAGAGGTCGGAGTGGGCCCGAGGGTTCGGATTGTCCCGGAACCCGAGGAGCTCGATGACCTGCTGCCGGAGCTCGGTCGCCGAATAGCTGGTCGTCGCCCCATCCTGGCGGAAAGCGATCCGCCCCGGTTCGTACGTCTCCTTGCCCTTGCGCCGGACCCGACGGAACGAGCGGAGGACCTCGTACCGGTGCTCCCCGTCCTCGAGGGTCACTTCGACTTCGGCCTCGGACGCCCCGTGGCGGACGAGGAAGGTGGCCTCGATCTCGGCGGTCCCGAACAGGGCCATCTCGACCGCGTAGAGGAGGCTGGTCTTGCCGGCTCCGACATCCCCGACCAGGAGGGTGGTCCCGGGGGCGAGCTCGAGGGTCGCGTCGAGGTAGCTGCGGATGTTGCGGACCCGGATCCTAGAAACGCGCAAGCGGCCTCTCCTATCCCTCGGGCCTCTCGGGGACTCCGAGGAGACGGCGGGCCTCGGCCCGTCGGGCGCTGGAATAATCGAGGGTCGATTCTCCGTCCGCCTTGGGCACGCCGAGGGCGGAGAGCAGCTCGTGGACCAGGCGTTCTCCCACCGCGCCCTCGAGCCAGGGAGCTCGTTGTCCCGGAGCTCCCAGGAGCCGCTCTACCTCTTCGGCCTCGACCACGCTCTCCGTGATGGGAGCGTCGGGGCCGGGCGAACCGCCCTCCACGTCCCGGACGTCGACCTGGACCGTCACTCCCTCCCGTGCGAGCGTCTCCCGCGCGGGGCCTAGGTCCAACGGCGAGACCTTCCCGGAGGCGAGGACCCCGTGGAGTCGGGGCAGGACGAGGGTCCCAGCGGGTGCGCCCTCCTCGCGCACCCGCGCCACCACGAGGGCCGCGATCGCGTCCGAGGTCCTTCCGGAGACGTCAATGTCGACCGTGCGGATCGTGCCCCGCTCCATCGTGTCGACCATCTCGGCCGACGCTCGGCCCTTCTCGACCGTGACGATGGCGATTCCGCGATGGGTCCGCCCGGCCTCTCCGTTCTCGATGTCCGTCCGACTCGTCCCGAAGACGGCGCCGGGGTTCACGAGGAGCCCTCCCCCCGGCCCGGTCCCCTCGTACGTGAAGTGGATGTGGCCGCCCGCGTAGTAGCCGCAACCCGGGGGCAGGTCGTCGACCCGGATCCCGTGGATCTTGTCCCGTAGATGGGCGGGCAAGTACTCTTCGACCGCTGCGTGAAACTGGAAGAGCTTGAATCCCGGCGCGGAGCAAAAGGCGGTGGAATCCATCGACCGGAAGTACTCTCGGTCGAGCCCATGCGAGCGACCGGATATCCCGGCGACGAGCACGCCCGTCGGTTCGTCGAGGGTCCAGGGAAGGGTCCATCCCGAACCGTCCGCCCGGACCGCCTCGGGAGCGACCCGAACGAATACCCCCGCTTCCGCGAGAACGTCCAGCCAGCTCGTTCGGTGGGCGACGTAATCGTGCGACCCGTAGATGACGTAGATCCGGTGACCCGCCTCCACGAACCGGCGGAGGGCGGCGGCTACCGGAGCGGCTTCGGAAGGTTCGGGGGCGGGCGTATGGAACAGGTCCCCGGAGATCAGCAAGAACTCGGCCCCACGCTCCGACGCGACCTCGATCGCGCGAAGGACGCTCGCGCGAAGCCGTTCCCGCAGGGCGGGGTTGCGTGGCCAGGCACCTACGTGGGCGTCAGCCAGATGGGCGAAAACCAACCGGCGCATTTCCTCCGCCTACCGGGACGACGAGACCGGCTTGGACCTGGGCGGGGGCGCGGCGGGGGTCAGGGGTCCGTCCTGGATCCGTTTGGCGAGCGCGGCGACCAGGCCGGCGCCCGCTCCCATGGCGAGCAATCCGAAGAGGAGCATGTCGTCCGAGCCCCCGGCGCTCGGCGGAGTCCTCGGCGCGGGGACCGCGGTCGGGGTGCTCGCGCCCGTCAGGCCGCGCGTTCGGCTGGCGGCCATGAGCGCCTGCCGTCCCGCCTCGGAGCGCTGGAGCATCCCTTGCATGATCCCGAAGAGTTCGGTCGCCTCTTCCATCGTGACCTGACGCGCCCGAAGCCGGCCGACGAGGTAGGCGTAGCGCGCGTTGGGGTTCGCCGCGCCCCCCGTAGAGGGCGGCGGGGAGTTCGGGTTGTTGGGATCCCACATGGAGGTCGACGACCGCCTACGGCCGGGCCTCATTTGAAGGGGACGGGGGCCCCTCCTCTCGCGCGGGCCGAGGGGTTATAGCGGGCACTGACCTGAACGCCCCGATGAGCCCTCCCGCTGAGACGCATGCGCCCGAGGCTCCCGAGCGGGACCGTCACGTCCACGTCCGAATGGCTGACGAACGGACCTCGATCTACGACCTCATCACCGAATACCTCGAGGCCGCCGGGAAGGCGCCGGACTGGTTCTGGCGGACCGCCGGCCGATTGGAGGGAACGGAGCCGGACAACCTGGAGGACCTGCTCGCGAACGCCTTCGAAGCCGGCGCGTTCATCGCACACGACCACCCCGAGGACGTCGAGTTCAAATGGGTCACGGAAGAGGAGTGCGAGCGGGAGCGGCGGCGCGAGGAGCGAGGGGAGCAGCAGCGCGAAGCCGCCAAGAAGGACCGCACGAGCTTGAGTCATTACGCCTAGCCACGCTCCGACCCACTCCTCCGTCGCAGGTCGCCGACCGAGCCCGCAACCTTTGACACCGGAACGGAACGTCGTTAACGGTCCCTTCTGACGATCGCGCTACCTCTCGCATCGCCCGAAGCCCATATCGTGGGAGAGAACCTCCCCAACGGACGGGCCATGCCTTCCGGAGGTAGCTTCGCGCGCCGCGGGGATCGCCGGGCCATCGTCTGGTGTCTCCTCGTAGTTGGCGTCACCCTGGTGGCAGGGCTGGAGCTGGGGCTTTCCCCCACCTCTCTCGGCCAGAGCCACCTCGCCGTTTCGAACCGGATCTCAACTCCGGCGGCCGGCCAAAGCCTTTCGGGACGTCCGGTCCCACCCCCTTCGGCGTTCGCCAATGGCTCTGGAACGGAGATCCCCACCTGGGTGAACCTGAGCTCTTCCGTCGGGATCCCGATGTACGTTCAGGATCCGCTCCTGACCTTCGACCCGGCTCGCGATGGGGTCATCTTGGCCGGGGGAACGATCTGCCTCCGCATCGCCCTCGGCCCGCTCGGATGTCCCCAAGCCTTCCTTTCGAACGCGACGTGGGAATTCCGAGGAGGTCACTGGTCGAACATCACCGATGAGGTCGGACCCTGCCCCAAAGGGATCAGCAGCGGCTACTACCAGGGATTTCTGGTCTACGACCCCCTGGACGGCTACCTCGTTCTGTGGGACGACTTCGGTAGAACGAACGCTCATGGGTACTTCTTCTTCCCACAAACCTGGATCCTCGGCGATTCGGTGTGGACGAACATCACGGGGGAGTCCCCGCCCCAGCCCGGGCATGCCGGATGGGCGGTCTACGACCCGGTCGACTCCTACCTCGTCTATCTCGACAGCATCGGCGACACCTGGAAGTTTGCGGGCGGAGTGTGGACTCGGCTAGGCAACTGGAGTGCTCTCAATGGAGGGAAGAGCGTGCTCGCACCGGCCTTCCAGCAGGTCCCGGAGATGGCATGGGACCCCGCCGCGGACCAGGTCCTCCTCTATGGCGGAGGGCCGAACCTCAACCAGACGTGGACGTTCGTCGGAGGCGGCTGGACCGAGGCGAACGGGACGGGCCCCCCTCCCCCGGGGAACGCCTCGATCCCGCTGTTCTACGACGCTTCGCTCGATGGGGTCGTCTTCTACGGCGGCTCGCACCCTACCTCCACCGCACCCGCCCCGGCCTACACGTGGGTCTACTCGAACCTCACGTGGACGAACGTCTCTTCGGACGTGGGGACGGCGCCGCCCCGACCGTTCTCCTGGGGGGGAACCGGAGCGATCGACCCGGACGCAGGCTACTACCTCGCGTGGGTTCCCGTGGTCCCGCCGGTATGGCCGTACTCCTACCTATGGGCGTTTGCGGACCGGCCCGTGGCGGTCCTGACCTCGACTCCGAGCACCGTGGAGGCGAACGGTACCGTCTACTTTGATGGCCAGGTGTTCGGCGGCCGGGGGTCGATCTCTTTCCAGTTCTCCAACCTCCCGCCCGGGTGCCCTACCCCCGGGGGGATGGTGTTCTCTTGCCGACCGACCGGGGTCGGCACGTTCGACGTCGGCCTCAATGTGACCGACGCCGAGGGCCTTTCCGGAAATGCCACGACGTTCCTCCGCGTGATCCCGTCCCTCTCCGAATCGGTCAACCTCTCCGCGGAGGTGCTGGACGTCGGTCAGACCTGGAACCTCACGGTCACCGCCACGCAGGGCCTCTATCCGTATTCGTATCTCTACCAGAACCTGCCGCTGGGATGCGCCAGCGATCAACCGACGGTGACCTGTCAGCCGACCACGGCGGGCGTGTACGACCTCGTCGTGAACGTCACCGACTCCCTCGGCGCCGAGGCCACTTGGCTCGGCACGGTCACGGTCCACCCCGACCCGGCCGTCACGATCCGCGTCGCCGAGGTGGAGGTCGAGGTAGGCGAGACGGAGCCCGTCAGCTGGTACGTCTCCGGCGGAACCGGCGCGTACACCGTGATGGTATCCGGCCTTCCCCCGGGCTGTCCCGCCCCCGTAGTTTCCCCGATCGACTGCCAGCCCACGCTCCCCGGGACCTACCCGGTCACCGTGAACGCGATAGACTCGCTGGGGGTCTCCGGCCAAGTGACCGTGACGATCACCGTCGTTCCCGCACTCTCGCTGGTCCGCTTCTCCGCCTCGCCCGCGACGCTCACGGAGGGAGCCAGCCTCCTCCTCGTCACGAACCTCACGGGCGGGATCGGGCCGCCGTCCTACTCGTTCACCGGCCTTCCTCCCGGTTGCGTCAGCGCGAACTCGTCCGTCCTCGGCTGCACGCCGACGGCCACGGGCACCTGGACGGTCCAAGTCCTCGCGACGGATACCCGGGGATCGACCGTCACGGCTGAGTTGAGCCTGACCGTGAACGCGTCCCCCACGCTCTCCCTGACGTACGTCGAGTGGGGGGTCCTCGTGGGAGGGGCCGCCTTGGTGGCGGTGGGGGTCCTGCTCCTCGTCCGGCGGCGCCGGGCGCGGGAGGAGCCACCGACGGTCCCTTAGAGGTGGATCACCGAGTGCGCCACGATGAGCGCGATGAACAGGATCGAGATCGTGTTGACCACCTTGATGAGGGGGTTGATGGCGGGCCCCGCGGTATCCTTCGTGGCGTCGCCGACGGTGTCGCCGACGATCGCGGCCTTGTGGGCGTCCGAGCCCTTTCCGCCGAAGTGACCGGACTCGATGTATTTCTTCCCGTTGTCCCAGGCGGCTCCGCCCGTCGTCATCGTGAGCGCGAGGGGGAAGCCCGAGACGATCGTTCCCAGGAGGAGGCCGGCGAGGGCCACCGGTCCGAGCAGGAACCCCACGGCCAGTGGAGTGACGACCGCGATGAGGGCCGGCACCGCGAGCTGGCGGAGCGCCGTGACCGTGACGATGTCGACGCATTTCCCGTAGTCCGCCTTCGCCGTCCCCTGCAACAAGCCGGGGATGTCCCGGAACTGCCGCCGGATCTCGACGACCATCTTCTCCGCCGCGATCCCGACGGCGTTCATGAGATACGAGGTGAAGAAGAACGGCAGGATGGCCCCGATGACGAGACCCGCGACCAGGAGGGGCGTCGAGAGGGTCAGCAAGCTCGTGAACGTGGCCCACGGCTCGCCCCACTGGGCCGCGGCCGCGAACGTGTACGCGGCGAACAGCGCGAGGGCGGCGAGCACGGCCGATCCGATCGCATACCCCTTCGTGATCGCCTTGGTGGTGTTGCCGACGGCGTCGAGCGGGTCGGTGATCGCGCGCGCGTGCTCGGGGAGCTTGGCCATCTCGGCGATCCCGCCCGCGTTGTCCGTGATCGGCCCGAAGGCGTCGATCGAGATGATCATCCCCGTGACGGAGAGCATGCTCGCGGCGGCGAGACCGATCCCGTAGAGACCGAAGTAGGCGTTCGGCGTGGGGGAGTAGCCATTGTACCAGCCCGCGGACGCGTACGCGACGAGGATGCCCGCCACGAGGACGAGGCCAGGGACCCAGGTCGACTCGAGGCCCACCGAGATCCCGCTGATGACGGTCGGTCCACCGCCCGCCTTCGCGGCCTCCGCGATCTTGCGCACCGGGCCGTACTTGGTGCTCGTGTAATAGTCCGTGATCACGACGATGAGGATCATCACGATCAGGCCGACGGCCGTCGCGACGAAGATCCCGAGGTTGCCTCCCATGAAGTAGTAGTCGAGCAGGTAGAGGCCGACCATCCCGACCGCGGTCGTCGCGGCGAGCCCTTGGTAGAGGGCTCCCATGATCGAACCCCCGGCTCGCATCCGGACGAAGAAGGTCCCGACGATGGTGGCGATGATCGCCCAGGCGCAGACGAGGAGCGGGAAGAGGATCGCGTTGGGGAACAGGGCCAGAAGCGTCGGGTAGACGCCCGCGGCGCCGATGAGGTAGGCCAGTAGCATCGCCGCGAGCGCCGTCACGACGTACGTCTCGAACAGGTCCGCGGCCATGCCCGCGCAGTCCCCCACGTTGTCGCCGACGTTGTCCGCGATGACGCCCGGGTTCCGGGGGTCGTCCTCGGGGATCCCGGCCTCGACCTTCCCGACCAGGTCCGTGCCGACGTCCGCCCCCTTGGTGTAGATACCGCCGCCGACCCGGGCGAAGAGGCTCATGAGGGAGGCTCCGAAGAGCACCCCGACCATCTGGAGGACGTTCCCGTGGAACGCCCAGTAGAATCCGACGAGCTCGAGCAGGGCCAGGCCGGCGACCGAGAGACCGGTCACGCTTCCCCCCCGGAAGGCGAACGCCATCGTGTCCCCCAGGTTTCCCTTTCGGGCGTGGGCCGCGGTCCGGACGTTCGCCCGGACGCTCACCAGCATCCCGACCGCACCCGCGAGCGCGCTGCCCGCGACCCCGAAGATGAAGCCGACCGCGAGCCGCCAGCCGTCCCCGGTGATCCCGAAGGCGAAGGCGATGATGACCGTCAGCGCGGCCGCCACCGAGAAAACCACGAGGTACTCCCGCTTGAGGAAGGCGACCGCCCCCTCCCGGATCGCCCCGGCGATCTCCTTCATTCGGTCATCTCCCTCGTCCTCGCGCAGGACGAAGGCGGTCTGGATGCCGGCGTAGGCGAGACCGAGCAGGGCGGCCAACAGGATCAGCAGCTCCATTTGTCCCGTGGACAGGCTCATCGTGTACCCTCGAGAGATTCGGTCGCCTCACAAAGATGGCTAATTAAAGCTTGCCGGACGTGGATTCCTCGGACCGGATTCGGGTCGAGCGAGGGCAATTATAGGGGGAAGGGACCATCGAATCCTCACTGTGCAGGGGGCCGGCATCCGGGACACCGCCTCCCGTCGAACCCGCGTGAACTGTCACGTCTGCGGTCAGCCGATCGACCTGACCCAGATGAGGGAGCATCTCCGGACGGACCACCAGAGCGCGAGCGCGGAGGTGGAAAGCCTCTATCTCTCGGCCCGCATCGAGGCGCGTCGCCGCCGCCACTCCCCGCCCTGAGGAACGGCTCGGCCCACCGGCGGCCCGGGCTAGGCGTGACGCCGCGCGAGCAGCACGACGCAGCTCCCGATGAGAATGACCATACCCGCGGCGATGAGAATGAGCCCTACCGTGCCCAGTGAGAGGGCCGCGCCGTTGGGCGAATTCTGCACGGAGACCGACAGCGTGAGCGAACTCCGGAACCCCGTGTGGTCGGTCGAGCTTACCGTGACCGAGTACTGGCCCGCGGTGGTGGGGGAGCAGCTCAGAACGGTCGAATTGACGGAAGTGCAGCCCGGAGGTAGACCCTGCCAGGCGATCGCGAACGGTGGGAGACCCCCGGCGAGCGTAACGTTGATCGTGAGGCGGGCGCCGGTCCCTACCGCCAGTGCTTCCGAGGTAGAGGAGAGCATGGGATCCGCCACGGCCAACATCATGACGTTCCGGTACAACGCGTAGTCCAGCGTGTCGGCCACGCCGGCCAAGAGGGAGTAGGTGCCGGGCGTGGCGAAGTGACACGTGGCGATCCCCGAGGGGGTCGCCGCGCAATCGTTGGGCAGGGTCGGCCACGAGTAGACATAGGCCGGCCGTCCCCCGGTCGCATTCGGGGAGAGCGTCGCCGTCTCGCGGGCGTCGATCTCTTCCGACGAGGGAGTCGGGACGACGGTCAGCGTGAGCCCGGGGAGGGCGGTGATCACGAGGGCGATCCGGTTCGATAGCCCCGCCGCGTTCGACGCTTCGATCTCGACCAGGTACGTCCCGGCAGCGATCCCCGCTGGAATGTCGATGCTCAGGACCGAAACGAAGGAAGAATCGTTGGAAGCCGGGCTCGCGGAGAACGCCCACGAGGCGGCGGAGGTGGAAGCGGACAGCCCGACCACCGAGCCGGGGGCCTCCATGTTCACGGAGACCGTCGTATGCAGCTCCTGGGAGGAGGCGGCGGTCTCGATCGTGACGTGGTCCGGGTGCATCGCGAACCCGAGGGTGAACGGCTCATTGAATAGGGTGACGTTGGAACCGTTCCGGGCGATCACCGTCGTATTGCTCGAACCGGGGAGGTTCATCCAGTGGCTTTCGAGAAGACCATCCTCGGATGCGTTGGTCAGCACAAAATTGTAGGGGGGGTTCCCGAGGGTCGCGACGTAGACCTCTTCTGTCTCCGTCAGGCCGGGGACGACCGAGGCCCCACAGGTCTGGGTCGACTCGACCTGGAGATACGTCGCTCCGGTGTGGACGTTCTCCGTCCAGATCGTCGCCCCCGCTCCCTCCCCCACATGGAAAAGGATGAGCCCTCCACCCTCGATCGAGATTTGGAACGTGTAGGTCGTGTTGCGGTCGAGGGAGAACGCGTCCCAGTGCGTGTCGGGTCGGGTGCCACAGGCGGTCGCATCCGCGTAGAAGACCTGCCAAGAGCCGTTGTCGTTCGCAAACCCGACCTGGTCGTACGACTCCGCCCCGTCGAAGATCGACAAGGCGACGTAGTATCGGTCGCTCGCCGGTGGTAGGTCGTCCGGCAGGGACATCGTGACCGCGACGCTCGTGGCCAACGAGGCGGAACCGTTGTACTCTACCCCGCTGACCCACGGGGTGGCGGCGACCGGTCTCGGCCCGAGAGGCCGTGCGCCGGGCGAAGTGTCACCATGCGCCAACGGCGGAGGAGCGCTCACGGTCGGCCGTTCAACCGAGGAACCGTCTCGGGGGGGCGCCATCTCGACCGACCCACCGATGACCCCCGACCGCGTGAGGGCCGGGGCCGGAGCGCCATGGACGAGCGTCGCCGGGGATAGGACGAGTATGCCCGTCACGAGGAGGGCGGCGAGCGCTCGGCCAAGAGTAGTCACGGCAGAGTACGAGCCCGGCGCTCCTTAAACGGCCTCCGGCCGGACCGACCGTGCTCGCCCTCCTCTTCGAGGTCCTCGGGCCGCTCCTCCGCCTCTCTCGGAACACGGCGGGTCCCGGTGCGATCGTCGGGATAAACATCTCGCTCCTGCTTCTCAACTACCTCGCGGCGGTCCGCCACCACTTCCGGTAATCGATCCTAGACCCACGGGTATCGGGTGCCGTGGGTTTGGCGGCCGGCCGCTGGGCGAGGAACAGCGCATGGGACGACTCGCCTTCGGGAATCCTTCGACGCTCGAGGACGACAAACCCGATCTCATGGAGCCATCGGGCGTAGCTTTCGGAATCCGCGTGGCTCCAGTACATCGGGGCGCCCGAACCGAGCCAGTTCTCCTCGGTGCCGGTCCAGGCCGTCTCCCCCGTCGTCACCAGCACGAGCCCCCCCGGGACGAGCCAGTCGTACACCCGACCCAATAGGGTGCGCTGTTCGGGCAGAGGAACGTGGATGAGCGCGTAAAGGCACGTGATCCCTGCGAACACCTGCGACGGGAACTGGATGCGGGTCATGTCGGCCGGCAGGAAGCGGGCGTTCGGAACGAGCTGCCGCGCGCGATTGATCTGCACGTCCGAGATGTCCACTCCCGTGACCTGGAAATGTTGGGATAGCTCCCGGGCGACCGGGATCCCGCATCCGCAACCCAGATCCAGGACCGCTGAATGGCGGGGAAGTTGATGGATGAGCGGGTGGAGCCAGTCCTCGTAGTCCAGAAAGCTGTGCCCGAAGGCGTCCAACGTGCTCGCCGGCGGCCGGTAGATGGTCGAGACCCGGTCCCAACCTCGCCGGACGACCTCCTTCGCCGCGTCCTCGGACGGGGCGACCTCTGGGGCGACCATGGGTGCAGCGGGAAGTAGGGACCGATAACCTACGCCTTGGGAGCGGGCGGATGACCGGTGGATATCACGAACTCATTGCCGTCCGGGTCCGCGATCGCCGCGCGGACGATCGTTCCGCCCGGCCCGGGAACCTCGACCGGCTCGAGGGTGATCATCCCTCCCCGCCGGCGGATCTCTTCAATCGCGGCTCGGGGGTCGTGGTGCTGGAAGATGATCCCGCTCACGGTGCCGGGCTCGCGCCCGCCTTCTCCCGGCCGCTGGACGTGCATCGCGAGAACGATGTCGGTTCCGGGAAACGAGTAGACCGCGCGGCCGGTCTGTTCCGTGAACCCGGCTTCCTCTAGGCCGAGAACCTCTCGATAGAACTTGCGGGCCCTCTGAACATCGCTCACGTGAACCGTCACTGCGCTCAGCCCTTCGACCGGTTGGACCATGTTCTACAGAGACGGGCAAGTGGGTTGAAGGTTTCGCTACGGGCCGACTCCGCGCACACCCGCGATGCCGTGGCTTCCTGGCGAGCCCTTATGGGTCGAACTCTCGAGTGCGAATTCTCGTAAGGAGGTGCTCGCGCAGTTCCGGCCGGGAGAGGCTGCGCGTCTCCTTGGTGCCGCGGATCCGGAGGGCCACGGTGCCGGCCACGGCCTCCTTTTCTCCCAGGACGATGACGTAGGGAACGCGCTCGACTTCGGCGGTCCGTACCCGCTTCGACAGCGATTCCTCTGTGGAGGCGACCTCCACCCGGACCCGGTCGGCACGGAGCTCGGCGGCGAGGCCCTCCGCCGCCTCGGCCTGGCGCTCGGTGACGGGAAGGATCCGAGCTTGCACCGGGGCGAGCCAGGGGGGAAGACGGCCTCCGGTGTGCTCCAGCAGGACCCCGAGAAACCGCTCGAACGATCCGAGAATGGTCCGGTGGATGACGACCGGCGTGTGGAGTTGGCCGTCGGGTCCCTGGTACTGGAGTCCGAATCGGGCGGGCTGCTGGTAGTCGAGCTGGATCGTCCCGGTCTGCCAGGGCCGTCCCAGGCTGTCGCGCAGGTGGATGTCGATCTTGGGACCGTAGAACGCCCCTTCTCCGGGGGAGACCTTGTGGTCGATGCCCGAGTCGCGCAGGATCCTCTCCAGGATCTCCTCGGCCCGGTCCCAGGAGGCCGCCTCCCCGAGGAATTGCGCCGGGCGCGTGGAGAGCTCGTAGCTCCAGCGCAGCCGGAACGTCGAGAACGCCCGCTCGATCCACTGGAGCAGCTTGCGGACCTCGGGTTCGATCTGCTCCTCGGTGACGAACAGATGCGCGTCGTCCTGGACGAACTCTCGGACCCGGGTAAGGCCGTGGAGCGTCCCGCTCGGCTCGAGACGGTGCAGGGGGGCGAACTCGGCGAGCCGCATCGGAAGCTCGCGATAGCTGCGCGCCCGAGAGCGGAAGAGGAGCATCGTGCCCGGACAGTTCATCGGCTTCCAGCCGAAGACCCGGTCCTCCGCGGTCGTGAGGAACATGTTCTCCCGGTAGAGGCTCCAGTGGCCGCTGGTCTCGTAGACCGACTGGGCGAACAGGAGGGGCGTCCTAACCTCACGGTACCCCGCTTCGTCCAAGTGCTCTCGGACGAACCGTTCGAGCTCCCGGATGACGATGATCCCGTTCGGCAGGAGGACCGGGAACCCCGGGCTCTCCTCGAAGAACGTGAAGAGCTCGAGCTTCTGTCCGAGGGTCCGGTGGTCCCGCGCCTCGGCCTCGGTCCGGAGCTTCAGGTACTCTTTCAGGGCGGAGCGGGTCGGGAAGCCGACCCCGCGGATGCGCTGGAGCGTCCGGTCCGGCTCGGCTTTTTCCGAAGTGATCGCCGAGAAGCCAAGCACGTGGACCCCTTCGAGCCAACCCGTGTCCGGAACGTGCGGCCCGCGGCAGAGGTCGACGAACGTCCCGGTGTCGTAGACCGAGATCGTTTCTCCCGGCGGAGTATCGGCGATGTACCGGAGCTTGTAGGGGTTGGCCGCGAACAGCCGTTCCGCCTCCTCCCGGGGCACCTCACGACGCCGGAACGGCTCGCGGGCTTGTACCGAGGCCTGGATCGCGCCTCGGATGGCGTCGAGGTCCGACGGAGTGAGGGGACGGATGTCGAAGTCGTAGTAGAACCCGTCGTCGGTGGGGGGACCGACGGTAGGCCGCGCGTCGGGGACCGATTCCACCACCGCCTTCGCCACCAGGTGGGCCGAGGAGTGCTGGAGGATCTCCCGGCCCGCCCGGTCCTCGAACGTGATCGGGGCCAGGTGGGCATCGCCCACGATCGGGCGCGCGAGGTCGACCGGGACGCCTTCCAATAGCGCGGCGAGGAAACTGTCCGCCCGCTCCGGTGCCCACTCCCGGAGGGCGTCGCCGGCCGGGGTGCCGGCCGCGGCGGAGCGCGAGGTTCCGTCCGGAAAGGTGAGGCGGATCGTATCGCTCAAAGTCGGGTGCACCGCTCGGCCTCGACCCCGACCACCTTCAAAACCCCTTGGTTACACCGCGTCGTGCGCTCAGCTCGCCCATTCATTCATCACGTTTCAGCTGGTTCTATTCTTCATCATCGCGCGGCGACGCGG
>Ga0209415_10000226_pt1 | contig 96829 bp, 96 predicted proteins | sample PeaSoiSIISIP2007_FD_187696 | JGI IMG/M metagenome (GOLD analysis project Ga0209415, IMG submission 187696) | Peat soil microbial communities from Weissenstadt, Germany - SII-SIP-2007 (SPAdes) (version 2) | ecosystem: Environmental > Terrestrial > Soil > Wetlands > Peat | place: Germany... | reverse complement strand
GGCGACCCCGACCACCTCCCGCTCGTGATGGACGCCGATCGAGCGCTGCACCGATACCGGGCTGTCGAGAAGACCTTCAGCGAGCTCGAGGCGAGCGGACCTTCGCCTGACGTGCTCGCCGAGGGCCGTATCGTGATGGCCGCAACCTGGGCGGATCAGCGCCGCCACGATGAAGCCATTGATCTGCTGATTCGAGCGGGCGCCGCCAAACGTTTGCGGAATCCTTCGTATCGCCACGTGCGCCTGTGGTACGCGCTCGCTGACCTCTACGATCGGGCCGGCGACTTACCGGCGTCTCGCGAGGCCTTCACCCGGGTCGTGACGGCCGAACCCGATGCCTACGACGCCGCCGCACGATTGGCCGAGCTTGGTACCGGTCTCCCTCGAAAGAATCGAAAGCGCCGCACCGCTCCGACGTCGAAGAAGCAAATCGACTGACCTTTCGGGGGCAAGGGCTCTGAAGGCGACCTTGTAAGATTCGCGAATGGACACTGCCGCACTTCTGGGCGACGACGCGTCGTCACTGCTCGACCACAAGGCCACGGCCTTTCCAAAGGAGTGGTTGACCCTGCCGGGGCCGACGTTCCTCGACGACGTCTTCACGTGGAGTGACCGTTCCTCTAGCGTGCTGCGTGGACTCGGTGGCATCTACAACCACGGCCGCCTGGCCGGCACCGGCTACCTGTCAATTTTGCCCGTCGATCAGGGCGTCGAGCACTCGGCGGCCGCGAGCTTCGCGCCCAATCCCGAGTACTTCGATCCGGCGCGGCTCTGCGACTTAGCCATCGCCGGCGGGTGCAGCGCCATCGCTACGACGCTCGGCAACCTGGGTATCGTCTCGCGCCGGTACATTCACCGCATTCCCTTCATCGTCAAGCTCAATCACAACGATCTCCTGCGCTACCCCAACTCGTACGACCAGCAGTTCTTCGCCTCGGTGCGACAAGCCGTCGACCTGGGGGCGATTGGGGTGGGGGCTACCGTCTACTTCGGCTCAGAAGGTTCGGTTCACCAGATCGAAGAAGTGCGAGTGGCCTTCGAGGAAGCACATCGCCAGGGCCTCTTCACCGTGCTGTGGTGCTACCTACGCAACCCCGCCTTCGTCACGGCCGGCGCGGACTACGAACTGAGCGCCGACCTGACGGGCCAGGGAAATCACTTGGGCGTGACCATCGAAGCCGACCTGATCAAGCAGAAGCAGCCCGTCAACAACGGGGGCTACAACGCCGTCAAGTTCGGCAAGACCGACCCGAGGGTCTACTCCGAACTGACGACCGACAACCCGATCGACCTGACGCGTTGGCAGGTCGTGAACTGCTATGCCGGGCGCATCGGTTTAATCAACTCCGGCGGCGAGTCCAAGGGTGACGGTGATCTCGCGGGCGCCGTGCGCACCGCCGTCATCAACAAGCGCGCTGGAGGTCAGGGGCTGATCGTTGGGCGCAAGGCGTTCCAACGTCCACTCAACGATGGCGCGGCCCTGATTCACGCCGTGCAGGACGTCTATCTGGATCAGTCCATCACGATCGCCTAGGCGTACATTCAGTCCGTGAGCGAGAGCGAGAGCGTCAGCCAAGGGTGGTTGACGTGGGCGAACGCCATCACGATGGCGCGCCTCGCACTGCTGCCCGTCTTCTTCTGGCTGGTCTTTGGCACGAATCACCGCGCCGTGGCCGCGTGGCTGCTCGCCTCGCTCGGCGCGACCGACTGGATTGACGGATTCGTCGCGCGTCGCTTCCACCAGGTCTCCAACGTTGGTAAGGTCCTCGATCCGACGGCCGACCGCGTGCTGGTCATCGGTGGGTTGCTCGCGGTCGCGATCGTTGGAGCGGTGCCGTGGTGGTTCGCAATCGCGACCCTCGTGCGCGAGCTCATCGTTTCGGTCCTCACCTTGATCCTGGCGGCGCTCGGAGCGGCTCGGATCAACGTGCTGTGGTGGGGCAAGGTTTCAACGTTCGCCCTGATGACGGCCTATCCGGTCTTCCTTTTGACGAGCAATCCCCATCACGCGGCCCTGCAGGCCTGGCAGCACGACGCCAGGGACGCGTGCTGGGTGATTGGTGTGGCGGGACTGTCACTCGCGTGGCTGGTGCTCTTTGGGTACGTGGGTCCCGCGCTGCGCGCGCTGCGCACGGGCCGCCAGGCTCGGCGGATCTTGTAAGTTGACTCGCATGCAGGTACCTGGCGATCTTCGATACTCCAACGACCACGAGTGGGCGAGGCGTGAAGGTGAACGCGTGCGCGTGGGCATCACCGACTACGCCCAGGATGCGCTCGGCGACGTCGTCTTCGTCGACGTGCCCAAGGTCGGCGCGACCGTGGCGGTGGGCGGTGTGCTCGGTGAAGTGGAATCGACCAAGTCGGTCTCGGAGATCTACGCACCGGTGGGCGGAACCATCAGCGCCGTGAACGACGCACTGAGCAGCGCACCCGAGCTAGTGAATCAAGACCCTTACGGCGAGGGCTGGATCTGCGAGATCTCGACTACGTCCAGCGGCGACTACGAGTCGCTGCTCGACGCCGCGGCGTACGAGGCGCTGACCACGAACTAGCCCCGGCGTCATTTTCGAAAGTTCACTAGTGTGAGGTCCGTGAACTGCCGTCGCTGTGGGGAGATACTCAACGCCAACGCGAACTTTTGCTGGTCGTGCGGAGCTCCCCAGCACCTGGCAAGTTCACCCGAGACGATCGCGGTGCCAGTGGTGAGCACGCCCGACGCCATGCACCCCGACGCCAATAGGGGCCCGCAGGGTGAACACCGTGACGAATTGGTGATCGCTGCGGGTCCGCAAGCCGGCACGCGCATCGAACTCGATAACGACGTCACAACCGCTGGCCGGCACGAGAAGAGCGACCTCTTGCTCGACGATGTGTCGGTCTCGCGTCATCACGCGGTCTTCACTCGAACCGCGAGCGGTCGGATCACCCTACGAGATCTGAACTCATTGAACGGCACCTACGTCAACGGGCGACGGGTCGAGGAAACGACGCTGCATTCGGCAGACGAGGTGCAGATCGGCAAGTTCAAGCTGGTGTTCTGGGAGGCAACGCGATGACCAGCACGCAAGGTGGCATGCGCATCGGCGAGGTACACGCGCAGTTGCGCAAGATCTTCCCCGATGTGGAACTGTCCAAGATTCGCTACTACGAGGACAAGGGCCTAGTGCAGCCGAGCCGGAGCCGAAAGGGATACCGCCTTTACTCCGAGCGCGACGTCGAATGTCTGCGCGAGGCCATCCGCCTCGCCCAAGAGGAGTTCGTGCCTCTTCGTGTCGTGCGCTTGCGACTGATCGAGCAGGGACTGCTCACGCCGCCGAGCACGAACTCTTCCCCGCGCCACGCGGCGCGCGAGGCGACTGCGGTCGTGGTGTCGGCCCCGGCGCCCGAAGCCCGGCCCACGCTAAGCGTTGTCGAAACGGCGATGAAGGACGACCCAGCCGCGCCGGTGAAGGAGTACTTCACGACCGCTGATCTGCTCGCCACGACGGGCCTTCGACCCGAGGAGTTCAATCAGATCCAGGCCCTCGGACTCGTGACGCCGCTCGTCGTGAATGATGAGACCGTCTATGGCGCCTTCGACGTGCGGGTCGCGGCGCACTCGCGGGCCCTGCTGGCACGCGGCGTTGACGCCCGACACTTGGCGTCGCTTCGCCGCGTCGCTCAGCGCGAAGTCGGCGTGGTCGACGAGGCCACGTACCCGCTGCGCCAGGTGGGATCGGGGTACTCGCGCGATCAAGTCGTCGCCATCACGGGCGACGTTGCGCGCGACGTGGCGGCGCTGCGCAATGTGCTCGTCGAACGTGAACTCGGCGATTACCTGCGCACCTAGGGGTCGCCGGAACGCGGGACCGGGTCTAGGCTAGGGCCATGATCGAGGTGGTGCTGCGTGCGGTGCGCGTCGACGTCGGCACGTCGACACCGCTGCTGCTGCTCGAGGAAGTCGGGGGTGAGCGGGTCCTGCCCATCTTCATCGGCGCGCCCGAAGCCGCGGCCATCGCCTACGCCCTTCAAGGCGTCAAGGCGCCGCGGCCGATGTCCCACGACCTGCTCGGTCACGTGATCGCGGCCCTCGACGCACGCCTCGCGTCGGTCGAGATCACCGAACTCGTGGACAACACGTTTTACGCCAACCTGCGTCTGATGCGACGCAGCGAAGAGGTCATCGTCAGTTCGCGCCCGAGTGATGCCGTGGCACTGGCCCTGCGGGTGAGTGCACCGATTCTCGTGAACGACGACCTGATGGCGGCCGAAGGCCGAATCATGCAGTTGGCTTACGACGAGGGCGAGGACGAGTACGTCGAACTCGAAGCCCCCGACGAGGCCGATCTCGTGGCGCAGCTGCGCGAGTTTCTCGATCAGGTGCGCCCCGAGGACTTTGGCGCGTGAGACGTGGGCTTATCTCGGTCGGCCTATTCATTGCCTTCGCCGCGATCTACACGCTGAGCCGTCACGCCCTCGTCTCGACGACCACGACGACAACGTCCACTTCCACGATCGCAACAACCTCGACGACAACCACGCTCGCACGCACAACCTGCAGCGCCACGGACTTCTCGGGCGTGTACAACGAGGGCGAGGGCGCGGCCGGCACTGTGTACGCCGCTGTCACCCTCACCAAGACGACGGCCGGTTCGTGCACGCTCGAGGGTTGGCCGCGCCTGACACTGGTCGACCGCCTGGGCGCCGTACTGCCCTCGCCGGCGACCGACGTGCCATCGGCGGGGACGAGCTTCCAGTTCCTCAATCCCCCCGCCAACGCCGCACCCAAGTCGATCACGATGGTGATGAACGGCACGGTCAACTTCGCCATCGCGTATTCGGACGTGCCGACGGGCACCGAGGCCTGCGAGAGTGCGGTGACGGTGAGCGTGCAGTTCATCCCCGGCGGCGCCGCGATCCCGGTGACGCCCCAGTACGCCGTGCAGCCCTGCGATGGCGGGCGGCTCTGGGTCAGTCCGTACTACTAGGGACCGAACCGGCCTCCACCGTCCCACGGGGCCATTCGGCGGCCTAGGCAATACCATTCCGGGGTGACCCGGATCATGCTCAACGACCATCTGACCTGGGCGCTCCTCCCTAAGAAGAAGGGCAAGACCGTCGTGCTCCTCCACGGGGGTCTTTCGAGCAGCGCGAGCCTCTTGCGCGTTTTGGGTCCGTCGCTCGCCAAGCGATTCGAGATTGCGGCTTTCGATCGACGCGGGCACGGCCGAACGGCCGACACCGACGAACCGTTCTCCTACGATGCCATGGCCGAAGAGACGATCGCTTTCCTCGAACTGCTCGACCGACGTGTCTTCCTGCTCGGTCACAGCGACGGCGCCAACGTGGCGCTCCTCGTCGCCCTGCGTCGTCCCGACCTGCTGCGGCGCATCGCGCTCGTGGGAGCCAACTACCACTACGACGGGCTCGTGGCAATGACCGACTTCACACCCGAGAGCGAGGGCTTCAACGACTTCGCGCTGGAATACGCATCGCGCTCGCCCGACGGCATCGATCATGCGGCGGCGGTCGTGGAAAAGAGCCTGCATCTCGTGAAGACCGAGCCGACCTTGACCCTCGACGATCTGCGCACGGTGTCGATCCCGGTGCTCGTCATGTCGGGCGATGACGACGTCGCGCGGCTCAGCCACACGGTGTCGATGTACGAAGCAATTCCCGAGTCCCAACTCGCGATCTTGCCCGGGGCGACGCATGCGGTCTTGAAGGAGCACACCAAGGAGAGCGTCCTCATTATCGATCACTTCTTCCTCGGCCCAGTGCCCCCGGTGACGATGAACCCCTTGCGCCGCGCAGGCCCGCCCTGATCGAACCCTCGTCGAGCGGCGGCCGCTCGGTACAATTGGCGTGATGCTGACGCGGCTCGGACTCGTGCGCGGCCGGGCCGTGGCGTGGTGGTGCGCCCTGGGGCGCTTAACCGGGGACGGGCTGCTCTACGCCGTATCGGCCGGCTTTGCGATCGTCCTGGGCTGGACCTCGACGCAGCCGGCGCAGTGGCAGTGGGGGTATCTCACCGTCGGGCCCTACGCGGCTGTCGCCCTCGCGGCGTTCATCCTTGGTCGACGAGTGATGCGCCACGAGCACTCGGTTCGAATGCTGCTACTCGGTCTTGTCGTCGCTGGCGCGGTGTTGGCGCCCCTCGGGCTGGAGGCCCACTGGCGCCACGCCCAACCCGAGGTCGGTGTCATCGAGCGCTCTGGCCAGCTGCTGAGCAAGGGCCAGGATCCCTACCGAACCTACGAAAAGCACGGTCGGGTATTCAACGAGCTTCCGGGTAAACCGGCATTCGAATCGTTCTTCCCGTACTTCCCCCTCATGGGAGCGTTCGGGTTGCCTTCGGCGGCGACGCACGAGAGCAAGGGCCTTACCGACGCACGCATCGTGATGACCCTGATGACGCTCATCGCCAGCGGCTGCGCGCTCGCCCTGCTTCGACTTAGCAAACAGCAAAAAATCCGCGTGGCCCAGGTCCTCATTGCCCTGCCCACCGGCGCACTTTTTCTTTCGACGGGCGGTGATGACATGCCGATCCTCGCGCTGCTGTTACTAGGAGTGGCCGCCCTCCAGCGTCGTCAGACAAAACTGACCGGGATCAGTCTCGGGCTGGCCGCGGCGATGAAACTGACGGCGTGGCCCATGGCGGCCGGCGCCCTGCTCGTCGCACGAAACCGGAGCGGTCGCCCGACCTGGCGCCAGGTTCTGCTCTGGATCATCGCAATCGTCGCGGTCACGACCGTGCCCTTCGCCGTTCGTGCGCCCGCCGCCTTCATGACCAACGTGTTCACCTTCCCGTTGGGGCTAGCGGGCGTGGTGTCACCCGCCGCGAGCGCCCTACCCGGGCACATCCTCACGACCTGGCTGCCGGTGCTCGGTCACGTGCTCGCACCCGTCACGTTCGTCATCGGCGGCTACTTCGCGTCGAAGTACTTGCATCGACACTGGCCGCTCACGTTGTCCCAGCTGCTCGGGCTGCTCGCGGTCGTCTTTGCAACGTTGATGTGCGTCGCGACGGCGACGAGGATCGGCTACGTGATCTATCCGATCAACTTCGCACTGTGGTCATCGATGACCCGCGAGCCGGTGGCCGTCGAGCCCGAGCCCGAGCTCGAGCTCATTCTGGGTCAGACCGTCTCGGAGTTCTGATAGATCTGGAAGGTCCAGTAGACCGTGGTGGCGCTCGTCTTGGTGACGGTAACGCCGGCCTCCCAGTAGAAGCCGTCATTGCCGGCCTTTTGGAACAGTGACTGGGGATCGCCGTTCGGGGCGGTACGCGAGAAGAGATTCCAGCCGCGCGCCTCAAGCTGCGCGTTGAAGAAAACGATCAGCGCGTTGGCACTCGCGTCGCGCGTCACCATGGGCTGGTAGCAGTCAAAGTCGCCCGCGCCGAGGTTGGGGGTGTTCGCTCCTGGCTGGGTCTCGGTATTCATCGGCACGACGAAGGCGTCGGTGATGTTGCTGGGCACCTCTTGGGTTTGCCGGCAGTACTGAAGGGCCGGTCCGGGCGTTGGATCGCGCGTCAGGCCACCGACGATGACCGGGATCGTCGTCGTCTCCTTGGTTACGCCCTGGTCGGAGGAGAGATTGATCACCATGAAAACGATGAGCATTCCCACCGCGAGGATGAGGATCGCCGCGGCGGGCCAGAGGCTGGTTGTCGTCGTGAGGGGGGGTTTGGGAGCATCGCTCACTCACCCCATCCTAAATGGTCGATCGGCCCGCGCCCTTCGCCCAGTCGCCACGACGCGGCACTCTCGAGTGCGGCCAGCACGAACGACTTCGCATCGCGCGTCGCTTCGGTGACGTCGCGTCCCAGGCTCAGGCCGGCCGCGATCGCCGCCGAGAGCGAACAACCGGTGCCGTGATCGTTGCGTGTCTCGACGCGCGGCGCATCGAGAATGACGAGGCCCTTACGGCTGAGCAGCACGTCGGATGAGCGGTCGGCGCGCGCGCCATTCATGAAGTGGCCGCCCTTGACGAGGACGAAACGAGGTCCGAGCTCGAGCAGCGCGCGCGCGAGATCAGCGACGTCGTCGAGACTCGAGAGTTCGGCCAAATCCGCTCCGGCGAGCACGGCCGCTTCGTGAAGGTTCGGAGTGACGATCTCGGCCAGCGGGAAAAGCAGCTGCCGGTACGCCTCGATCCCGCCCTCTCCCATCAGCACGTCGCCGTTCGTCGAGACCAGGACGGGATCGACGACGAGGTGGGGGAGTACTCCCTCGCGCGCGAGGACCGCGACGCGCTCGACGGTACTCGCCTGGGCGAGCATGCCGGTCTTGGTAGCCCGGAGGTCGAAATCGCACGCGACGGCTCGAATCTGTGCCTCGACGACGTCGGGATCCACGTTGGCGACTGCGGTGACGCCGAGCGTGTTCTGGGCGGTGATCGCCGTGATAGCCGTCGTCGCATGGACGCCGAAGGCGCTAAAGGAACGAATGTCCGCCTGGATCCCGGCGCCGCCACCCGAGTCCGAGCCGGCGACGGTGAGGGCGGTCACAGGCTGCACGGTCCAACCCTAATGAAGGGGTCCGCTTACTACGCTGGGGCCGTGGAGGAGCTCTTTCAAGTTGGTTCGTTCTCGTCGGCGTCGCGTCTGGTCGTAGGCACGGGCGGCTTTCGCTCGCTGGATGTGCTGGAGGCGTCGATCCGGGCGTCGGGTTCGTCGATCGCGACGGTCGCCGTACGGCGCGTTGATGCCCGTGTCGAGGGTTCGATCTACGACCTCCTGACGCGCCTTGAGGTTACGCTGCTACCCAACACGGCCGGCTGCTACAGCGCGGAGGACGCCATCAAGGTCGCCGAGCTAGCGCGCGAAGCCTTTTCGACAGCGCTCATCAAACTCGAGGTGATCGGCGACGACTTGACGCTGCTGCCCGACACGACCGAGACGCTGCGCGCCGCCGACGAGCTCGTGCGCCGCGGCTTTGAAGTGTGGGCCTACACGAACGACGACCTCATCGTGGCCCAGCGACTCGAGCAGGTCGGCTGCGTGGCGGTGATGCCGCTGGGTTCGCCGATCGGCTCGGGTCTTGGAATCCGTAATCCCCATGCCATTTCGCTCATCACGGAGCGCGCGAGCGTGCCGGTCCTGCTCGACGCCGGTGTGGGTACCGCGTCGGACGCGGCGCTCGCGATGGAATTGGGCTGCGACGGGGTGCTCGCCGCCTCAGCCATGAACCGGGCCCTCGAGCCCGTCCTGATGGCCGAGGCCCTGCGTGACGCGGTGCGCGCGGGGTACCTGGCCCGACGTGCGGGCCGCATTCCCACGCGATTGCACGCCGAAGCCTCCTCGCCTTCGCTGGGCCGTCCTGACCTTTTTGCGGGCTAGCGAAGGGGAAACTACACTCGTGTAGTCCACGGGGGTAGTCTGGTCAAGCCTCGGTCGGGAGGGACTGCACATGAGGGAATCGGAACAGTTTGGCTTTAGCGGACCGACGGTCTGTCGCCTCACCGGGGTGACGTATCGTCAGTTGGACTACTGGGCGCGCACGCAACTCGTCACGCCTTCGATCACGCCCGCGACGGGCAGCGGTTCGAAGCGCTCGTACTCCTACGGCGACCTGCTCGAAGTGAAGGTGATCAAGTCGCTCCTGAATTCGGGCGTATCACTCGCGCGCGCCCGCCAGGCGGTCGTCTGCCTTCGCTCTTCGCTTGGCGCCGATCTCGCCTCAAGCAGCCTCGTCCTCTCCGACGCCGGTTCGGTGCTCGCCCACGACGACGGTGAGCTGGTGGACCTCCTACGCGGGGGCCAGGGAGTCTTTAACATCGTGCCGCTCGCCGGCGTGGTCGCCGAACTCACGTCCACCCTGCGCGAGGCGGAGCTTTCGAAGTCGGAGAAGGGGGCCGCCACGGCGTGAGCTCCCGGCAACTGAGCGACGAGTCTCGTCGTCGCCACCCGAGCGTCGTGCCCTGCGTCAACCAACCCTTCGCCCATCCGAGTGAGCAGATCTTCTCCCAGCTGCTCTCGCTGTACGGCCACGAATGGCTCTACGAGCCCATCGAGTTTCCCCTGCACTGGGACGAGCGCGGCACGCCGATTCGGGGCTTTCGACCTGACTTCTTTCTTCCGCGGCGCAAGCTCTTCATCGAACTGACGGTGCTCGACCAACGGCTCGTCAACAAGAAGAACCAGAAGGTCCGGCGTTTTCGCGATCTGTACCCCGAAGTGCCCCTGCTCGTCGTCTACCGGCGCGACTTCCACCTTCTCCTGCGTCACCACGACCTCACTATCGTGGAGGGGCGAGCCGCTTAAGGAGCCCCCATCGACCGTCGCCCGTTCCTCTACGACCTACACGTCGAGTTCGGCGCGAAGATAGTTCCCTTCGGCGGCTGGGAGATGCCCCTGCACTACGCGACGGGAACGGTCGCCGAACACCTGGCCTGTCGAAGGGACGCCGTCGTCTTTGACGTCAGCCATCTCGGCACGGTCCGTTGCGACGGCGACGGAATGTTCGAGGCGTTGCAGAACACCCTGACTAACGACCTCAACCGGATCGCACTCGGGCGAGCCCAGTACACGCACCTCTTGAACGACGAGGGTTTCGTCGTGGACGACATCATTGTTTGGTGGGTTGGTGAGCGAGAGTTCGACGTGATGCCCAACGCTTCAAACACCTCGGGAGTGACGGCGGCCCTACCCGGCCGCGACGTAACGAGCGAACGTTGCGTGCTGGCGGTTCAGGGTCCCAACGCTCGGGCAAAGGCCGAGGCCGTGGACCGGCGATTCGCCGACATCGGTCGCTTCCGCGTCACTCGATTCGACTATGAGGGGGTCGAGGTACGAGTCGCCGGAACCGGCTACACCGGAGAACCAGGCTTTGAGATCGCGGCTCCGAACGAGGTCGCCGAGCGCATCTTTCGCCGACTCGTCGCCGCGGACGTGACCCCGGCCGGCCTCGGCGCACGCGACACGCTGCGCCTGGAGGCGGCGCTTCCCCTCTACGGACACGAGTTGAGTCTGTCGTCAACGACCCTCGAGGCCGGCCTCGGCTGGGTGCTCGGTTGGGACAAAGCCACATTTCGCGGCCGCGCCGCGGTCGAGAAGGAGCGCGAACGCGGGGTGCGACGACTGCTGACCGGTGTGGTCGCCAATGGGCGCCAGCCCCTACGCGACGGAGCCGAGGTCGTACACCACGGCCAGAGCCGCGGCGAACTCACGTCAGGGAACTACTCACCGGTGCTCGAGCGCGGCATTGGCATGGGGCTCTTGGACCTCGATCTTCACCCGGGGCTCGAGGTCACGGTGAAGCTGCGTGGCCGTGAGATCCCTGGCACGGTGACAGCCCTACCCTTTGTCCAAAAGGCGAGTTGAAGTGGCCGACTACCTGCCGCACACGAAAGAAGACGTCACTTCGATGCTGTCGTTTCTCGGCATGACGTCGCTCGAAGATCTCTTTGCCCAGATTCCGCAGGCCCTCCGATTGGCCCGTGGCCTCGACCTCGACGACGGCCTGAGCGAGCCCGACGTCGCGGCGCTCTTCGCTACCTATACGCGATCGAACACGGCGAACGCAGAAGTGATGACCTGCTTCGCCGGCGGCGGCGCCTACGACCACGAAGTGCCCGCGGTCGTAAGGGCGCTCGCGTCGCGCTCGGAGTTCGTCACGGCCTACACGCCCTACCAACCCGAAGTGGCCCAGGGAGTGTTGCAAGCAGTCTTTGAGTACCAGACGCTGGTCTCGCGCCTGAGCGGACTTCCCATCCCCAACGCGTCGCTCTACGACGCGGCGACGGCGCTCGTCGAGGCGCTCAACATGGCCCATGGCGCAACGTCTCGTCAGAAGATGGTCATTTCATCGGGCGTACACCCTCACTGGCGCCAGGTGGCACGCACGTTCGCTCACGGCACCGGCCACGAGATCGTGGAGGTGCCCCTACGCGATGGCGTGACCGACTGGCGAAGCGTGGACTCCTCGGGTGCAGCGGCGATCGTGGCGGCTTACCCGAACTACTTGGGCGTGCTCGAGGACCTGAGCGTCGCCAAGGGGAACGCCGTCGAGCGCGACGCCCTCTTCATCGTGGGCGCCGACCCGGTCGCGGCCGGTGTGTTGAAGACAGCGGGCCAGTGGGGTGCCGATGTCTTTGTCGGCGAGGGCCAGGCCTTCGGGACGCCGCTCTCCTTTGGCGGGCCGTACCTCGGTCTGTTCGCCTGCACCGGGGCCCAGGTACGCCGCTTGCCGGGACGAATTGTCGGCGAGACAGTCGACTCGGGCGACCGGAGGGCCTTTGTGACGACCCTCCGAGCACGCGAACAGGACATCCGGCGAGAGAAGGCCACGTCGAACGTCTGCACGAACCAAACCCTCATGGCCGTCACCGCGGCGGTTCAGCTCGGCTGGCTCGGTACCGAGGGCCTGCGCCAGGTGGCCACGCGCTGCGCGCAGGGCTCGCACTACCTCTACGACCAGCTCCTCGCCATCGACGGCGTCGAGCCAGTTTCCACCCAGCCGTTCTTTCGAGAGTTCGCCGTTCGCTTGCCCAGACCGGCCGACGAGGTCATCGAAGTGATGGCCGGTCACGGCTTCCTCGCCGGTCTCGCCGCGGGGGCCCTCGCGAGCGGTCCCGATCCATCCATCGAGAGCGGTATCAATCACGTTTTGCTCGTCACCGTCACCGAGCGCCGGACCAAGCACGAGATCGATCACTACGTCGCGGCGCTGAAGGGGGCGCTCGCCTGATGACCGGGACGCCGCGACCTGGGGGGCGCGCCGCCGCCGCTCCGATAATGGGCCACGAGACCGAGCCCACGCTCTTTGAGATGTCGGTGCCGGGCCGTTCCGCGTACCAGCTGCGCACGACGGGCGTCCCGGCGACGCCGCTCGAATCGCTGGTTCCGTTCGAGCACCTCAACCCGGACGCTGTCCCCATCGCCGAGGTTTCCGAGCGTGACCTGGTGGCGCACTTCACGCGACTGTCGCATCGCCAGTTCTCAGTCGACCTCGGGATGTATCCGCTGGGCTCGTGCACCATGAAATACAACCCAAAGTTCTGCGACGCCATCGCGAGCGACCCTGGTCTCGCGGCGGTGCACCCGGGCGCACCGGCCGCCCTGTCTCAGGGCTGGCTCGAGATCATGGTGACGCTCGAGGAGAAGCTCTGCGCGATCACCGGCATGAGTGGCGCGACGCTGCAGCCGGCCGCCGGAGCGGCAGGGGAGTTGACGGGACTGCTGTTGATGCGCGCCTATCACCGCGCAAACGGTGAGGCACGCCGAAGAGTGCTGATTCCCGACTCCGCGCACGGCACCAATCCCGCGTCGGTGACCCTCGGCGGCTACGAAGTCACGACGGTCGCCTCCAACGCGAGGGGCCTGGTTGACCTCGACGCCCTCAAGGCGGCGCTCGACGGCGACGTCGCGGGCATCATGCTCACCAACCCCAATACACTCGGTCTCTTCGAGGAGGAGATCGCTGAGATCGCCGCTGCCGTGCACGACGCTGGCGGCTTGCTCTACTACGACGGCGCCAACCTGAACGCGATCCTCGGCGCGGTGCGCCCCGGCGACATGGGCTTTGACATCGTGCACATGAACCTGCACAAGACCTTCGCCACTCCCCACGGTGGCGGGGGACCGGGCGCCGGCCCGGTGGCCGTTGCCGAGCACATGGTCACCTTCCTCCCGGGTCCGCGGGCGGCGCGCGTCGAGGACGGCCACTTCGACTGGGTGACGCCGCCACGCTCGATCGGCCGGGTGCACGGCTGGCAGGGCAACGCGCTCGTGCTCGCCCGGGCGCTCGCCTACATCGACGTGCACGGCGGCGACGGATTGACGCGCGTGGCCCAGCACGCCGTTCTCAACGCCAACTGGCTGCGCTGGCGGCTGCGCGAGATACTGCCCGCCGCGCACGACCGGCTCTGCATGCACGAGTGTGTGCTCACCGCCACGCCACTGAAGACCAAGTACGGCGTGCGCGCCCTCGACGTTGCCAAGGCCCTGCTCGAGGAGGGTTTCCACGCGCCGACCGTCTACTTCCCGCTGATCGTCGACGAGGCGCTGATGTTCGAACCGACCGAGACCGAGAGCGTCCAGACGCTCGAAGCCCTCGCCTCGGCGCTCGAGCGAATCGACCAACGTGCGGCGACCGATCCGGACTCGCTGCACCGCGCCCCCCAGAGCACGCCCGTGTCGCGGGTCGACGAGGCGCGCGCCGCTCGCCACCTCATCGCCACGGCCGACGCCGAACGCTAGCTTCGCCGGGGCGAGCGCCTCAGCGGCGCGTCACGACGGATTTGCCCAGTGCTCACCGACGAAGAAGATTCGAATAATAGGGTGGGTCCTGTCGATTTCGGCCCATCCCGTTCGTCGATATCAGTGGGAACCGAGATTCGGATCCCGCCAAAGGAGCAACGATGTCCGAGTACCTAGCCCTGATCTACGAAGACGAAGCCGGGTTTGAAACGGCCAGCGAGGAGACGCTGAACCGGATCATGATGGGCCACAACGAGTTCGGCGAGCAAAACGGCGCGGCCCTCCGCGGCGGCAACGCGCTGCAGCCATCGATGAGCGCGACGTCGCTGCGACGCGACGCGTCCGGCAAGCTCGTCGTCACCGACGGGCCCTTCGCCGAGACCAAGGAGGCCCTCGGGGGCTACTACCTCATCGAGGCCAGCGACCTCGACCAGGCCATCGCTATCGCGAGCCAGATCCCGGCCGAATTCGGCGGGGTCGAAGTGCGCCCGATCAGAGTCTTCGACTGAACGGCACCAATCGGTCCGTCGATGTCGAATCGGCGGTCGCTGAGGCTTATCGGCGCGAGTGGGCCTTCGTGTTGGCCGCGACCGTACGGGTGGTCGGCGACATCGGCGTCGCGGAGGAGTGCGTCCAAGAGGCCTACGCCAAAGCACTGAGCGCGTGGCCGGTTTCGGGCGTTCCCACCCGGGCCGGCGCGTGGCTCACCACGGTCGCGCGACGTCGAGCCATTGACACGCTTCGTCGCCAGAGCTCGCAGGAGCGTCTGTTCGCGAAGTACGTCGAAGAGGACGTCGCGCCGTTGCCGGAAGAGAGCGAACTGCCCCTCATCCACGACGATCGTCTTCGCCTCATCTTCACGTGCTGTCACCCAGCCCTCTCGCTCGATACGCAAGTCGCACTCACGCTGCGCCTGCTCTGCGGGCTCTCGACCGCCGAAGTCGCCCGGGCGTTCCTGGTGAGCGAGTCGACAATGGCCGCGCGGCTCACGCGCGGTAAGAAGAAGATCGCCGCGACGCATATTCCGTATCGGGTGCCGTCGACCGACGAGTTGCCCTCGCGAGTCGACGCGGTGCTTGCGACCGTGCACCTCGTCTTCACGACCGGCCACACCGCCCCCATTGGCACCGATCTCATGCGCCGCGACCTCGTAGAGCGAGCGCTCCAACTCGCCCGCATGTTGCGTGAGCTCCTGCCCGACAGCGCCGAAGTCGCCGGTCTGCTCGCGCTCATCTTGCTCACCGACGCGCGGCGCGGGACCCGCATCGACCTCGACGGGGCGCTGTTGCTCTTGTCCGAGCAGGACCGGGGCCGCTGGGACCGGTCGGCCATCGAGGAAGGAGCGCTCCTCGTGCGACTGGCCCTTCGCCACCGCCCAGCGGGCCGGTACGCGCTCATGGCGGCGATTGCCGCCGTGCACGCCGAAGCGTCGTCGTGGGAAGCGACCGACTGGGACGAGATCGTCGGTCTCTACGACCTGCTGCTCGCGACTTGGCCGTCACCCGTCGTGGCCCTGAACCGAGCCGTGGCCGTCGGTCTCGCCGAGGGCCCTGCGGCGGGCCTTGCCGCGCTCGACGAGCTCGGCGACACTCGGCAACTGAGCGGTTACAACTACCTCGCGAGCGCCCGTGCCGACTTTCTCCGTCGCCTGAACCGGCGGGACGAGGCACGGCGAGCCTACGTTGAAGCGCTAGAGAGCTGCGACAACGACGTCGAACGCGCCTATCTCCGTCGGCGGCTCGAAGAGCTCGAACAGTGACTCGCGTTCGACCGTGAGGGTGGCCCTCGCTACTCAGTTTGGCCGGCGTCGGCGGTGGTGATGCGCCCGAGCACGACGCGCAAGAGGCGGGCCAGCTCATGCTGCTCGGCTCGGCTGAGCGCACTCACCGCCAGCGTCTCTTGCTTGTTGAATTCGGGAAAGACCTCTTCGATCAGTCGCTCGCCGGCCCGAGTGAGCCCGATCGACACACGTCGGCGGTCGTCGCGGTGGGGTCGCCGGCGGATCAGCTTGCGCGACTGCAAAGTCTTCATGACGCCGGTCAACGTGCCCTTCGTGATGCCCGCCTCTTCCGCTACGTGTCCGGTCTCCTGTGTGCCCCAGATCCACAGCACCCAGAGCACGGTGAAGGCCGCCCAGCTGAGCTCGTAGTCGGCCAGCAACGTGCGCTCCATGTGGTTGCGCACCGCTGAGCCGGCCCGGTAGATGTTGGCGATGGCGCTCATCGCCGTGAAGTCGAGCTCGTGGCGCTCGAGGCGGGCGCGGATGTCACGCTCGGCCTGGAGGACGACGTTTGCTTCGGAGCTGGCGATGCGGCGCGACATTCAGTCCTCCAAGGTGGTGCCACCGTTAAAGGTGCTACCGAGCGAGCGAAAGTAGCCCCCCAGGATCTCGTGCGGGGCGATTGCGAGCAGCTCTTCGGTCGGTGAATCGAAGATCTCGAGGGTCGCCGCGCCGGCGTACGCGGGTCCGAGGTCGACGTTCACGCCCGACATCGTGACGACTTCGCTCAGTGAGTCGCTCCCGTCAAGCTCAATTCGCGGGAACCAACGGTGATGCAGCATGGCGTGCGAGTTGACGAAGCCGTTGCCCGCGCTCTCACCCTCGATGGTGACGGTGGCCTGGGCCAGTCGTCGGTCGCTCGCGGCCAGTGTCATGCCAAAGGTCGCGCCCGCTTCCAGCCGCGGTCCGGCAAGGCCCCGCGTGACGGGGCGGGTCTGGTGGATCGAGCCGAGCTTCTTCGGGTAGCCCTGGAGGTGGCCACGCACGAGCGCGAAGTCCCGATCGACCCAGATGAACAGGCACCGGCTGTAGAGCACGTCGTTGTAGCGGCAGCGCACGACGACAAAGGCTTCGTGGTACTGCGAGCGCACGGGATCGAGCAGCTCGTTACGGTCGTCGCCGCAGCACTGCCAGTCGGCCCAAATGAAGGCCACTGCCCCCGGGTCCTCATCGTCGTGGGCGAGCGAGACGCCTTCGGGTAACAGCGCCGCGATCGCCAGCGGGTCGGTGCGGTACTCGACGGTGAGCTGGTCACCCGAATAGTGCCACGGCAAGGGGGGCAGCATCGACGCCCTGCCGCTCGGGGTGCGTGGGAAGGGAACGCCGCGCAGCGTCACGACGCGGCCGTCCAGCCGCCCTCGGGCCGGTCGAACCACATGTGGATCTGGCCGGTGCCGATGGCGTTTTCGTACTCCGAGTAGGCACGGCCCGGCGCCACGCAGTCGCGCCCGCCGATCGCGGCGACCATCATCTGGTAGTGCGCGAAGCGCCCCTCGGGGCGCACCTTGGCGAACTCGGCGTAGTTGTCGACGACGCTCGCGTGATCGCCCCGCAGCCAGGCGTCCATCACCCGGTGGTCGGCCCGGCGAGCCTCGTCGGAGAAGATGTGCTCCTCGCCGGCGGCCTCGTGGTCGCGCAAGTTGCGCAGCGTGTGGAACGTGTGGCTGAGGGCCCCCGAGGCGATCAAGACGACGCGCCGGTCGCTCTGCTCGACGGCGGCAGCGATCACGCGGCCGACCGTGGCGAAGTCCCGCGGCTCGGCCGTCTGGCACGTGCTCACCGAGATCCAGGCCTGGTCGTCCTGCAAGAAGCCAAAAAAGTTTGTCGTGGCGTACTGGATCGGCAGGTGCTCGTTTGCGATCGGGGTGATCCAGCACTCGGGCGTTGCCTCGGCGATCTCGCCGACGAGCTTGGCGAAGGTCGGATCGCCCTTCACGTCGTAGGGCACACTGGACATTCCCCGGGGCAGCTCTTCGGAGGTGTAGAAGCCGAGACGCCGCTCGGCTGAGGTGATGACGAACTCGACCGTCGTGAACCAGTGGCTGTCAAAGACAATCACGAGATCTGGCTGCAGGACGTCGAACACCTCTCGGCGCAGCCGATGCAGACCGCTGTAGAGCGTGCTCTCCTGGCCATTGTTGAGGGCCCGACGGACGTCGTCGGGCAGGACGATCGTGGGAACGTGCGCCAGCACTCCGGCGCCGACAATCTCACCCATGGGTGGTCTCCTCCTTCACCTGGAAGGTCTTTAGGTCGCTGTAGAAGTCGAGGGCGTAATCGCCGCCTTCGCGGCCAACGCCGCTGATCCCGGCGCCGCCGAAGGGTGCCGTAAGGTCGCGCACGAGGTAGCAGTTCACCCAGATCGTCCCCGCGCGCACGCCTTCGCCGAAGTGGTCAGCCTTTCTCTGGTCGGCCGTGAAGACCATCGCCGAGAGCCCGTAGGGCGTCGAATTGGCGAGCGCAATCGCCTCGGCATCGGTGGCGAAGGTCTGCAATGTGAGCACTGGCCCGAAGACCTCGTGCTGGACGATCTCCGCGTCGTTCGTGCGCGGTTCGATAAGCGTCGGCTCGAACCACAGTCCCTCGTGCCTTAATCGCTCGCCCCCGAAGACGAGCGTGTCACCGGCGGCGAGGGAGCGTTCGACGAATCCCTGCACGCGCGCGAGGTGGTCGGGGTGGATGAGCGGCGCGATGGTGGTCGTCGGGTCCCGGCTGTCACCGAGGACGTGGCGCTCGACCGCGCGGGTGAATCGTTCGAGGAACGCGTCACGGATCGAGAGCTCTACGAGGAGCCGGGTGCCGGCGAGGCAGACCTGGCCTGCGTCGTCGTACATTCCGGCCGCCTGCTCGGCCGCGAGGTCGAGGTCGGCGTCGGCGTAAACGACGAAAGGTCCCTTGCCCCCGAGCTCGCCCGTGAAGGGGACGAGGTTCGTCGCCGCGGCGACGCCAATGGAGCGCCCCGTCGCCGGTGAGCCGGTAAAGGAGATCCGCCGTACCCTCTGGTCGCTCACGAGCGCGGCCCCGACCTCGTCGCCAAATCCCTGAACAAGGTTGAAGACGCCAGGTGGAAACTCGGCTTCGAGCGCGAGGTCCATGAGCAGCGAGCAGCTGAGTGGCGACCACTCGGCGGGCTTGAGCACGACCGTGTTGCCCGCCGCGAGCGCCGGCGCGCACTTCCACGTCGACAGCATGAAGGGCGCGTTCCAGGGCGTGATGACGACGGTCGGACCAGCCGGCATTCGCAACACGGTGTTGTGGGTGCCGTTCGAGGCCCACTGGCGGGCGTGGTAGGACTCGGCCAAGTCGGCGTAGGAGCGGAAGTTCCGGGCGGCCCGCGCGACAACGCGGAGTTTGAGGCTCTGGTGCAGCATGGCCATGTCGAGACACTCGACGATCGCGATGCGCTCGACGTTGTCCTCGATGAGATCAGCTAAGCGGCGCAGGTACACGCCCCGGTGCTTCGCGCTGAGGGCGGCCCACGGCTCGAAGGCATCCTTCGCGGCCGTGACGGCCTGCTCGGCGTCGCGCGCCGTTCCCCGAGCGACGTCGGCGAGCTTGAGGGACCAGTCGAGCGGGGACCGGTCCTCAAAGGTCGTCGGTGACGCCACGCGCGTGTTGTTGATGAAGTGGCCGGTCGCCACCATCACACCGCCGACGTTGGTGCGCTCCTCGGTCATGACTCGTAGCGCGGGTGCACGCGCGGGTAGGGGAGTGCGGAGCGCTCGGTCGGGTGGGGGCGGCGGTGGCCCCGGAACTCCCACTCCGCGCCAAGGGCGGTCGAGAGCACCTCCTCGGAAGCGGTCGGCTGTGCGCCGACCTCGTCGCTCGCGGGATCGGGCGAGTCCACGACGTGATTGGTCAGGGCGCCGAGGCCCTCGACTTCGACGGTAACCACATCGCCCGGCTCGACCGGCCGAGAGAACGCCGGCGTGCCCGAGAGGATGACATCGCCGGGCACGAGCGTGATGAGCCGGGCGACGTCGGTAACGAGGTAGTGCATGTCCCAGGCCATCTCCTCGGTGGAGCCGTCCTGGCGCACGACGCCGTTCACGCTGGTGCGCATGGACTTGGCGTGGAAGTCCCACGCGGTGACGAGTCCCGGACCGAGCGGACACAGGGTGTCGGCGCCCTTCACCCGCAGCATCGAGCCGGCGTCGGTGTCACGAAAGTCGTGCAGGCCGAAGTCGTTGGCGATCGTATAGCCGGCAATGTAGTGCGCCGCGTCTGCCAGCTTGATGTTGCGCGCCGTGCGACCAATCACAATCGCGATCTCGCCCTCGTAGTTCAAGTAGCGGCAGTTAGCTGGGCGCACGACGGCGCCCTGGTGGGCGTTGATCGCCGACACGGGCTTCTGGAACCAGGTCGGCGCGGGTGGCAGTTGGAGCCCGAACTCGCGCACCCGCGAGACGTGGTTGAGGTGACAGCAGAGAATCTTCGAGGGAGTGACCGGGGGCAGGTGCGTCGCAGTCGTCGCGTCGACCCGACGGCCGTCGGCGGCGACCAGCGCGTCGCCCTCGCGCACGACCTCCACGACGTTGCCGTCGAGCAGAATGCGCCGATATTCCAACGAGCCTCCATCAATCGTTTGCCCTCAAATGATTACTTCACTCTACAAACGGGTCCGCAATCGACGTGCTACCTTCGCCAAGGTCACCCGAGGAGGTGCCATGACCAGTTCCTTCGATCGCGTCCGGGTTCTCTGGCCCGACCACCTGGGCCTGGCCCGTGGAAAGTACGTGCCGGCGTCACTTGCCGATCGCGGGGCTCGCCACTGCACGGGCACCTGGGCGCTTGGCCTCGATCGCGGCATGACGCCCTACACGCCGGGCAGTTACTGGAACGAAGGCCTGCCCGACTTCGACGCCGTGTACGACATGGATGACCTTCGCCCGGGCTGGGAGGCCAACACGAGGGTCGTCGTGGCTGACCTCGAACGCGGCGGCGAGCCCTACACCATCACACCGCGCAGTGCGCTGCGTCGGGCGATCGCCGACTGGCGCGCGGTGGGCTACGAGCCGCTCGTCGGTATCGAACTCGAGGCCTACGTGTTCACCCCAGACGGGGCCGGCGGTTGGACACCCCTCGACACACCGGGCGCCTACGTCTATGGCACGGGGCCGGCGGTCGACCCCCATGGACTCATCGACGCCATCTGGGAGGCCTGCGCCGAGGCGGAGCTACCCATCGAGTCGATCAACTCCGAATACGACACGCCCCAGTTTGAGTTCACGCTTCGCTACGCCGACGCGCTGAGGGCCGCCGACGACATCTTCCTCTTCAAGCTGCTGGCTCGAGAGGTGGCGCACCGCTTCGGACTGCTGCTCACCTTCATGGGTAAGCCGTTGGGCGACCGTAGCGGCTCGGGGTTACACGTGAACCTCTCGTTCAAAGACGCCGCGGGCGAGAACGCGCTCAACGACGCCTCGAGAGAGGATGGCCTCTCGGCGCTGGCCAGTCACTCGATCGGGGGATTGCTGGCGCACCATCGCGCTCTCGCGGGGCTCTGCGCCCCGACGGTGAACGCTTACAAGCGCCTGCGCCCCGCCTCGCTGTCGGGTTACTGGGCCAACTGGGGCTACGACCACCGGGGAGCGACGATCCGTGTTCCCGGCGAGCGCGGCGCAGCGGCTCGGCTCGAGCACCGCCTGTGCGACGGGGCGGTTGTCGTGCACACGGGTGTCGCCGCGGTCTTGCAGGCGGCTCGCCTTGGGGTCATCAACGGTACCGATCCCGGCCCGCCTGAGGGGGGCAATGGCCTCGACACCATCGATGCCACCGTCGGCGTGCCCGCATCGCTCGCCCTCGCCCTCGACGAGCTCGAGGCTGACCACGAACTGGTGGCGGCCGTCGGCGCGGACCTCGTGGCGCAGCACATTGCCGTCAAGCGCACCGAGTGGGAGCGCTTCATGAGCGCAACCACGGATTGGGAGCTGCGCGAGTACTTGCCCTTCCTCTAGCGCCAGGTGACGCGGATTGGCAGTTCCTTGATGCCGCTGATGAAGTTCGAGCGCAGTCGCACCGGCTCGCCCACGAGTTCGACCCCGCTCCAGCGATTCGCCATCTCCTCGAAGAGGACGCGCATCTCGAGGCGTGCGAGGTGCTGCCCGAGACAGAGGTGAGGGCTGTGCAAGCCGAAGGCGACATGGTCGTTGGGGGAGCGGTCGGGACGAAACTCCATCGGCGCTTCGAAGTGGTCTTCATCAAAGTTCGCCGAGGCGTACCAGAGAACCACCTTGTCGCCGGCGCGAACGAGTTGGTCGCCCAATTCAGTATCGACGGTCGCCGTGCGACGAAAGTGCATGGTGACCGTCGTCCAGCGCAGCATCTCGTCGACCAGCAGCTTGCGCTCGTCGAGTGTCATTGACGGAATCCGAGCGTAGACCTCGGGCCGTTCAATCATCGACAGCAGCCCACCGGTCATGGAGTAGCGCGTCGTGTCGTTACCGGCCGCGACCATCAGCGTGAAAAAGTTCTTCAGCGCCAGGTCGTCGAGGGAGTCCCCATCGGCGGTCGGTTCCAGCAGCGCGGTCAAGACGTCGTGAGTTGGGTGGAGGCGACGCTCGTCGAGCGCTTGGGTGGCGTACTCAAAGAGCTCGAGCGAGACCGGGGAGCGAAAGGGCAGCAATCGGTACTCGGAGGTGTCGACCTGGTCCACGACGAAATCGGTGAAGTCGGGATCGCTGTTGCCAATCAGCGCGTCCCCGCGCTGGACCAGCCACTCGAGGTCCTCGTCGGGCAGTCCGAGAAGCCGGCCGAGCATGCGCATCGGCAGCTCCCTCGCGACACGCGAGACGAAATTGAACTCGCGCTCGCCCTCGAGCGAATCGAGCAGGTCGACGGCCATGGTGCGAACCGCGTCCTCGTACTCATAGACCGTCTTGGGCGCGAAGGGCCGACTGACGAGCCGGCGCAGCCGGGTGTGTTCGGGAGCGTCCATCTCCATGAGCGTGCGTCGAGCCTCGGTCTCTTCGGGGTCCATGTCCTCGAGACGAATGCCCCATCGACTCGAAAAGGTCTCGGTCGAACGACTCGCGAAGAGGACGTCGTCGTACTTCGTCAGGCTCCAAAACCCCCGGCCGCCCGACGGCTCCTCGGTCCAGTGCACGGGGTCGTGCTCGCGCAAGTCGCGAAAGGTCTCGTGGGGCACGCCGCTCACGTAGGTGTCGTGCGACGTGATGTCCGCGAGGGGACCAGCCATGCAACCTCCACGATGTTTGCTACCAAACGATCCATCCATTACAACACAGTTGAACGTCGCCCCGTACACTGGGCCAATGACGCGACCACTCATTGGCATCTCCGGGCGCCGCTGGTCGGCGTCAAAACTGGGTGAAAACGTTCCGGCCGCGATGAGCGGGCTGCAGTTCGACCTGCACTTCACCGACTACCCCCAGTCGGTGGCGCTCGCTGGGGGACTGCCCGTTGAGCTCACCCGCGACGCCAACGCCGAGGAGATGGTCGACCATCTTGACGGACTCGTCCTCACGGGGGGAGCCGACCTCGACCCCGAGCAATATCACGAGGCGCCCGACGAGGATCTGGGCCAGCTCGAGCCGGACCGCGACGCCTGGGAGATGGCTCTTTTCGCGGCAGCTCGAAAGAAAGGGATTCCGGTGCTCGCGGTCTGTCGAGGCTTGCAGCTCGTCAACGTTGTCTTTGGCGGCACGCTTCGCCAGCACGTCGAACTCGATGAGGGCGCGGGCCATCCGCAGTGGGAGGTGGACGGCCATGAGCGCACGCACACGGTGTCCGTCGTTGATGGAACTCTCCTCGGAAGGCTCGTGGCCGGCGAGATCGGCGTGAATTCGCTCCACCACCAGGTGGTCGAAGAGGTGGGGGAGGGACTCGTGGTTTCGGCGAAGGCCTCTGACGGTGTGGTCGAAGGGCTTGAGTACCCCGCAGAACGAATCGTGGCGGTGCAGTGGCACCCCGAGCTTCTCGCGAAGCCCGATCCCACCTTCGTGTGGCTCGTCCGGGAGGCGTTGGAGACGCGCTCGTAGTCCGTCGGGCCGACGCGACACCGCGGTAGTCGGCGGATTCCGGTGCCGGCGGTCGGCGAACGGGTGGCGACAAAAATCTAAGCCGCGATGGCGCAATGGGAATAGTGTGGTCAGCAAGCATAAATGTCGGCGCATTGTGCCTCAAGAGGAGGGGATTCATGCCGAAGAAGAGCGACAAAGAAGCCGAGGAATTTCTCGAAGATCAGATCTCGGAAGCGCAGATCGCGGTGCACTGGCGCGAGGAGGGCTACTACTTTCCGTCAGCGAAGTTCATCGGGCAAGCCAACGCTTCCGACCCCAGCATTTTCGAGCGCTTCCGCGAGGAGAACTTCCCCGAGTGCTTCAAGGAGTACGCCGACTTACTCGATTGGGACGAGTACTGGCACACGACCCTCGACACCAGCAACCCTCCATTCTGGAAGTGGTTTGTTGGCGGACGTCTGAACGCCTCGTACAACTGCGTCGACCGCCACCTGCCTAAGGATCGCAACAAGGCTGCGATCATCTGGGTTCCCGAGCTCGAAGAAGACGAAGACGTGGTTCTCACGTACCAGGAGCTCTACGTCCGAGTCAACGAGTTCGCCGCCCTTTTGAAGGACGGCCTCGGTCTGAAGACTGGCGAGGTCGTGACCATGCACATGCCGATGGTGCCTGAGCTGCCCATTGCGATGCTGGCCTGCGCCCGCTTGGGGATCATTCACTCCCAGGTTTTTGGCGGCTTCTCGGGGGCGGCCTGCGGAGGTCGCATCGCGGACTCGAAGAGCCGGATCCTCATCACCATGGACAGCTACTACCGAGGCGGTGTCCTACAGGACCACAAGGTGAAGGCCGATGAGGCGGTGGCGCGTGCGGCCGAGGACGGTACCACCGTGGAGAAGGTGCTCGTCTTTCGCCGTAAGGCGGGCGAGTACGGCTCGAAGAGCCCGATGGTCGAAGGACGCGACGTCTTCGTTGATGACCTTCTGTCCGCTTACAAGGGCAAGATCGTCGAGCCGGTCTCCATGCCGGCCGAGGCGCCGATGTTCATCATGTACTCAAGCGGCACCACCGGCAAGCCCAAGGGCTGCCAGCACAGCACGGGGGGCTACCTCGCCTACGTGACCGGGACTTCGAAGTACTACCAGGACATCCACCCAACGGACACCTACTGGTGTGCGGCGGACATCGGATGGATCACGGGGCACTCCTACATCGTCTACGGTCCGCTCGCCCTCGGCACAACGTCAGTCATGTTCGAGGGCGTTCCGACGTACCCCGACGCCGGTCGCGCCTGGCGCATCGCCGAGCGACTCGGAGTAACGACGTTCCACACGGCGCCCACGACAATTCGAACCTTACGCAAGCTCGGAGCGGACGAACCGGCAAAGTACAACCACCACTTCAAGCACATGACGACAGTGGGCGAGCCGATCGAGCCCGACGTCTGGCGCTGGTACCACGAGTCGGTCGGCAAGGGCGAGGCCGTCATCGTTGACACCTGGTGGCAGACCGAGAACGGCGGCTTCCTCGGCAGCACTCTGCCGGCACTGCACCCTATGAAGCCCGGTAGTTGCGGGCCGGCGGTCCTTGGCGTCTACCCAATGATCTTGGACGAGGATGGCGAGGAGGTGAAGGCCGGGAGCGGCAAGGCGGGCAACATTTGCATTCGTAATCCGTGGCCCGGCATCTTCCAGACCATCTGGGGCGACCCCGATCGGTTCGTCAAGACCTACTACGAGAAGTACAACCGGAACAAGCACAGCAAGGACTGGCGCGACTGGCCGTACTTCGCCAACGACGGAGCGATGCAGGCGGCCGACGGCTACTACCGCATCCTCGGGCGCGTGGACGACGTCATCAACGTCTCCGGCCACCGTCTTGGCACGAAAGAGCTCGAGTCAGCGGCCATTATGGTCGACGGCGTCGCCGAAGCGGCTGCGGTGCCCGTTGTGGACGACATTCGTGGCCACGCTGTGGAGATGTACATTGCGCTGAAGCCCGGCTATAGCCCTGACCAGGGAATTGATGAAAAAGTCTCCCAAATGATCGAAAAAGAGATCGGTAGGGTGGCTCGACCGAAGACGGTCTGGATCGTGGCGGACATGCCCAAGACTCGTTCGGGCAAGATAATGCGGCGCGTCATCGCTTCGATATCAAACTTCACTGACGTGGGCGACATCACGACGCTGGCCAATCCCGAAGTCGTGGAAGATATTCGTCACTACGTCCAAAGCGAAAAGGTTGCGCGCGGTGAGCAGTCGCGCGAGTTGACCGCAGCCGAGCTCGCAACGATTCGATCCTTCGGTTCGTCTAGCGAATAGCAGCGACGTTCGAACAGCAGCAGTCATTCGCGTCACATGACAATGTGATGACAAATTCGCGGGGCACAGCGTGGTGTTCGTGAGCGAGAGCGCTGGAGCCACGCTGGTGACCCTAAAGCCGAGTTGAGGACTGAAAAACGGAGCTTGGCGCTCGATCTGTGAAGTTTCACTTTAACTTTACATAACGACCATTATCGGCGCCATACGTAAACGTTCCTGGTATGGTCTAGGTATGCGTCGGGTACTTTTGGCTGCGCTTTTTGTGGCGTCGAGCGTGGGATTCTTTGCGCTCCCCGCTCGCGCTGACGACCCAGGGCTCTCAAGCGTCGTGCTCTCCTTTGACTTCAGCGATAATTCGGCGCCGGCGTCGGCGAGCAACGGCTCCTTCAACATCATCGCGGACATCCTGCCCGAAGGTACCGGAGGCGTCGTCCGGATGGTCGCGGTGGCGCCAGTCAATTCAGGCGTGTCGAACCTGGTTTGCGCGTTCCAGCCCATCGTAAAGAGCCAGGTCGGCTGCGTATTCAGCTTTACGACCAACGGGGTCTGGTCGATCCGGGTTCAGTACGCGACCGATGCCAAGGCGGCAGTCTCCTCGTGGTCAAAAACCAGCCTGCGGGTGTCGGACTGACCGTCTCGCCGGTCGGTACTCGTCGCTTCCGGGTCATCTGGGGCGATCCATTTCGTGGTCTGACCCAAGAACTCGTCCTCGCCTATGACGTCAACGAGGCTCTCGTGCGTGCCCATGAACGCCGACCGGACCTGCCTCGGCCCCGCACCGCGTTTCTCGTCGACGACAACGACTGACCTACACTTCGCCAGATGAGCGCTCTCTTTGACGTTTCGGGCAAGACCGTTCTCGTCACCGGGGGCACCCGGGGCATCGGTGAGATGATCGCCCGTGGCTTCGTCGAGGCGGGCGCCAGCGTCTATATCTCTTCGCGCAAGGCCGACGTCGGAGCGGCCCTCGCCAAGGAACTTTCGGCGATCGGCCCCTGCACCTACCTAGAAGCGAACCTCTCCAGTGAGGCGGAGTGCCAACGTCTGGCCAGCGAAATCGCCGCCCGCGAGGATCATCTCGACGTGCTCGTCAACAACGCCGGGGCCACGTGGGGCGCGCCGATGGCCGAGTACGACGAAGCGGCCTTCGAGCGGGTCCTCGCCCTCAACGTAAAGGCGCTCTTTCACTTGACGAAGTTTCTTCGGCCCCTGCTCGAAGCCCACGCCAGCGCGCAGAGTCCCGCGCGAGTGATCAACATCGGTTCGATCGACGGCTTACGGGTTCCGGGAATGGAAACGTACGCCTACTCCGCCTCCAAGGCCGCCGTGCATCAGTTGACCCGGCACCTGGCCAAGTACCTCGCCCCGCTCGTGACCGTAAACGCGATCGCGCCGGGGCCTTTCGAGACCAAGATGATGCACGCCACGCTCGAGGCCTACGGCGAAGCGATCGCCGCTTCGGCGCCCATGAAGCGCATTGGGCGCCCGTCGGACATGGCCGGCGCGGCAATCTTTCTCGCCTCGCCCGCCGCGAGCTATATCACCGGCGTGGTGCTGCCCGTCGACGGCGGCCTGGCGACCCTGTCCTAGCTCGACGGCACGTGGCTGAGGGTGACGGTCAGCGAAAGGTGCTTCGTGCCGCGCACGATGTGCAGCACGACCTGGTCTCCCGGGCGCAGCGACGAGACCACAGCCGTCACGTCCTGGGCGCTTGCGATCGTGGTCTTGTTGATGCCCACGATGATGTCGCCCTGCTTCACGCCCGCGGCGGCCGCCCCGGTGCCCGCGATGACGCTCATCACGACGGCGCCCTGGGTGACTTTGAAGCCGTACTCCTGCTGGAGTGTCGGATTCATCGACTCGATCTCCACGCCGATGAACGCCCCGTGGTTCACGACGCTCTCGCCCGCCATCAGCGACTTGAGCAGTGACTCGATGGTGGCCGTGGGTATGGCGAAGCCTATGTTCTGGGTGTTCTCGCCGTTGGCCAACGTGCCCGCGACGGCCGTGTTCATCCCGATGACATTGCCGGCCGAGTCCAAAAGCGGCCCGCCGGAGTTGCCGGGATTGATGGCCGCGTCAGTCTGAATCATGTTGTTCAACGTCTCGCTCGCCGTCGATGAGCCCGCGGTGACGGTTCGTCCGAGCGCCGAGACGATGCCCTGGGTCACCGTCGGCGTGCCCGCCGCAAGCCCGAGCGCGTTGCCGATGGCGACGACCGCATCGCCGGCCTCTAAAGCATTGGAGTTGCCGAAGGTCACCGTTGGCAGGTTTGTGGCTCTGTCGATGCGAATCAGCGCCACGTCGTCGATTGGGTTCGTGCCCACCAGCGTCGCCGGTTGGCTCGCCGTCGAGCCGCTGCGGGTGATGGTGATCGAGCCGCCGTTGACCGCGGCCGCGATCACGTGGTTGTTGGTAACGACGAGGCCGCCCTTGGAGATGATCATCCCCGTGCCCTGGTCTTCCTCGCCGTTGCCGTTTACGTCGATGCTGACAATCGAGGGCAGAGCTCTTTGGACCAGCTTGGGAATGCTCGTGCCATTGGGCAGCACCGCGGCACCAGGCGCGTTGCTGACCTGGTCGATGGTCACTCCCCCACCGCTGGAGGCGGCCGGCGATGCGAAGTGGCCAGCCAGGCCACCAACCAGCGCCGCCACGAGCAGTAGCGAGATCCGCGTCGACCAGAGGGCGCGATTCGCCCGGCCCGCAGGAGCCGGTGGCGCCTCGGCCATCACGCGCGAGGCGTAGGCCGTTGGATCGCGCAATGGTGTCGAAGTTGACCCGTTCATCGAGTCGCTCAGCGTCGGCGCGTTCACGTACGGACCGCTCAGAGCGGTGTCGCCTGCCGGGCCGAGTGCGATGGGCGCGACCGGCGCTTGGTCCTCTGTAAGTGGCGCTTCGGGTGTCGGTTCGGTGACGCGCGCTTCAGGAGTTTCCGACGGAGTGTCACTCACGAACCCATGCTAGGCAACGGAAACTAAATTAGGACTAAGACCCGCCGTAATGTTCCGCCATGCCTGACGGGCTAGATTGGGGCCCTATGCCTCGACGCATTGAGATCGAAATCACCAGTCTTAACGGCGATCTCGCAACATGGCGTGCAGCCGGAGCGAAGCTCCCCAAGGGCGTGCTGCAGGCGTCACTCGTTCCCGGTGGACCGGTCGTCGGCCACGTCTATCGCGCCGATATCGAGCAGTACATGGAGGGCATCGAGATTCTCTCGGTCACGCCCCCAAAGACGGCCTCGCCGCTCGACCCCAAGAACGAGCGTCTGGAGCTGATCCCTGAGGTGAAGAAGGCGCCGGACGTCGTCGTGACTTACGCATCCAAGGGTCGAGGGACCCGACGCGAGGACTCACTCTTCGCCGGTGAGCGCCCTCCTCGAGCACCACGTCGAGAGGGCAAGCGTCCAATCACACGCCGCGAGAAGAAAGGCGACGACGAGGGCACCGAGGAAGAGCGCGCATCCCGGCCCGCGCGGGCCGAAAGGTCGACCCGCGGGCCACGCAGCGACCGACCGCCCCGAGAGCCCCGTAGGGAGCGTACGGCCGAGCGAACCGACGAGCGAACGGCTGAGCGCCCGCCCAGGGCGACCCGCGAGCCCCGTCCCGCGCGGGTCGAACGCCCCCGTCGGCCAGAACGGCCACGGGGGCCCCAGCCTCCCGCGATTGCAACGACCAATCGGAACGCCCTGCTCGCGACGCTCTCGCCCGAACAGCTCCCCGTCGCCGAGCAGCTGCTGCGCGGCGGCATGCCGGCGGTGCGTTCGGCCGTGGAACTCCAGAACACCAACGCCCTCACCCAGGGTCGGCCGACGATTGACCCGGCGACCATCGAGCGCATCGCCGAGGATCTGCTTGGCCGGACCAACCTGGCGATGTGGAAGGACCGCGCCGCGGGCGCGATCGGTGCCGGACGAGAGATGCGCTTGAGAGACCTTCGTGCGGTCGTCACCTCAGCCAAGACGGTCTCGCTCGACGACGAGGCCCGCGTGCAGCTAAAGGAGCTGCAGATCTCCCTTACGGCGCGCGTCGAGCACGCACGCGCGCAGTGGAATGAGAAGCTCGAGGCTGCGATCACGGCGAAGAACGTGAAGGAGGCGCTCAGCCTTGTCGCGCGCCCGCCCGACGTGTCGACGCGCGTCAGCGCCGACGCCGCGGGACGGGTCGTGACGCTCGTCTCCGAAGTCTTGACCGCCGAACAGGACCCGCAGCTCTGGAACGACATTGTCGAGTTGACCGCCGACACGTCGATTCGCCGCAACGTCAAGCCGGCGGGCATTCCAAGCGATCAGTCGAGTCACGCGGTTGCGGTGCACAACGCCGGCGCCATCCCCGAATTGGCCAAGTTGCTCGGCATGAAGGTGCCTCCGCCCCCACCGCCGACGCGGATCCTTCGACGATCGGTTACGCGCCGCGCATCGTAAGCAGGCGAGCCTTCCAGCCCAGCGACTCGTAGAGCGACTTCAGCCCGCGGTCGCCGGGAAGTGCGTACGCGTCAACCGGTGGCTCGCTGCTGGCCAGAAGCGCTGCGACGAGCTTGGTGGCTACCTTTTGTCGGCGATAAGGGTACGCGACGTAGATCGCCTCAACCAGCCGGCCCCGGCAGACCACAAAGCCCTTCAGTTCGCCATCCTCTACGGCCGACCAGAGCGCCGATGTCGTGACGAGATGCTCCAACAACTCGTTCTCGGGAAGCTGACCGCACAGGGTCACGAGCAGAGCCGCCCCGCCGCGCTTCGAGGTGACGTCCCTTAACGCGTGCTCGAAAAGCGTTGCGAGTTCGGGCGTGACCCGGGTCGCGCGGGTGACCTTCACGTCACCGTGAAGCCGTCAGACACAATCGCGGCAGAGCATGTTCGTCTTGTCGGCTAGCTGGCTCGTCTTCTTGAGCAGTCGGCACGACTTACAACGGAACTCGTCATCCTGTTTGGGCAAAATGGCTTCCGCGGCGTCGAGGGTTGGGTCAATCTCCAGTGGCAGCTCGTCGTCGTCTTCAGGCACTGAGGTGCGCAGAATCGTCTCGGCGAGGACCTCGTCCAGGGCCAATTCGACGTCGGCGTCATCCACCACGTCGTCGTCGTCCGTGACCGCAACGGCGGCCACGACGTCGTCGTCTTCGTCGTCGAGTTCGACGATGGCCACTTCGTCGACGTCGTCCGCCTCCTCATCCACGAGATCTTCGACCACGTCCTCGAGCTCTTCCTCGGTGACTATCTCCTCATCAAACCCTTCGGCGAGCTCCTCTTCGTCGAAGACTTCTTCGTTCTCTACTTCACTGGCCATGAATTCCTCTTCTGTAGCGCGTGCATTGTAGGGCTTATTTTCCAGAGCGTGCGCCATTTAGGGCTAAAGAGTGTCTAAATGTCCAGATTTCTATCGATTCCGTCGATTCCGCTCCGCCGCGCGCTCGGACTCGAGTCGTTCGAGATCGGTGTCCTCGAAGGACACGAATCGCATGGCTCCGGCGATCGCCCGGTGTCCGGCGTCCTCGCCGATCAGGCGGAGCATCTCGTGCGCGACGCGGCGATAGCTCGGGTGGCCCTGGGGACTCGAGCGCAGCTCGATCAGGTGCATCGCTTCGCGCGCGTTCATCTGGATCACGTAGCGGATCCGAAAAGCCAGCGCCACGCAGTACTGTGCCTGCTCGGGAAAGGCGGCGCGCACGTCGTTAAAGAGCTCAGCCGAGCGCTCGAGTGAATCCCCGTAGCGCGACTCGAAGCCGGCCTCGCGCACGATTTCGGGCACGTCAAAGCCCAGGTCGGCGGTGAGCGGCTGCCACTCGATCGTGAGCAGGCGGTGGCGCTGGAGGTCGCGGAACGCTCCGTAGTCGCTGACGACCTCGAAGCGGTAGTCGGTGCGCTCGAAGGCCCGCCCCGGTCGCTGGCGGCGATTGGTCCGAGCGCCGACGTAGCTGGAAAAGACCGCTTCGCGCGCGGTGTCGTCCATGGCACGGACTCGCCGGGCGGCCTCGTCGTGCGAGCATGTCGAGTTGGCAAAGACGATGGCTTCCAGCACGCGTTCCTCGCCCGCGGGGTCGAACCCCACCAGGCGCACGTGATCGCCGAGGTCGTCCTCAGCCTCGGCGGCGACTCCCCGCAGGAGATCACGCGTCGCGCTGCGCGTCGTTTCGAGGTAGTGCGTCCAGGCGCCCCCGCGTTCGGGTACGTCGAGCCGCCGCAGGAATGACGGGATGACCTTCAAGAGTTCGTCAAGCATGAGCTGGGCGTACTCGCGCACCTCGGGCAACGGATTGGCCCGCATGCGCAGCAAGAGCGCCTCGTAGGCCTGGCCCGAGCCGTAGATGCCGAGATTCGATAGGGCGCTCGCCGGCAGTAGACCGCGCAGCGCGTCGAGGGCCTTGGCGCGGATCGCCTGGCGGTAGACGAAGTCGGTGTCCTCGGCGGTCTTGGGGTAGCGCAGGGCGAGCCAGTCGGTCAGCAGCGGCAGCAGTTCGCCATAGGTGTCGAACATCCGGTCCATCTCGCCGATGTAGCGGGCGCCAAAGCGCGATTCGAGCAGGTCGTTGTCGCGATAGAAGCGGTAGTGGCCGTTGGCCAGTCGCCGGTCGTAGCCAAGGTAGCGGGTCGACTGCTCGAGGTAGCTCATAAGCCGTCCCCGTTCGAGCACCTTGGTGAGCAGATTGCTCGCCTGTTCGCACGCCAGGTGGACGCCGCCGAGCTGGGCGACGGAGTCATCGCCGTATTCGAAGAAGATCTTCTGGTAGAGCTCGTCGGCGCGCGCGAGCCCGACTGTCGCGTCGATGCCAACGTCGCCGGCGAGCTCGAGATCGCCGACGAACTCATCGAGGAAGAGCCGGCGCAGGCTCTTCGATGATCGCGAGTAGCGCGCAAAGAGAGCACCTTTCACGACCTCGGGCAGGTTGACCAGGGCAAAGACTGGTCCGTCGAGGTTGGTGAAGTAGCGCCGAAGCACGGCGACCTCGGTGTCGGTGAACTCTTCGACGACGTAGGGGTGCATGGCGTTACGAGACTAGGGGTGAAATCAGGGGCGCGGGTGGACGCTGGAGGCGCCCGCGACAACGCTGCGCAGCACGGCGTCGCGCGCGGTAAGGGCCACCTGGGCGATGTCCGCGCGCTGGTCGAGGCGCGCCAGCTGCTCACAGAGGTCGGCCACCTGCTTGGCGTTGCGCACGAAATCCCCCGGCGAGGTCTGGCCAATCTCGGCGTCGGCGAGATCGAGCACCGTACCCAGCGAAACGCCTCGCGCCCACGCCGCGATCACCCTGGCGAAGTGGCCGTCGGGCTCTTTGAAGGGCGACACCTGGTAGCGCAATTCGACTTCGTGGATCGCGGCTGCGATGAGGGTGATCTCAGCGAGCCGCTCTTCGATGCTGGTTCGCCGGTCCTGGCCCAGCCGGTCGTGGTGGACCCGCTTCTTCTTCGTCGATACGTGCTTCGCGGCGCTGGCCGCCCGCGACGCGCGCTTGGACTCGTAGACGAAGCACGAGAGGAGACCGGCCAACTCCGAGGCGCCCAGGCCCTCGAAGACCCCGGCGCTGATCGATTCGGCGATCAGCAGGTCGCATTCGTGGTAGATGGATCGCAGCAGTTGACCCTCTGGGGTCAGGTGCCAGCCCTCGGCGTAGCCGAGCTCCTCCAGGACGTGGTGGCGCGCCACCATCTGGTCAGTGAGGGGCCGACCCCGCGCGGCCGGGCGACGGTCGTTCTCGAACTGAGCGTAGGAGCGACGCACGACGTCGAGGGCGGTGTCGAAATCGAAGTGGTTGATCAGGTTGGCGGTGAAGTTGTACGTCGGGCGAAACGACGAGTGCAGATCGGCCGGCGGCGCCAGCGCGACGCGACCCACGTCGGTCAGCTCCAGGTCACTCGCGAAGCACACGATGGCGTGGCCCTCGTCGTCGAGTCCGCGCCGCCCCGCGCGACCGGTCATCTGGGCGTACTCGGCGCTCGTAAGAAACTGCCGGCCGGCGTCGGAGTACTTGGTGAAGCGCTCTAGGGCTACCGAGCGTGCCGGCATGTTGACACCGAGCGCCAGCGTTTCGGTCGCGAACACGACCGCGAGCAGGTTTCGCTCAAAGCACGATTCAACTATCTCGCGGAAGGCCGGCACCATGCCGGCGTGGTGCATCGTGATCCCGCGGCGCAGCGCGTCGACGAAATCGGCGTACTCGAGGGCCCTTAGGTCGTCGTCGGAAAAGTCCGTCAAACGCTCCTCGGCAATCCGCTCAATCTCTCGGCGCTCCTCAGGGGTCGTGAAGATGAGTCCGTCTCGTCGAAGCTGGTGCACCGCGTCGTCGCACGCCGCGCGCGAGAAGATGAACACGATGACGGGCAGGAGGTCGTCACCCTCGAGTGCTCGCATGAGTTCGGCCCGGCGTGGTGAGCGAAAGGGTGGCGGCGGCGCGCTCGAACGGGGCCCGTGCCATCGGGCTCCGGCGCGAAAGCGTCGCGAGGCGCTCATCAGGTTGTCGATGCGACGGGCCTCGTTCGAGAGGCGCGCTCCGTCGAGGAGGTCGTGGATTTCAGCATCAACTTGTCCGCGCCGCACGACCGCCACGTGGTTGTGGAGCTGGATGGGGCGGGTCCGTTCGACGACGATGGCCGTGGGGCCTCGGACCTGAGCGAACCACTCGCCGAGGAACTCGGCGTTACCGATGGTCGCCGACAGAGCGACGAAGCACACCGCCGGGGGGGTCAGGATAAGGACCTCCTCCCAGACCCCGCCGCGGAATGGATCCTGGAGAAAATGGACCTCGTCCAGCACGACGAGTCCGAGCTTGCTCAGCTGCTCGGACTCGGTGAGGAGCATGTTGCGCAGCACCTCGGTCGTCATGACGACGATCGGTGCGTTCCGGTTGAGTGAGACATCGCCCGTCAAGAGGCCGACTCGACCGGCGCCGTACAGTGCGCACAGCTCGTGGAACTTCTGGTTGGACAGCGCTTTCAGTGGCGTGGTGTAGAAGGTGCGTTGCTCGCGCTCGAGTTCGCGTCCGATGGCGTAGTTGGCGACGAGCGTCTTGCCCGATCCCGTCGGGGCGCTGACCAGCACGTTCACGCGCTTGTCGACGGCTTCGATGGCGTCGAGCTGAAAGGGGTCCAGGCCAAAGCCCAGGCCGTCGATGAATCGACGCCGGTACTCGATGACGCTCACTTATGGAGCAGCTTGCCGACGCCGATGGCGACGAAGTAAAACACGATCAGTGGCACGGCCAGGGCGCACATCGAAAGCGGGTCCCCGCTCGGCGTGAAGACGGCAGAGAAGATCGTGATTGCGATCACCGTGTAGCGCCACACGTGCAGCAGTTGTTTGGGCGTGACAACGTTGGCGAGCTCGAGGGCGACCAGCGCGACGGGGAAGAGAAACGTCAGGCCGAAGATGAACATCATCAAGAGGAAGAGGGTGAGGTACTGGTTCGGGTTGTACTCGGTGAGGAGCGTCGAGCCGCCGATAGCCCGTAAGAAGTGGATTGCGTGGGTAAAGCTGAAGTAGGCGACCACGACGCCCGCGCTGAAAAAGACGAGCGACGTCGCCACGAAGGGGATGATGTAGCGCCGCTCCTTGGCCTTCAGCCCTGGCGTGATGAACCGCCACACCTGCCAGAGGATCACCGGCGAGGCAACGAGGGATCCGCCAAAGAGCGCAATCTTCACCCGCAGGGTCAGGCCGTCCAGCGGGTTCGTCACCAGGAACTTGCAGTGCCCAGGAATAGCGGCGCAGTAGGGATTCTGGAGAATGCTCAGGAGATGGGGATAGAAGATGAACCCGAGGACCGCAAAGGCCGTCACGCAGGTCGCTACGACGAGGAACCGATGGCGCAACTCGGCCAGGTGCTCGGCGAGGGTCATGCCGCTCTGCGCGTGGCGAAACTTTGACACGGGCTCAGTTGAGCGAGGGATCGGGGGGCGATGCTCCGGTCGGTGGCGCTCGACGAGGCAGCGGCGGCGAGGTCAATCGGGGCGGCGCCTTCAACGGCGGTTCGCCCGGGGTGGCGGACTTCTCAGCGGCCTCCTTCGCGTCCGCCCGGTCGGCCAGTTGGTTCAACAGGTTCACCGGGCTGCGTGCTAGCCGGGCGATTTCGGCGGTGCTGGGTAGATCCGGCACCGCGTCACGGATCTCGCCCTCCACGCGCTCCTGCAGGTTCTTCAGGGCGCGCCAGCTCGCGCCGAGCTTGTGCGCCACCTCAGGCAACTTGTCGGGACCCATCACGAGCATGATCACGCCCGCGATGACCAGCAACTTCAGCGGACTCAAACTCAACACGCCCCCATTGTAGGGCGAGGCCCTTCACGGTCGCGGGGCTGGCCGGGAGATGAAAGCCTCATGTCGGAACCTTTGGGTGTGGTAGCGACGACCCTTAGCCGTGGCGCACGAGCGACGCCAGCAGTTTTTGAAATCGGTCGTCGGTGCTCTTGAAGGGATCCTTCAACAACACCGTGCGCTGCATTTCGTCGTTCAACTTCAGGTGCACCCAGTCCACCGTGTAGTCGCGGCGCCACTGCTTCGCCGCCTGGATAAACGTGCCGCGCATGTGGGCGCGCGTGGTTGGGGGCGGCGTCGTCGTCGCGCGTTCGATCATCTCGTCGTCGACCATGCGCACGAAGTGGTCGCGGGCCGATCGCCGATAGAACAGTCCCCGATCCAGATTGGTGTCGTGGTAGAGCAGGTCGATCAGGGCGATCTTGGGGTCGCTCAGGTCGACGCCGCTGCGCTCGCGCTCGCGGTCGATGATCTGGAGCTTGGCGATCCAGTCGACCCGGTCGGCCAGGCCCATCGGGTCGCTGCGGTACTGCTCGATGACCTCTCGCCACAGCCTCACCGCCCGCGCCTGATCAACGGGCAGGTCCCGCGCGGTGACGAACTTCTCGGCCCGCTCGCAGAGGTCCTCTTGGATCTCGAGCGCCGTGAGGTCGCGCCCGTTCATGAGCTTCACCGGCTCCTTGCTCCAGAGGTCGTAGGAGATGTCGCGCAAGGCGTTGATCGGCGAGGCCATCGAATAGTCGCGCAGCTGGACGATGTCGTCCTCGATCATGGCGAGCACCACCGAAGCGGTGCCGACCTTCAGGTACGTCGCGAACTCGCTCATGTTGGAGTCGCCGACGATGACGTGCAACCGGCGGAACTTCTCAGGGTCCGCGTGCGGCTCATCGCGGGTATTGATGATCGGCCGACTCCGGGTCGTCGCCGAGGAGATGGCCTCCCAGATGTGCTCGGCGCGCTGGCTCATCGAGTACGCCGTGCCCTTGGCGTTGGTGACGACCTTGCCGGCCCCGGAGAAGATCTGCCGGCTGATTAGAAATGGGATGAACACGCTCTCGAGGCGGCTCAGATCCTCGATGCGCTCGATGCAGTAGTTCTCGTGGCAGCCGTAGGAGTTGCCCGTCGAGTCGGTGTTGTTCTTGAACAGGTAGATGTCACCGCGAATGCCCTCATCGCCGAGCTGGGACTGGGCGTAACCCACGAGCTCGCGCAGTATCGACTCGCCGGCCTTGTCCTGGGCGACCAGGTCGGCCAGCGTGTCACACTCGGCGGTGGCGTACTCGGGGTGGCTGCCGACGTCGAGGTAGAGCCGGCTGCCGTTCTCCAAGAAGACGTTCGAGGAGCGGCCCCAGGCGACCACCTTGCGAAACAGGAAGCGCGAGACCTCGTCGGGGCTGAGCCGACGCTGGCCCCGCAGCGAGAACGTGATCCCGTATTCGGTCTCCACGCCGTAGATCCGTCGCAGCATGACGTCCCCCGAGCACTCAGCCCAGGAGCTCCTTCACCTGGTCGTCGCTCAGGCGCTGGAAAGTGCGCCGCGTACCGCGGTCCTCGAGGACGCCGACCTCAAGGTCTTCGGCGGGCAGCACGCGGTCCGGACCGGCGAGCGCCGCCGCGGCGTTCTTCAACGTGGTCGCGAGCGGCTCCAGCTCTGCTTCGGACAGCGCGAAGCGGTCCCGGATCGTCTCGGCGTCACCGCCGAGCACGGCGAATCGGGGCTCGTCCGAGATGGTGCCCTCGTAAGCGACGCGGTAGAGCTTGGTGGGGCGCAGGCTGCTGCCGAGCTGGGCGACGAGTATCTCCACTTCGAGAGGCTTCTGACCCTCGGTGAACATGTCGCCCAAGTGCTGCGCGTAGTAGTTCGCCAGCGCCCTCGCGTCCACGTCCTCGCGTGAGTACGTGAAACCGGTCGAGTCGGCCCATCGGATGCCGGCTTCGCGCAGCCGGTCGAACTCGTTGTACTTGCCCACCCCGGCGAAGGCGATCCGGTCGTACACCTCGGAGATCTTGTTCAGCGACGCCGACGGGTTCTCCGCGACGAGCACGACGCCCTTGTCGTAGATGGCCGCCACGATCGATCGGCCCCGCGCGATGCCCTTCTGGGCGAATTCGGCCCGGTCCTTGATCAGTTGCTCGGGCGAGACGTAGAAGTAGTTCGTCACCGCAGCGACCCTCCGGCCAGGCCGCGCGACTGGGTGCGCCGCTCGTTGATCTGGGCGAAGCGCTCCCCCACGTCGGACGCCGGCAGTTCCTGGAACCCATCGGCGTCGATACTGACCATCATGGGAAAGATGTTGCGAACGAAGTCCGGACCCCCCGTCGCCGGATCGTTGTCACCGGCCTCGTAGAGGGCCAGGGCCCCTAGCTCGAGCGCCGCTTCGCGGTCGAGGTCGTCGCGAAACCCGAGACGCAGCGTGCCCTCGGCGAACGGCGAGCCTGAGCCGATGGTCGCGAAATCGAGGCGCTCGTAGCAACCCCCCGCGCCGTCGTACTCGAAGATTCGCCCCTGCTGGCGACTGTCGTCCCACCCGGCGAGCAGGGGAAGCACGACGAGCGGCGAGGTGAGGTTGTTGCGCTGGACGATGGGTGAGAGGTAGTTGGCCTTGCCCTCGAGGCTCAGCTCCGAATCGGTCATCTTCTCGTAGTGCTCGAAGGAGAGCTGGGCGATCTTCAATAGCTCCAACCCTCGCGCCGCGCTGCCGGAGATGGCGAGAGCCGTGCAGCGGTCGGCCGGCTCGATCTTTCGCACGTCGCGGCTCGCGATGTAGTTGCCCGTGGCCTGGCGATCGGCAACCATGACGACGCCAATCTGGTAACGCACCGCGATCACTGTCGTGGCGTGGGATGAATCTGCTCGGTGCTCCCCGGATGACGTCGAAAGCCCAACGCTCTGAGCGAAGTGCCAGAACGAGGGACCGGGATCGCCGTGGGCGCTGAAGAGCGGGAGACCCACTACTGCCCGCCTTTTTGCACGTAGTTACGTACGAACTCCTCAGCGTTTTCCTCAAGAACTTCATCGATCTCATCGAGCAGGTCGTCCAGGTCGGCCTTCAGCTGGTCGCCCTTGGTCGCGTCGACCGACACCTCCGCGGAGGTCTCGCTCGAGCGCTCACCGCGCTGCTTTTGAATTCGCTCTCGTTCAGTCATGACTTCAGTTCTACCTGTCTAATGCGTCAAGAAGTTCACTTGCCGTCGCACTCGTTTCTAGCAACTCAGCGGTCAGTGAATGGGTACCCCTTAGAGGATCGAGCATGGGCACTCGCTGCAGCGGACCGTCACCGAGATCGAAGACCACCGAATCCCAATTGGCGGCCACGATCTGCTCGGGAAATCGGGCCACGCACTGACCGCGAAAGAAGGCGCGCGTGCTCGGCGGCGGATTGTGAACGGCTTCACGAACGTCGGCCTGATCCCAGAGAACTCGAAGCCCGACGCGCTGCGCAAGTGAGTGGCTGGCCCGCAAATCGTGGTACTGCAGGTCGATAGCGCGCAGTTTTGCGTCGTGGGCGGCGAGATGGTGGCGCTCGCGAAAACCCTCGACGACCCGCCACTTCGCGACCCAGTCGACCCGGTCCGCTACGGCGGGGCGATCGTCGAGAACCCCGTCGAGCATCTCTCGCCACTGGGCCATCACGAGCGCCACCTCGCTGGGTCCGCCGACGGCGCCAGCGCCGCACGCTTCCACGTAGCGTGCGGCGAGGTGCCACAGCTCATCCTGAAAGTCCCAGGCGTTCCTCGAGCGATCATCGTCGCACGGCACCGCTTCGCGCAGGCTTAAGTCGAGAGCGAACGCCCGCACGGCGTGAACCGGTGAGCGCGGCGGCGCGGGAAAAGGTTCGGGGCCGAACTCCTCGAGCGCGGCCAACAACAGCGCCGTCGCACCGAGCTTTACGAGTGTCGCCGTCTGACTCATGTTGGCGTCGCCGATGATCACGTGGAGTCGGCGAAAGCGCTCGGCGTCGCTGTGCGGTTCGTCGCGCGTGTTGATGATCGGGCGTTTGAGGGTTGTTTCGAGACCGACCACCTCCTCGAAGAACTCGGCACGCTGGGAGAGCTGGAAGGCGGGATTGTGCTCGAGCGCCGGCTCAGTCTCCGCGCCGACCTTGCCGGCGCCGATGACGATCTGGCGAGAGACGAAGTGCGGCACCATGGCACGAATCAGGTGAGCGAACTCGAGATCCCGGCGCACCAGGTAGTTCTCGTGCGTTCCGTAGGAATTGCCCTTGCCGTCGGAGTTGTTCTTGTAGAGCGAGATGGCCTGGGCCGGAGGGAGGTCCTCGTTGGCCATCTCGAGCGCGCGACGCATGATCTCTTCGCCGGCGCCGTCGTAGAGCGTCGCCTCAAGTGGAGTTCGGCACTCCGGTGAGGAGTACTCGGGGTGGGCGTGGTCGACGTAGAGCCGAGCCCCGTTGGTCAGCACGGTGTTGGCCAGGTGCGTCTCGACGATCGGCGCGAACGACGTCAGGTCAACTCGCCCACGAGCGTCGACTTCGGGCGTCTCGCCCTCGAAGTCCCAGTTGATCCGCGTCCGGCCCTGCTGCGCGTAGGAGTTGACGATGATGCTCGACGACGTGATCGGGTCGAAGTCCGGTCCCCCGGCGATCCCGTACTCGGTCTCGATGCCGACGACCTTGGCAATGGCCCCGGGGCTAGAGATACTGGCCCGTGCCCACGTGCTGGATCGAGCGCCCGCCCTTCACGTCGTCTTCTTCCCGGTTGACGAGGGTGCGGATGAAGATGATCCGCTCACCCTTCTTGCCCGATATCCGAGCCCAGTCGTCGGGGTTGGTCGTGTTGGGCAGGTCCTCGTTCTCGCGGAACTCCTCGCGGATGGACTCGAAGAGATCTTCCTTCTTCAGACCGCGTCCGTTGCCGGCAATCTCGCGCTTCACTGCGATCTTCTTCGCCCGGCGCACGATGTTCTCGATCATGGCGCCCGAGGCGAAGTCCTTGAAGTAGAGGATCTCCTTGTCCCCACCCTGGTACGTCACCTCGAGGAAGCGATTCTCATCGTCGATCCGGAACATGTGGGTCACGGTCTCTTCGATTATGGCCTGGACGGCCTTCTCCCGGTCGCCGCCGCCGAGCTCGCGTATCGTGGCTTCGTCGAGCGGAAGCTCCCGGTGCAGGTAGCGCTGGTAAATCTGCGCGGCCGCCTCGGCGTCGGGTCGCTCGATCTTGATCTTCACGTCGAGGCGCCCCGGGCGCAGGATTGCGGGGTCAATGAGATCCTCGCGGTTGGTGGCGCCGATGACGATCACGTCGCGCAACGACTCCACGCCATCGATCTCGGCCAACAACTGGGGCACGATCGTCGACTCCATGTCCGAGCTGATGCCGGTACCCCGCGTGCGAAACAGCGAGTCCATCTCGTCGAAGAACACGATGACCGGCACGCCCTCTTCGGCCTTTTCCCGGGCTCGCTGAAAGACAACGCGGATCTGGCGTTCGGTCTCGCCCACGTACTTGTTGAGCAGCTCCGGACCCTTGATGTTCAAGAAGTACGAGCGCACGTTACGGTTGCCGGTCAGCTCGCCGACCTTCTGGGATAGGGAGTTGGCGACGGCCTTGGCGATCAGCGTCTTGCCGCAGCCCGGCGGGCCGTAGAGCAGGATGCCCTTGGGCGCCGGCAGGTCGTAGTCGTTAAAGAGTGCGCGGTGCAGGTAAGGCAGCTCCACGGCGTCGGTGATCGCCTCAATCTGGGCGTCGAGGCCGCCCACGTCGGCGTAGCTGATGTCGGGCACCTCCTCGAGGACCAGCTCCTCGGCCTCCTGGCGGATCAGCTTTTCCGTGAGCAGGTTCGATCGCAGGTCCAAAAGCAGCGCGTCGCCACTGCGCAGCTTTACCGAGCGCAGGGCCTCGGCGAGCTCGACCACCCGCTCCTCGTCGGCCCGCCCGTAGACCAGGACTCGGCGCTCGTCGAGGACCTCCTTCACGGTCACGACTTCGCCCTGGCCGTCGGCGTCACGAACGCCGATCACGGTAAATGACTCGTTCAAGACCACCTCGTCGCCGCGGGCGATCTGGGCGGGGTCGAGTCCCGGGTGCAGCGCTACGCGCATCTTGCGCCCGGAAGCGAAGATGTCCACCGACCCATCGTCGTTGAAGCCGGTGAACGTGCCGTACACCGCAGGCGGTTGGGTGAGCTTCTCGACCTCGTCGCGCAGCGCGGCGATCTGGTCGCGAGTCTGCTGGATGGTGATGGTCAGCTTCTCGTTGTTCGAGCGGCTCTGGGCCAATTGGCCGCGCGCCTCGAGGAGCTTCTCCTCGAGCATCTCGATGCGCCGGTTCGCTTGATCGACATCACTGAGCGAGAAGTCGCGCGAGGAGCTGGCGCTCGAGGCGTCGTCTCGAGCGCCGCTTTGGGAATCCCTGAAACCTGGAGAACCGTCCATATCGCCACCCTAGGGGAGCGCATCGTGTCCGGCGAGGTCACGATTTCGGCCCCTCCCCCACTAGAGTAACTACACGTAGTCAGCTACGGAGGACAAGCAAATGAAGGTTTGGATCGACCAAGACCTCTGCACGGGAGACGGTCTCTGCGAAGAGATCTGTCCCTCGGTCTTCACGCTGCTTGACGATGGACTCGCCTACGTGAAGCAGGGTAGCGAAGTCAAGAGCAGTCCCGGCGGTGCCGAGGGCGTCGCCGTTGTTCCCTCGGAGTTTGAGGACGCGGTCGTCGAGGCCTCTGAAGAGTGCCCCGGCGAGTGCATCTTTATCGAGCGCGACTAGTCGTCGAGGCGCCCGACAATTCGCCGGGCCGAGGTGAGAAATCCCGTGTGGGCCACCATCCGGTGATCGGGTCGCACCGAGCGGCCGTCAATGTGCCAGGTTCGCCGCAGGATCTCTGCCGTCTCCGCTAGGGCGAAGGAGTGCTGGTGCAGCGCCTCGCGCAGCAGTTGGGTCTGGTTGATCGTGGGCAGGTAGCAGAGCAAGATGCCGCCCGGTCGCAGGGCCCCTTCGGCGTGCTTGACGACGTCCCAGGGCTCGGGCATGTCCAGGATCACGCGGTCCACTTCTGCAGCGTCGATCCCCTGGGTGACATCGCGGATCTCGACGGTGTAGTCAACCTCGTCGCCAAGCAGGTCATGGACGTTCTTGATGGCGTGCTGGGCGAAGTCGTCGCGGATCTCGTAGGCCGTCACCGACGCTCCGGCACGCAGCAACGTCATCGAGAGCGCGCCCGATCCCACCCCCGCCTCAAAGACCCGCATGCCGGGCCCGACATCGGCCTGAAGCAAGATCGCGCCCAAGTCTTTGGGGTAGATGACCTGCGCCCCGCGGGGCATCTTCAAAACGACGTCGGCGAGCGTGGGCCGAAGCACCAGGAACATTCGCTCGGTGCTCGAGCGCGCGAGGGAACCCTCGAGTGCGCCGATCACGTCGTCGTGCTGGACGATGCCCGCGTGGGTGTGGAAGGCCGAGCCGACCTTCAGTGTGACGAGGTAGCGCCGGTCCTTCGCGTCGATCAGCATGACCCGCTCGCCCGCGGCGAGCCGGGCGTCATTCACGAAGACTCGCCCTTGGCTTTGCGAGCTCGGGCGGCGCGAGTGTCGATGAATCGAAGAAGCACGATCGCTAGGGCGAGGGAGAGCCAACGGGGCGACCTTTGTGCCCAGGCCCGGCCTAATGATGCCGCGGTCGCGATGCGAAACAGGCGCCGCAGCACCTAGGTCCTCTTCTTGGAGCGTCGTCCGCGAATCCAGCCCCAGACATAGCCGGTCACGACACCGAAGAAGCCGACGGTCGCGACGGTGGGTTTGGATGAGGTGAGGGAGCGGCCGATCTCGGGCGGTTCGGGCAGGATCGCGCGAAGTCGCGACTCGAGCTCGCGTCGCGTGGCGCTGGGTTCGATCACTTGGTGGCCTTGAGACGCCGCTTCGCCGTGCCGCTCGTGACGCGCCATGCCGTCAGCGCGATCACGAGGAGCGCCAACAGCGCCACGATGACGTAGGGCAACCACGACAGTGATCCGTCCAGAACGGGGAATTGCCACTGGAGGTAGCGCAGCGAACCGATCAGCAATAGGACGGCCCCGAAGCCGACGAAGAGGCTGCCCAGCGTGCCCCAGATGAGGAACCGGCCGAGGTCCTTGACTGGCTGGATCGTCTCTTCCTTGACGTAGCGAACGAACACGGTGCGCAGCTCGTCGAAGTCGCGGCGCAGCGACTTGCCCCAAAGGAACTTGCGCCAGGTCCTGTTCTTCACGGCCCAAGCCTACTCAGCGCGCTCTTTTACGAGGTAGGTCGAACTCGCGGTCGCCACGAGGCGATCCTCCGCGTCGACGACCCTCGCCGTCACGAACGAGACCACTCGTCCCGCCTTCAAAACCGTCGCCTCGCACGTGAGCACGTCACCAACTCTCGCCGCACGCAGGAACGAGACCCTCATCTCGGTGTTGGCCACACTGACCTTTCGCTCCCCCGCTACGGTCACGGCCGACGCGCCCATGGCCGAGTCGAGCACCGCCGCGAGAAAGCCACCCTGCACGACCCCCGCTGGGTTCAAGAACCGCTCGTCCACCCGCACTCGCCAGCGAGTCGTGCCCGGCACCGACTTGTCGAGGCACGTGAGTCCGAGCGTCAGGTCACAGTTCGGAGGAATCTGCAGCGCCACGTGGCGAGGCTAGTTCCGAGCGCTCGACCCACGGGATTGATTCGGTACTGTTCTAGCCATGACCGACACTCTCTACCCCGGTGCCACGGCGCTCGAGAGCCGGGTGATACGCGAGATCGTGGCGGTGGCGATGGACGCGCCCGCCAAGGCCAACTCCGGACACAGCGGCACCGCTATGGCCCTGGCCCCCTTGGGCGTCATGCTCTGGGGACGGGTGATGCGCCACGATCCGACCGATCCGCACTGGAGCGACCGGGATCGCTTCATCCTCAGTAACGGTCACTGCTGCATCCTGCAGTACGCGCTCGCGCACGAGTTTGGCTATGACCTCACTGTCGACGACCTAAGGGCCTTTCGCCAGGCCCACTCGAGAACGCCCGGCCACCCCGAGCGCGGCGTCGCGCCCACCGTGGAGGTAACGACCGGCCCGCTCGGCCAGGGGATCGCCAACGGCGTCGGCATGGCCATTGCCGAGCGAATACTGCGTACCGACTACGGCGAGGACCTCGTCAATCACCGCACGTGGGTATTCGCCGGTGACGGCTGCTTCGAGGAAGGGATTAGCCACGAGTCGGCGTCGCTGGCCGGTTTCCTCGGCCTGGACCGATTGACCATCTTCTACGACGACAACCACATCACCATCGACGGACCGACGGAGCTTGCCCTGCGCGACGACCCGGCGGAGCGATTCACTGCGTATGGCTGGCACGTGATCGATGTTGGAGAAAAGGCGAACGATCTCGACGTCCTCGAGGAATCCACGCGGGCGGCGATCGCCGAGACACGTCGGCCGACGCTCATTATTTTGCGCTCGCACATCGGCTTTCCCTCGCCCGAGATGATGGACCGACGCGAAGCGCACGGCACACCATTCAGCGCCGAGGCGATCAGCCACGTCAAATCGATCATCGGTGTGCCCGACGAAGCCTTCGTGTTTGACCCCGCCATCCAGCGTGAATTGGCCGACCAGCTGAGCGGCAATCGCGAGCAACGGCTCGCGTGGGAGAAGCGATTGCGGGCCGCCGGCGAAACGGGCGTTCGTCTCTTGGAACAGCTCGACACCAACGGTGTTGGACGGATTACGTCCCGGCCCGAGCCCTTCACCCCTGGGTCGAAGATCGCCACGCGAAAAGCGCTCCAGCGCGCCGTCGATGCCTTTGCACCGCAGACGCCCGGCCTCACTACGGGCTCGGCCGATCTGACCGACAACACCGGCGTCGAACTGAAGCATTCCCAGATCCAAGGCGCGGGCTCGCCGGGCGGCCGACAGCTGCACTACGGCATCCGCGAGTTCTCCATGAACGGCATCCTCGTGGGGCAGGCCTGTCACGGCGGGCTGCGACCCGCCGGTTCGACATTCTTCGTCTTCAGCGACTACGGGCGTGGTGCGATTCGACTGGCCTCGCTCAGTCACGCCAGCGTGCTCTTCGTCTACACCCACGACTCGGTCGGCGTCGGCGAAGACGGCCCGACCCACCAGCCGGTCGAGCAGTTGATGGCGCTGCGCGCGATGCCCAACCTGCACGTCGTGCGACCGAGCGACGCCAACGAGACGATCGACCTTGTGGACCAGTTCCTCACGCTAAAGGAGCCTCCGACGACGGCCCTCGTGCTCACGCGTCAGGACGTGCCGGTCCTTAACGAGAGCGACGCTGCAGCGAGCGCCGCCGGAGCGCGACGCGGCGGGTACGTCGTGCGAGAGAGCGACCGGGCCGTCTTCACCCTCGTCGGCACCGGCTCGGAAGTGAGTGTCTGTCTCAGTGCCGCCGACGAGCTCACAGCGAAGGGTATCGTGGCCCGGGTCGTCGCGATGCCGTGCTGGCGCTGTTTCGACGCCGAGCCCCTCGAGTACCGCCAGGAGGTGCTTCGCCGTTCGATTCCGTCGGTCGCCATCGAGGCCGGCTCGACCCTCGGCTGGGCGAACTATGTCGACGACGCAATCGGCATTGACAGCTTCGGCATGTCCGCGCCGGGCAGCGTCGTGCTCGAGTACTTCCACATTGTCCCCTCGACCGTGGTGGCGCACGTCGAGCGAGTCCTAAGCGAGGCCCCTTGACGAAACTGAACGAGCTCTACGAGGACTACGGCCAGAGTCCGTGGATCGACAACATCCGTCGCGACTGGCTGAACGATGGAACGCTGGCCAAGTTGGTCGGCCAAGGGGTGCGCGGTCTGACGTCCAACCCCTCCATCTTCGCCAAGGCGTTCGCCACTTCGACGGCCTACGACGCCGCCGTCGCGGCGTCAAGTGACAGCGATCCAGAGGATCTCTTCGAGACGTTGGCCGTGGCCGACGTGCGCGACGCCTGCGACGTCCTGGCCCCCGTGCACAACCAGTCGCGCGCCGACTTCGCTGCCGGGCGGCGGCGCTACTTCGACGGCTTCGTATCGATCGAGGTCTCGCCGAGACTCGCCCGTGACACGGCGGGAACCATCGCGGCGGCGAAGCGTCTTTTCGCCCGAGTCGAGCGTCCTAACGTGATGGTCAAGATTCCCGCCACGCAGGAGGGACTGCCGGCCATTCGCGCCGTGCTCGCTGAAGGCATCAACGTCAACATCACCCTGATCTTCTCCCTGGATCGCTACGACGAAGTCATCACCGCCTGGACCCACGGTCTCAGCGACGCCTACGAGGCCGGCCACGATCTCGGAACGATCGCCAGCGTGGCGTCGTTCTTCGTCTCGCGGGTTGACGTCGCGGTCGACGCGCTGCTGGCCGAGGGCGACCCGCGGCGCGGCACCACGGCCAACGCCCAGGCCGCCGCGGCCTATCGTCTCTTCCGCCAGCGCGTCGCCGGCGACGACGTCACCGGTCTGCTCACCTTCGGCGCCCAGGTGCAGCGTCCGCTGTGGGCCTCCACCTCCACCAAGAATCCCGCCTACGACGATCTCCTCTACGTGGACAGCCTGGTCGCCGACGAAACGGTGAACACGATGCCCGACGCGACACTGGCCGACCTGCTGGACCACGCGAACTTCGCCTCCTCGCTGCTTTTGAGCGACGAGAGCTGGAATCAGGCCGCGGCACGGCTGGCGAAGCTGTCGCCGGACGTCTCGCTCGACAAGGTCACTGAACAGCTCGAGGACGAGGGGGTCGCCGCCTTCGCCAAGTCCTACGAAGAGGTGCTCGCGACGGTCGCCTCGAAGATGACCACGCATCGGTGACGATCGAGTGAGCGCCCTTGCACGTGGCGCCTCGCGCCCTCGCTGACGTCAGCGCCGCGAATGCAGCGTCCTAGGATGCAGCCATGACAACGCTTCGCGGGTCGAAAATCCTACGCGACCTGCAACGCGAGTCCGCGGCGACCCTTGCCGAACCCGCCTTCGCGAGGGCGCGCGTCACCCACGGCCGCGTCGTCACGTACTCGCCGAAGGTCTTCATTCCGCTCACCAAGCTCTGTCGCGATCGCTGCGGCTACTGCACGTTCGCCCAGGCGCCGGCCCACCTCGCCTCGCCCTACATGGGCTTGGACGAGGTGATGGAGGTCGCCCGGGCGGGTCAGCGCGCCGGTTGCACCGAAGCGCTCTTCACTCTCGGCGAGCGCCCCGAGCTGCGCTACGACGACGCCGCGCGCTGGCTGGCCGCGCGCGGGTACCGCTCGACGGTCGACTACGTGGCCGGTGCGGCCCAGATGGTGCTCGAAGGCACCGGCCTCTTGCCCCACGCGAACGCCGGAGCGCTCTTTCGCCACGAGCTCGCCCAACTGCGCGAGACCAGCGCCTCCCAGGGCATGATGCTCGAAGTCCTCGCCGACGTGCCGGCCCATCGCCTCGCACCCGACAAGGCGCCCCAGCGTCGCCTCGACACCTTGCGCTTCGCCGGTGAGCTCAAGATCCCCTTCACGACGGGGCTGCTCGTGGGCATCGGCGAGAGTCGCGAGGACCGGCTGGCTACGCTCACCGCGATCGCCGAGGCGCACGAGGAGTTCGGCCACGTCCAGGAGGTCATCGTCCAGAACTTCCTGCCGAAGCGGCGCACGGCAATGGCTTCGCATCCGGCGGCGAGCGACGAGGAGTTCCACTGGACGATCGCCGCGGCGCGCTTGCTCCTGCCAGCTGGCATCCATCTCCAGGCCCCGCCAAACCTGAGTGACGATCCCGCTCGACTGTTGGATTTCGGCATCGACGACTTCGGCGGCGTCTCGCCGGTCACCGCCGATCACGTGAATCCCGAGCGGGCGTGGCCCGCCGTGGCCACCCTCGTCGCTCAGTGCGCCGAGCGGGACTTCACACTGGTGCCGCGCCTCACGGTCTACCCCGAGTTCGTCGACGAGCGCCGAGGCTTTCTCGACGAGAAGGTGCGCCCCTTCGTACTCGCGCACGCGGACTCGCTCAATCTCGCGCGCGACGACCACTGGTACTCGGGCAGCGGCGAGTCGCCTCCGCCGGCGCCGACCTCCGCGACGACCACGAGCGAGCTCACCGCCCTGCTCGGGCGCTACCAGCCGGGCTACGAGTTCGACGAGCGCGAGCTCGTCGCCCTCTTTAGTGCTCGCGGGGGCGACTACCGGGCCGTCGTGGACCTCGCCGACGCTGTGCGCGGGGAACTCGTGGGCGACGCGGTCAGCTTCGTCGTCAATCGCAACATCAACTACACGAACGTCTGCACTTTCAAGTGCCGCTTCTGCGCCTTTTCCAAGGGGCCGCTCTCATTGAACCTGCGGGGCGATCCCTATCTCCTGACCCTGGAGGAAATCAGCGAGCGGGTGCGCGAGGCCGAGGCCCGCGGCGCCACCGAGGTCTGCTTGCAGGGCGGGATCCACCCCAACTTTGACGGCGAGTACTACGTCGACGTCGTCGCGGCGGTGCGGGCCGGCTCGCCGACGATTCACGTGCACGCCTTCAGCGCACTCGAGGTCTTTGAGGGCGCCCGCCGCTCGGGCCAGGATCTCGCGACCTACCTCACCCGTCTGAAGGACGCGGGCCTGAAAACGCTGCCCGGCACCGCGGCGGAGATACTCGACGACGAGGTCCGCGCCATTCTCTGTCCCGACAAGATCAAGAGTGACCAGTGGCTGGAGGTTCACCGCGTCGCCCACGCCGTGGGCTTGCGCTCGAACATCACGATCATGTTCGGCGCGGTCGAGGGTCCCAGCAGTTGGGCGACGCACCTCATCCGCACGCGCCAGCTCCAGCAAGAGACTGGCGGCTTCACTGAATTCGTCCCGCTGCCCTACGTCCACATGGCTACGCCGCTGTTCCTCAAGGGACGCTCGCGCAAGGGGCCGACCTTTCGCGAGGCCGTTCTCATGCACGCCGTCGCCCGACTGCACTACGCGACCCTCATAAACAACATTCAGGTCAGCTGGGTGAAGATGGGCGTCGAGGGGTCGCGCCGGGTCCTTCGGGCGGGCGCGAACGACCTCGGGGGCACGTTGATGGACGAGAACATCTCGCGCGCCGCCGGCGCCGTCCACGGCCAGGAGATGGACGCCGACGCATTCGGCGATCTCGTGGCGCCGCTCGGGCGAACCCTGCACCAGCGCAGCACGCTGTATCAGACGCTCTAGCCATGGCTTCATTGATCGAATCCCTCCTCAGTGACCTCGACCGCGACACCGCAATGTCGCCCGAGCGTCGGGAGCTGTTGAGCGAGCTTCTCGGGCGCGTCGTGATGATTGCCGAGTCTGACGCCGACACGATGGACCTGCGAGTTGCGGTGACCGCGATCGACGAGCTGCTCGAGGCCTTCACCTTGTTCCAGCACTTCCACGCGCGCAAAAAGCTGACGATCTTCGGCTCCGCGCGAACCCGGGTCGACAGCCCACTGTTCGAGATGACGCGCGAGCTCGCTCGGGCAATGGCCGAGCGCGATTGGATTATCGTTTCGGGCGCCGGCCCGGGCATCATGGAGGCGTCCTCGATGGGCGCGGGGCGAGCCAACACGCTCGGCGTCAACATCAAGCTGCCCTTCGAGCAGAATGCCAACGCCTACATTGATGCGGCGTCGAATCTCGTGACGATGAAGTACTTCTTCACTCGCAAGGTGGCCCTCACGCGGCCGTCAATCGGCTTCGTCGTGCTGCCGGGCGGACTGGGCACAATGGACGAGCTCTTCGAGATCCTGACCCTGCTCGACACCGGCAAGACGACGCCGGCGCCGGTGGTCTTGCTCGACACGCCCGACGGCAAGTTCTGGACCCAGTGGATGACCTTCGTCGACGAAGCGATTGTGGCCAACGACTACATCGGCGAGGGCAACATGTGCCTCGTGCGCTTTGCCACCTCGGTCACGGAAACCGTCGATGAGATCGAGCACTTCTACTCCAACTACCAGGGGTTTGCGATGAACGGCGACCGGGGCGTCATGACGCTGCGGCGCACGCCCACCGAGGAGCAGTTGAGTGGCCTGCGCGCTGCGGTGCCCATGTTCGACGTGGGCGAAGGCTATCGGCTGGAGGACGGGCACACTATCTCGTTCAACTTCGACGGACGAAACTTCCTGAAGCTGCGTGAAGTGATCGACCGCGTGAACGATTGGGGCGACTACCCGTCCTCGTAGTGGCGCAGGACGTGCTCGGCCTTTTGGAGGCTACGCCGGACTCTCGAGAGCTGGCGCTCGATCTCCTTGGCGGCGTCGGCCTCTCCCTCGCGAAGCTGGGCCCGCACGGCGTCGTAGATGGCGTCGGCCACGCGCCGCTCGAGCGCGGCGATCTCCTCGGCCAGGTCCGCGAACGACTCCACTACTGGACGACCACGACCTCGAGCGCGCCTTCGGCGTACTGAGCGCGCAGGAGCTTCTTGTCGAACTTGCCGACGCTGGTCTTCGGGACGCTTTCGATGAAGGTCCAGCGCTCGGGCAGCCACCACTTGGCCACACGCTCGGCGAGGAACCCGCGCAGCTCCTCGGGCGTTGTCGTCGCGTCAGGCTTTAGCACCACGCAGCACAGCGGACGCTCCTGCCACTTTTCGTCGGGCACCGCGATGACGGCCGCTTCGAAGACGGCCGGATGGGCCATCATCGTGACCTCCAACTCGACTGAGCTGATCCACTCGCCGCCAGACTTAATCACGTCCTTCGTGCGGTCACTGATCATCATGTACCCCTCGCCGTCGAGCGTGCCGATGTCCCCGGTTCGCAGCCAGCCGTCGCGAAACTTCTCGGGGGCGTCCTCGCCGAAGTAGGACGCGGTGATCCAGGGCCCGCGGATTTCGAACTCGCCAACCGTCTTGCCGTCGCGGGGCAGAACGGTGCCGTCCTCCGCGGTGATACGCAACTCGACCCCGGCGACCACCCGCCCGGACTTGACGCGGTACTCGAGCTCGTGCTCGGGCGGCGTGCCCCCCGGGGGCACCGAGACCGCGGCCACCGGGCTCGTTTCGGTCATGCCCCAGCCCTGGATGACGTCGAGGCCATAGCGGTCGTGGAAGGCCTCGAACATGGTGCGGGGCACGGCCGCGCCGCCGACCAGGATCGCGCGCAGGCTCGACAGGTCCACGTCCTCGGCGGTCTCGGCCACACGCAACACGTCGTTCCACACGGTCGGGACTCCGATCGAGATGGTGGGGCGCAGCTCGCGAACCATGGCGAGGATTGGCCCGCCTTGGAGGAACATCTGCGGCATAATCAGCTCGACCCCCGCGAAGAACGCGGTGAACACGGTCCCCCAGGCGTTGACGTGGAACATCGGGACGATGACTAGGCAGCGGTCGCGCTCGCACAGGCCGACCGTGTTCGCCGTCGACTGGGCCATCGAGTGCAGCCAGGTGGAGCGGTGCGAGTAGACGACGCCCTTGGGGTTGCCCGTGGTGCCCGACGAGTAGCACATGATGGCGCCATCGCGCTCGTCGAGTTCGGGCCACTCGAAGCCTGGACGCTCGGAGTTGACCAGGGTTTCGTAGTCCAGCGTTTCTCCGAGCACCCCGGTGGGCTCGTGGCCGTGGACGACAATCGTGATTGCCGGGGAGATCTGGTCTCGCACCTTGGCGAACACTGCCGCTAGCGAGGCGTCCACGATGATGATGCGGTCCTCGGCGTGGTTGATGATGTAGACGAGCTGCTCGGGAAAGAGTCGGATGTTGAGGGTGTGCAAGACGGCGCCCATGCCGGGCACCGCGTAGTAGGCCTCAACGTGGGCTTGGTTGTTCCACATGAACGTCGCCACCCGGTCACCCCTCTGAACCCCGAGCCTCTCCAGGGCAGCGGCCAACTGTTCGGCCCGCTTGGACACCTCGAAGAACGTGGCCTCCTCGACGCCCTCGGGTGTGACCGTGAAGATCCTCTTGTCGGCGTAGACGAACTCCCCGTGGCGAAGGATGTTGCTGATCAACAGCGGGGCGTCCTGCATCGTGCTCTTCATGGCTCTCCTCGAAACACCGTTGGCTCGATGCTACAAAATCCGCCTGACGCGACTCACCACGACAGCGCGTAGGGCGCGATCGGCGCCGGCAGCTCGCTGGTTCGACCGGCGAGGTGCGTGTCAATCGCGGCGGCGGCGCTGCGGCCCTCGGCGATCGCCCACACGATGAGGCTCTGGCCGCGCACCGCGTCGCCGCACGCGAAGAGCGGGGACCGACCCAACGCGACGTCCAGGCGCCAGTCTCCTCCCACGGCGAACGTCTGGCGCGGCGTGAGCAGCGCCTTTACGTCGAGTCCGAGATCGCCCACTTCGGGTCCGAGAAAGCCGGCGGCGATAAGGACGAGTTCCGCCGGCAGCGACACCGACTCCTCTGTTGCGTGATCGATCAAGTCGAGCGACGTCACCCGACGGTCGCCCCGAAAGGCCAGCGTCTCGGTGGAGAAGCGCCGCTCTCCCCCCTCGTCGTGGGCGGAGCTGGTCTTGAAGATCCGCGCCATCGTCGGCCACGGCTCGTTCGGCGGACGCTCGTCGGGAGGCCGGTCCAGGATCTCGATCTGCACGACGGACGCAGCCCCCTGGCGATGCACGGTACCCAGGCAGTCGGCACCGGTATCTCCGCCGCCAAGAATGACGACGTTGCGCCCCTGCGCGCTGATCACCGGCTCGGCGCCGTCGATCACGGCGCGATTGGACGCCTCGAGGTACGTCATGGCCGGGACCACCCCCTCGAGGTTCGCCCCAGGGACCGCAAGCAGCCGCGGGCGAGTCGAGCCGACTGCGAGCAGCACCGCGTCGTAGTTGGCGCGCAGTGTCGCAAGCGGCACGCCCGACTCGCCGATCGCCACCCCCGCGCGAAACTCGATGCCCGCCTCGCGCATCACCTCGAGGCGACGGTCGAGCACGCGCTTTTCCATCTTGAACTCCGGGATGCCGTAGCGCAGCAGTCCGCCGATCGCATCGCTGCGCTCAAAGACCGTGACCGCGTGACCGACGCTGCGCAGTTGAGCCGCGGCGGCGAGACCGGCCGGTCCCGATCCGACGACCGCGACCGAGCGCCCGGACTCGGTTGGCGTCGGGCTCGCCACGGCGACGCCGCCGCGAAAGGCGTGCTCGGCGACCTCGTACTCGAGCCGTTCGATGGTGACCGGATCGCCGCTGATGGCGAGCACGCAGGCCGACTCGCACGGTGCGGGACAGAGCCGCCCGGTGAACTCGGGAAAGTTGTTGGTCGCGAAGAGCTGCTCAGCGGCGCCGGTCCAGTCAAGCCGGTAGGTGCGATCGTTGAACTCGGGAACGCGGTTGCCCAGCGGGCAGCCCTGCATGCAGAAGGGGATCCCGCAGTCCATGCAACGAGCCGCTTGGCGGGCGATCTCCTCGTCCGCCTGGGGCAGGTAGACCTCGCGCCAGTCGCGCAGGCGCACCTCGACCGGTCGGTACCGGGGTCCCTCGCGGGGGTACTCGAGAAAGCCCGTGATCTTACCCACCCTTGACCTCGTCGCGCATCCGCTGATACTCCGAGGTCTCGATGCGCACGAAGTGCATGCGTTCGCGACGCCAATCCGCGAGCAGTTGCGCTGCCCTCTTCGAACCAGTCTCGCTGGCGAATCGCTCCAGCAGCGCTCGGAGTCGCACGTCGTCGTTGGCCTCGAGCAGCTCGATCTCGTAGACGCCGGCGCTCAGGCGGTCGTGTACGCGCTCTTCGGGGTCGTAGAGATAGACCGTGCCGCCAGACATCCCGGCGCAGAGGTTTCTCCCGATTCGCCCCAGGATGACGACCACCCCACCGGTCATGTACTCGGCCGCGTGGTCGCCCGTTCCCTCGACGACGATGGTCGCACCCGAGTTGCGCACCCCACAGCGCTCGCCAACGACGCCGTTGATGAAGATCTCGCCGCTCGTCGCGCCGTAGCCGATGACGTTGCCCGCGATGACGTTGTCGTCGCTGTCAAACGTGGCCGCATCGTCAAGTCGCACGACCACGCGCCCGCCCGACAGACCTTTGCCCGCGTAATCGTTGGTGTCCCCTCGCAGGCGAAGCGTCATGCCGGTGGGCAAGAAGGCGCCGAGACTCTGGCCGGCCGAGCCGACGAGGTCGATCGCCACGAGGTCGTCCTCGAGGACCCGTTCGCCGAGGGCGCGGGTGATGGCGCTGCCCGTCAACGTCCCGACGGCGCGGTGGACGTTGCGCACCGTGGTCGCGTAACGAAATGGCGCGCCTCGCTTGGCGGCGTCCACCGCCTCGTCGAGGAAGAGCCAGTCCAGAGCACCCTCGAGGCCGTGGTCCTGCTTGATGCTCTGACGGCGCTGCTCGGCTGCGACGGGTACCAGCAGCGGCGAGAGATCGAGGTCGTTGGTTAAGTCCTCCAACGCACTGACACTCAACTTCGTCACGTCGCCAATCACCTCGTCGAGGGTGCGCGCGCCGAGCAGCGCCAGATACTCGCGGACCTCTTCGGCGATGAACTGGAAGAAGTGCTCGACGAACTCGGGCCGGCCGGAGAATCGCTGGCGGAGCGCCGGGTTCTGGGTGGCGATGCCGACCGGACAGGTATCGAGGTGGCAGACGCGCATCATGACGCACCCCGACACGACGAGCGGGGCGGTCGCGAAGCCGAACTCGTCGGCTCCGAGCAGCGCCGCCACGATGACATCGCGGCCGGTCTTCAGCTGGCCGTCGGTCTGCAGGACGACCCGACTGCGCAGGCCGTTCGCCGCCAGGGTCTGGTGAGCTTCGGCCAGGCCCAGCTCCCACGGCGTGCCCGAGTGCTTGAGCGACGTGAGCGGCGCCGCGCCCGTTCCGCCGTCCTGACCCGAAATCAAGATGACATCCGCGTGGGCCTTGGCGACGCCGGCGGCGATGGTGCCCACTCCCTGCTCGCTGACCAGCTTCACGTGCACCCGCGCCCGATCATTCGCGCACTTGAGGTCGTAGATCAACTGGGCGAGGTCTTCGATGGAGTAGATGTCGTGGTGAGGTGGCGGCGAGATGAGACCCACCCCAGGCGTCGAGTGGCGAGTCTTGGCGATCCAGGGGTAGACCTTGGTACCTGGCAGTTGGCCGCCCTCGCCGGGCTTCGCGCCCTGGGCCATCTTGATCTGCAGGTCATCGGCGTTGACGAGGTAGCGGCTCGTCACCCCGAAGCGGCCCGAAGCGACCTGTTTGATTGCCGAGCGCGTGTTGTGCCTGGGGTCTGAGGTGTTGAAGCGCACCTCGTCCTCGCCCCCCTCCCCGGTGTTCGAGCGTGCCCCCAGGCGGTTCATGGCGATGGCGAGCGTGGTGTGTGCCTCCTCGGAGATCGACCCGTAGGACATCGCTCCCGTGCTGAAGCGCTTCACGATCGCTTCGGCGCTCTCCACTTCGTCGAGGGGCAACGGCGTCGGGCTCGCCACGACGTTCAGCAGCGAACGCAACGTCAGGCGCTCGTCGTTCTGATCGTTGACGAGGGTGCTGTACTCCTTGAACAGGTCGTAGCGCTTCTCACGCGTCGCGTGCTGGAGCTTCTGGACGACGCGGGGATTGAAGAGGTGCAGCTCACCGTCGCGGCGCCACTGGTACTCGCCCCGGTTGGGCAGGGCCCTGACCTCGTCACGCTCCCGGTAGGCGTCGGCGTGGAGTCGCAACACGTCGCTCGCCACGTGCTCGAGCGTCACACCGCCCACGCGCGACCGAAAGCCCGGGAAGTAGCGAGCGAGTACGTCGTCGGAGACCCCGACCGGCTCGAAGAGCTGCGAGCCGACGTAGCTCGCGACCGTGCTCACACCCATCTTGGACATGACCTTCACCAGGCCCTTGTTGAGTGTCTTGCCGTACTGATAGCGCGCCTCGAAGGCGTTCAGCCCCGTCAGTTCGCCCTCTTCGATCAGGACGTCGATCGACTCGAAGGCCAGGTACGGGCAGACCGCCGAGGCACCGAATCCGAGGAGCAGCGCGACGTGGTGGACCTCGCGCACGTCGCCCGCTTCGAGGATGAGGGCCACGCTCGTGCGCAAGTGCTCGTCGACCAGGCGGTGGTGGACAGCCGAAGTCAGCAGGAGGCTCGGGATGGCCGCCTGCGTCGCGGTCGTTCCCCGATCGCTCAGAATGACCACGTTCACGCCGTCGCGAACGAGCTCGACCACTCGGTTGGTGACGCCCTCGAGGGCCTGTGCGAGTCGATCACTCGCGCTGAGGTGGCCCCGCGCCGCGAAGAGCCCGTCGACGGCCGCCGTGCGGAAGCCGACCACGCCCGGTTGCTCGTCGATGTAACGGATTTTGAGCAACTCAGTCGCGCTAAGAATGGGCGAGGGCAGAATGATCTGGTGACAGTGCTCTTCGCTTTCGTTGAGTAAATTCTCCTCTCCCCCGATGACGACACGCGTCGATGTGACGAGCTCTTCACGGATGGCGTCGAGCGGCGGATTCGTCACCTGGGCGAAGAGCTGGGTGAAGTAATCGAAGATCGACCGAGGCAGCGTCGAGAGCACGGGCAGCGCGCTGTCCGAGCCCATGGATCCGATTGGCTCCTCGCCGACCTGGGCCATGTGGCGAACGATGAGACGCAAGTCCTCTTCCGAGTAGCCAAAGCAACGCTGCTGGCGCCGGATGGACGCGTACTCCGGGGTTAGCGCTGCGGGCGCGTCCACCGCGTCGAGAGACAGCTGATGGCGCTCGAGCCACTCACCGTACGGCGACTGTTGAGCGAGCACGTCCTTCAGCTCGTCGTCCTCGATAATGCGCCCCTGGGCGACATCAACCAGGAAGACCCGCCCCGGCTGCAGGCGGCCCTTCCGCTCGATGTTGCCCGGATCGATGGCCAACACGCCGACCTCGCTCGCGAGAATGACACGCTGGTCCTTGGTCACCCAGTAGCGCGCCGGGCGCAAACCGTTCCGATCGAGCACCGCCCCCGCCACCGTCCCGTCGCAAAAGGTCACCGACGCCGGCCCGTCCCAGGGCTCCATCAGCCCCGCGTGGTAGCGGTAGAAGTCCCGGCGCCGGGGGCTCATGGACGTGGACCGCTCCCACGCCTCGGGAATCATCATCAGGATCGCGTGCGGAAGCGATCGCCCGGCGTGCACGAGCAGCTCCACGACCTCGTCGAAACTTGCCGAGTCACTCATGCCTGACGTGATGATGGGGGTGAGCTCGCAGATGGGCAGCGGCAGCTGGTCGCTCTCGAGGGTTGTCTCGCGCGCCGTCATCCAATTCCGGTTGCCGCGCACTGTGTTGATTTCCCCGTTGTGGGCGATGTAGCGGAAAGGTTGGGCGAGGTCCCATCGGGGCAGGACGTTGGTCGAAAATCGGCTGTGCACGACGGCGATCGCGGAGGCGAAACGCTCGTCCTCGAGGTCGGCGAAGTAGTAGCGCAGCTGGGGCGCCGTCAGCATGCCCTTGTAGATCAGCACCCGCGACGAGCACGATGACGCGTAGATTTCGGTCGAGTGCTCCAGCACCTTGCGCGCGCAGTAGAGCGATCGTTCGAGATCCACCTCGGCGCCTTGGTTTCGCGCGATCAGCTGTTGGAACATGAGTGGCTCGCTGGCCCGGGACGTCGCTCCAAGGATCGAGGAGTCAACTGGCACTTGTCGCCAGCCGAGTGAGGTGAGACCGACCCGACCGAGTACCTCTACGATGGTGGACTGCAGCGCTGCGAACTCCAATGATGGCGGAATCAACCACTGGGCGACGCCGTACTCGCCCGGCGCGGGAACCACGTCGCCAAATACAGCGCGGATGTATGCATCGGGCATTTGAGTGAGGATGCCGGCCCCATCGCCGGACTCGGTGTCGGATCCGGTCGCCCCACGATGCTCGAGGTTCTCCAGAATCGTCAACGCGTCGTGCACGGTGACGTGCGTCGGTGTACCAGTTAGGTCAGCCACCATCCCGACGCCACAGGCGTCATGCTCAAATGAGGGGTCGTAGAGGTTCTTGATCATGGCGTCGCACCGGGGCAACGCTGACCCTTGGCGGAATTATAACGAACGGCGGTTCTCCCACGAGAGCCCTACGCTGGTCGCGTGACGTCGACACAACGTGAGGCCCTCGTGGTGGGCGCCGGCGTTATCGGGATGACCAGCGCGTTTGGCCTCGCCCGTGCGGGCTGGCGCGTCACGCTGTTCGATCCGACGCCGGGAATGGGCGCGACGTGGGCGGCGGCGGGCATGTTGGCGCCGTTCGCCGAAGCATCCCCGGGGGAACGGAGCAACTTCGACCTGCAGCGTGGTGCCCTGGCCGCTTGGCGGAAGACCCGCGATGAGCTCTTTGGCGTGACCGGCGACGCGCTCGAGATCGTCGAAACCGGCACCTTGCTCGTCGGGTACGACGCTGGTGATCGCCGGCTGGCCGACCAGTTCGACGAGGTGTCTCGGACCTACGGCGGCGAACCAGAGCGGGTCGACCGCTCCACTCACGCCAAACTTTTCGAAGGCGTTAGCGCCCGCATCAGCGGCGGGCTCTTTCTGAGCGGCGACGCCTGGCTCGATCCTGATCGCGTCGTCCAGCTACTCACGCGGGCCAACGCCGCCTTGGGCGTCGTGACCGTTCGTCAGGAAGTGCTCTCGGCCAGCACCGTCGGAACTGAGGTCGAAGCCAAAACGGGCGATGCCGTTTTTCGGGGCGACATCGGGATCCTCGCGACGGGTGCTAGCCAATTACCACTCGGCGTCGCCGATACGGCCAGCAACGTGGTGCGCCCCGTGCGCGGCATGACGGTACGCGTCCGGCTGCCTGATCTCGATCGCTCCACCCTGCCTTCGGTGCGCGCCTACGTTCGCGGACGTTCCTTCTATTGCGTAAGTCGGCCCGGGGGTTACTGCGTCATCGGGGCCTCGTCCGACGAGCAACGAGAACTCATTGTCGAGGTGGGAGAGTTGCAGCGATTGCTACGCGACGGTCTGGACGTCATCCCCTCGCTCGAAACCGCATCGTTCCTCGAAATCCGACAGGGACTGCGCCCGGCGAGCCGGGACCTCGCCCCCTTCTTCGAGGTGCTGTTCGACCGCTGGGGCTGGCTGTCGGGCTACTACCGCCACGGCGTTACCCTCGCCCCACTCGCGGCCAATGAAGCGCTAGCGTTCGCTCGGACTCTGGCGTGATCCAGGTCAACGGCCATGACCAAGCCTTCTGCGGCGAGACGGTGAATGAGCTTCTTGCGCGACTCGAGATCGATGCGCGCGGCGTCGCGGTGGCGATCGACGGTGAGATTGTGCGCCGCTCGGACTGGCCGACCACGTTGGTTTCCGACCGTAGTCGTGTTGAAGTGGTCACCGCTGCGGCCGGCGGGTGAGCGAGGTTAAGATTGCTCCCTCGCGGGCTGTGGCTTAGTTTGGTCTAGAGCGCTTGGCTGGGGGCCAAGAGATCGGGAGTTCGAATCTCCCCAGCCCGACCAGTCCCCAAAGGTCACTCGCCAGACTGGATCGGCCACTCGTAGCGCCCGGCGCTGATGGGCGCATCGCCTCGCTTAACCAGATAGGAAGAGAAGCTTCTCAGCCACTCCTGGTACCACCCGCGGAGCGTGCCGTTGATTTCCGCGATCGGAACCTCATCGAGTTCGCCGAACTTGGCGCGCATGACATCAAACACGCCGAGGGCGGCTCGGGCGTCGTCGAGCGCCGAGTGGGCGTCGCCGGTGTCCACGCCATACTGACGACAGAGGTCGCCCAGCTTGCGCGGCCCTTTGCGCCACTTGTCGAAATGTCGGTCAATAACCAGGATGTCCATGACTGGCCCCACCCCCGAGCGCGCCTCGAAGGTCGCCAGGCCAAGTCGGCGGCACAGCGAGTCAACCATTGTCAGGTCATAGCCGACGTTCATGCCAACCAAAATGGCGCCTGATTGCCACGACGACGAGATTCGTTCGGCCATTAACTCGGCGGCCTCGGCCAACGCGATGGCGTCGGCCACCATCTCGTTAGTAATCCCGTGGATCGCCGATGCACCGGCCGGAATGCGGCGGCCGGGGTTCACTAAGACGCTGTCGCTCCGGGTGACCTCCTCGCCTCCCTCCTCGACCCGCTCGACGAAGCCAATGGAGACCGGCGCGTCGGTAAAGGAGCTAACCCCGGTCGTCTCGAGGTCGAACGCCACATAGTGGCGAGCGCTCACTTCGTTCCTCGCATTGCGGCAAGGCTACCGATTCGACGCGACCGTAGCGGGCGTGTCATGCGCAAGCAGCGCCGTGGCGACGTTGCGGGCTACCGCGCGTGAAGGCGGACGTTCATCGCCCGCGCAGGGACGTCCCGGTACACTGGCGAAGAACGACTGACGTCGAGTCGGCGTTCGCTCGGCGAACCCGACGCTTGGTACCAGGAGAGGGTGATTCCAGCCAACGGTTGGGCAGTATGCAGAAGAAGGATCCCTTCGTCTTGCGCCACCTCGCTGAGGTTCAGCCCGATCTCTGGTGGCTGGACTCTGACCCTCTCGAGCCGGCGTCGCACCCGGCACTCGTGGGTGACGTCACGGCGGACCTCTGCGTCGTTGGCGCGGGTTACACCGGGCTTTGGACCGCCCTTCTCGCCAAAGAGCGCGACCCGCGGCGCGACGTCGTGATCCTGGAGCAGTATGAGACCGGCGCCGGTGCGTCGGGGCGCAACGGGGGCTTCTGCAGCGCCTCGCTCACCCACGGCTTCACCAACGGCATGAATCGATTCCCGGCCGAAATGCCGGTATTGCAGCGGCTCGGGCGCGAAAACCTCGATGAGATCGAGGCCACCATTGCGCGTTACCAGATCGAGTGCGACTGGGAGCGCACCGGCGAGCTGCGCGTCGCAGTCGCACCCTGGCAGTTCGAGGGAATGGTTGACGAGGCCCGCCGTCGCAACGCGATGGGCGATCGCGTGGAAGTCTTCGATAGGTCCGAGGCGCAGGCTCGCATCCACTCCCCCTCCTACGAAGGCGCCCTCTTCGACATCGACGGCACGGCGCTCGTGGACCCCGCTCGCCTCGTCTGGGGCCTCGAACGCGCGTGCCTCTCCTTGGGCGTACGGATCTTCGAGAACTCGAAGGTCGAATGGCTCGAGGACCTCAAGAGCGCACTGCGCGCGCATACGCCTTATGGTTCCGCGACCGCAGCCAAGGTGGCACTCGCGACGAACGTCTTTCCCTCACTCGTGCGCCAGGCGCGCAAGTATGTCGTGCCGGTTTACGACTACACGCTCGTCACCGAGCCCTTGAGCGACGAGCAACTCGAGAGCATCGGCTGGCGCGGCCGCGAGGGCGTCGCCGACTCGGGCTACCAGTTTCACTACTACCGGCTTACCAAGGACAACTCGATACTGTGGGGCGGCTACGACTCGATCTACAACTTTCGCGCGAAAGCGCGACGAGAGTACGAATTCAATGCCGAGACCTACGCCACGCTCGCGAGTCACTTTCTCACGACGTTTCCCCAGCTCGCGGGAATCAAGTTCACCCATGCTTGGGGCGGAGCGATCGACACGTGCACGCGCTTCTCGCCCTTCTGGGGAATGGCCCACGGCGACAAGTCGGCCTACGTCATGGGTTACACCGGCCTCGGCGTCGCCTCCACGCGCTTTGGCGCCTCGGTCATGTTGGATCTCCTCGACGGCGTCGAAACCGAGCGCACGAGGTTGACCATGGTCCGCAAGAAACCGGTCCCGTTTCCGCCCGAACCGTTCAAGTGGATCTTTATCCGCATCACCCAGCGGGCGATACAGCGAGCCGACAACCACGGGGGCAAGCGCAACTGGTGGCTGAGGCTTCTCGACCTGTTCAACCTCGGCTTTGACTCCTAGAGCCAACGATGCCCGGTCCTCGCGGACCGGGCATCGTTGGCGGTTGGGTCCGGTGGCAAGCCACCAGTGACCCTCACGTTAGCCCAGCGGACCTACCGGAAGCACAACTTTCCCGTACGTCGAGTTGGTGACGCCCGCGAACGAGGCGTACCAGGCGGCTAGCGCCGTGGCGAGTCCCGTCCAGCCGCCAATTCGCACCATGTCCGTGTGGCCCGCACCCCAGTTTCCAATTGTCAGGAAAATAAAGGTAATCGACAGCAGGACGAAGACGGTCAGGACCGCGGCGTTGGTCTTGGTGGCGGCGATGGTCATGTAGACCGTGAAAATTGCCCAGCCCAACAAGAAGATACCCACCGTGTCCGCACCACCACCGGGAATGCCAAATTTAACAATCGCGTAAAACGAAAGCCAAAAAGCACCGTATGACGTGAACGCCAGCGCTGCGAAGGTGTTCTTGCGAACGAACTCCCACATGCCTGCGAGAAGTTGCGCAAAGCCACCGTAAAAGATCGCCAAGGCCAGGGCCGCCTCTACTCCGGCACCCTTCCACAGATTGGCGTTCGCACTGCTTAGGGCAAACGTAGTCATGGCGAATCCGGCCAAACCTAACGGACCGGGATCCGCTACTCTTTCATCGGCCATTAACTTCCTCCCATAAAGGATCACTGCAAGCCACCAAGATGGTGGCCCATAGTGAATTAAACACCAGATAGGACTGACTTTCCGGGATTACGTTGCGGAATATGTGACGCGCTTCACAAGCGAGCGGAATAGATCGGCAGTTGGAGGCCCTTCAGTGCTCCGCTCTGGTCGTTTCGATCCATAAGGGATCTCTCAGGCTAGGCGAGCACATCCAGGGCGTTTCGAAACGATTGCGTGTAGGTCTCGACCTCGGCGGCGTCCGCACCCCCTAAGACACGGCGTACCAACGCAGAGCCCACTATCACGCCGTCGGCGTAGCTCGCGGCTCGTGCGGCCTGGTCCGGTGTAGTGATCCCGATGCCGACGTACACCGGAAGGTCGCTCGCGGCGCGCACCGCCGCCACCACTCGCTCGGCCTCGCCGTCGTCGCTCGCGGCACCGGTGACCGCCATTCGCGCCGCGGCGTAGACAAAGCCCTGCGAGCTTTGGGCCACTCGTTGCACTCGCGCGGAGGGCGTCGACGGCGCTACGAGCAGGATCGCCGCGACGTCGCTCTCGGCGCAGGCCGCGCGCCAATCGTCGGATTCCTCGAGTGACAGATCGGCCGCGATCGCCCCCGTCACTCCAGCCGCGCCCAGTTGCCCCGCTGCTCGCCGCAGGCCGTAGTGAAGAAAGATGTTGTAGTACGACATGACGATCAGGGGCACGCCAATTCGAATCGCCGCTAGCTCCTGACACGTCGAATCAAACGTCGTGCCGCGCTCGAGCGCAATGAGCCCGGCCTCCTGGATCACCACGCCGTCCATCATCGGGTCGGAGAACGGCACACCGACTTCGATCGCGTCAGCCCCGCCGGCAACCGCGGCTTCGACGTGTCGAGTCCAGTCCGGGTTCACCCCCGCTACGAAGTAGGGCACGAGGGCCTTGCGCCCGCTCGCGCGCAGAACGCGCAGCTGCTCTTCGAGCGAGGTCACGACTCGCCCCGCAGGATCTCGTGGACCTGGGCGACATCCTTGTCGCCCCGTCCCGAAAGGTTGAGTAGCACCGTGGAGCCTCGCGGCAGCAGCGCGCCCGCTTCGCGAACGATCCACGCCAGCGCGTGCGCCGGCTCGAGGGCCGGGATGATGCCCTCGGTCTCGCTCAGCAGCCGCATCGCCGGGATCACGTGTTCATCGCCGACGGCGAAGTACTTGGCCCGCCCGGTCCCCGCCAGGTACGCGTGCTCCGGACCTATCCCGGGATAGTCGAGACCGGCCGAGATCGAGTGGGCCTCTTGGATCTGGCCGAACTCGTCCTGGAGCAGCATCGAGCGCATCCCGTGCAGCACGCCGGGCGAGCCGCTGCGCATCGCGGCGCCCCCGAGCGCCTCGACACCGTAAAGGTGCGCCGCAGTGTTGGCGAAGCCCCTAAAGAGCCCGGCCGCGTTCGAGCCGCCGCCCACGCACGCGACGACCGCGTCGGGCGTTCCCACTCCGAGTTCGTCGAGCTGGGCGGCCGCCTCGCGACCGATGACGCTCTGGAACTCCCGGACCATCCAGGGAAATGGGTGGGGGCCCATCACCGAGCCCAGGCAGTAGTGCGTGTCCGCCACGCACGTCACCCATTCGCGCAGCGCCTCGTTGACGGCGTCCTTCAACGTCCTTGATCCCGCCGTGACCGGCACGACCGAGGCGCCGAGCAGCTCCATGCGAAAGACGTTCAACTCCTGGCGACGCATGTCCACCTCGCCCATGAACACCGTGCACGAGAGGCCCATCCGTGCGGCGGCCGTCGCAGTAGCGACACCGTGCTGGCCCGCGCCAGTCTCGGCGATGACGCGGCTCTTGCCCATGCGCTTGGTGAGCAGCGTCTGTCCAACGACGTTGTTGATCTTGTGCGAACCCGTGTGGGCCAGGTCCTCTCGCTTGGCGAAGAGGTTCAGGCCGAGGCGCGTGGAGAGTCGTGGCAACGGTGTCACCGGCGTCGGGCGGCCGACGTACTCGCGCAGGACGGTGTGGAACTGCTCGAGGAACGTCTCGTCCGACCAAGCGCCTCGAAAGGCCTCCTCGAGCTCGACGCAGGCCGGCACCAGCGCCTCGGGCACGAAGCGGCCGCCGAACTCGCCAAATCGGCCACGCGCGTCAGGCACGCCCATCACGTTCTCGGGCTCTAGCACCTCACTCCTCACTCGCTAGCGCACGCCGAGCGTTTGCGACGAAACGGCCCAACAGCTCGTGGTCCTTGACGCCGGGGCTCGCCTCCACCCCGCTCGCGCAATCGACGCCCGACGCTCCTGTCGCGCGCACGACGCCGTAGACGTTGTCGGGGGTCAGCCCGCCCGCCGCCACGACAGGAACCGAGAATCGCCGTTCCCGGAGACGATCCCACGAGTGCTCCGTACCTGAACCGGGCAACGCGCCGTCGATCAACACCGCGTCCACGTCGATGTCGTCGAAGCACTCGAACTCTGAGCCAATAACACTCAGCGCCTTTACCACGCGCAGTCCTCGCCCGCGCAGATACGCCAGCAGTCCGGAGCTGAGCGTCCCGTGCACCTGCACCATTTCGACGTCCAGGGCGTCTAGCTGCTCGGTCACGAAGACGTCGTCGCTATTGCGGAACACCGCACAGCGCAGGATCGACCCTTCGGTGGCCGAGACGATCTGCCGGGCCTGGGCGAGCGTGACGCGACGGGGCGATTCGGCGAATATCAGCCCGAGCGCGCTCGCACCAGCATTCACCACGGCGACTGCGTCGTCCACCCTCGTGACGCCACAGATCTTCACGAAGTCCTCGGGTAATGCGCTAACCACGAAGCACGCTCGGCACCATGGAAAACTCTCGAACGGTCGTCCGCGGGTCCGTCGCGGTGACGAACGCTTCGCCCACCAGGACGGCGTCGTAGCCGAGCTCAGCGGCGCGCTCCACGTCGGCGACGCTCGACAGTCCAGACTCGCAGACGGCCAGGCACTCCCTAGGCAACAACTCGATGACTGAGGCGACCACCTGGGAGTCGACGTCGAACGTGCGAAGGTCACGCTGATTTACCCCGACGATCCGTGCGCCACTGTCCATCGCAAGACGAGCCTCTTTGGTGTCATGCACTTCGACGAGCGCGTCGAGCCCGCACTGAGTGGCCAGTTCAATGAATGTGGCTAGTTCGATGGCGCTGAGGGCGGCCACGATCAAGAGGATGGCGCTCGCGCCCGCCTCGGCCGCGTCGAGGACTTCGTTCTCACTGACGATAAAGTCCTTGCGCAAGACTGGCAGGTCCACACTCCGTCGCACCAGCACCAGATCGTCCAACGAGCCGTCGAAGTACTCGTGGTCCGTCAACACCGACACCGCGCTCGCCCCCGCGTCCCGGTAGGTGCTGGCCAATTCAGCCACATCGAGATCGGGCGCGAGGGCGCCCTTGGAGGGCGAGCGTCGCTTGATCTCGGCGATGACCTTGATGTACGGGGACGATCCGCGACGTAGGACGAGCTCGAATGATGGCCCGTCGTTGTGGACTGCACCGACGCGCTTGCGCCAGTCGCGCGCGTCATTCGCGGAGCGTCGGCGATGGCTTTGGACGATCTCGTCGAGGTACGCGAACGCCATCTAGAAATCGTAGTAGTGGATTACGTTCAATCGGCTCCGAGTATCGTGTCGCTATGTCAGCACCTTTCGCCGCGAAGCGACGCTCGTGAACTCCTTCGCCCAAGAGGTGCTGAATCCGCTCGTGCACGGCACAAACCTTGAGCGCGACGAAGCCCGCTTGGCGCTAACTGACATTCTCGAGGGACGCGTCGACGGCGTCCTGATAGCGAGTTTTCTCACCGCCGTCACCGCTAAGGGCGAGACGGCCGCGGAGATGACGGGCTTCATCGACGCGATGATGGATACGGCCGAAACGTTTGTCATCGGACCCGAAGCGATCGACGTCGTGGGTACCGGCGGCGACCAGCTGCACAGCGTGAACGTCTCTACGATGGCGGCCTTGGCCGTGGCGGGCTGCGGGGTGCCAGTCGCCAAGCACGGCAACCGCGCGGCGTCGTCCTCGGTGGGGTCAGCGGACGTGCTCGAGGCCCTGGGCGTTCGTCTCGACGCGCCGGCGGACATCGTGCGGGCCTGTGTCGATGAGGCCGGCATCGGCTTTCTCTTCGCCCCCGTCTTCCACCACGCGCTCGGACAACTCGCGCCCATCCGCCGAGCCCTTGGCTTCCGGACTGTCTTTAACATCTTGGGGCCGATGGCCAACCCCGCGCGCGTCGAACGTTCGCTGATTGGCGTGGCTCAGCCCCGACTGCTCGACAACATGGCCCAAGTGGTGCAGGCCCGCGGTCTTCGCTACGCGATCCTCGTGCATGGCGACGATGGACTGGACGAGCTCTCCCTCGGCGCTCCCTCCACTCTGCACGTCGTTACCTCCGAAGGACGATTCGTCGAACGCGTCGATGCCGGCGCGGAGCTGGGCCTGCGCCACACGCCGGCGGCCCTTCGCGGCGGCGACGCCGAGCACAACGCGAGCGTCGTGCGTTCGTTCCTCGAGGGCCAACGGGGGCCGATCTTTGACGTCGTGTGCGCGAATGCGGCACTCGCGTTGCGAGTCGCGGGGCGCGCTGACTCTCTTCCTGAGGGCTTTGGCCTGGCGAGCGAGAGCGTGCTCGAGGGACGGGCCGCCCGCGTTTTCGAGCGCCTCGTGGCAGTCTCAAACTCCTAGAGCCGGCGCAGCTCTTCGCGGTAACGCCTGGCGTTGGCCGCGTAGAGCGAAGCCGAAGCGACGGCGACGGCTTCGTTGGAGGAATCCGGCCGCATGGTCGCCGGCACGCCTAGTGCGGTCGCATTGGGCGGAACCTGCGCCCGATTGCGCACGACGGCCCCCGCGGCCACGGTGGCGCCGGAGTGGACTTGGGCTTCGTGCAACACAATCGAGCCGCTGCCCACCAACGCCCGGTCGTGGACCACGCAACCCTCCAGGTGCGCCAGGTGCCCGATCACACAGTCGTCGCCTATCACGGTCGGGTACTCCGCCACGGCGTGCACCACCGCGCCGTCTTGGATCGAGGTCCGCTCGCCCACCATGATCGTGCCGTAGTCACCGCGCAGCACCGCGAGGGGCCAGATCGACGAGTCGGCTCCCACGCGCACGTCGCCGATAACGACGGCGTCGGGGTGAACAAAGGCGTCGGGGTGAATCGCCGGAACGCGATCGCCGAGGGCGTAGATGGGCACCGTGGACCTCCTAGTGGGCTAGCCACGAAATTACTTGATAGATCCGCCAACCGAGATAGATGATGGAGATGACGATGAAGAACCGCCAGCGCCAGGGGACTGACTGGTGCGAAGCCTCGACCACCTCGGCCCCACACACCTCACAGGCCTCACCCTCGATCGGGCGATCGCAGTTCTCGCACCAGTTCGCCACTACTCGGCTCGGACGCGCACGCGAATGGGCGACGCACCGAGCTCGAAACGCTCGCGCAGGCTTCGCTCCACGTAGCGCAAATACGTCGAGGGCAACTTGCCCGCGACGAAGAGCGTGAAGGTGGGGGGCTCGGTCGCTCCCTGGACCGCGTAACGGATCTTGCCCGTCGGCGCAGGCTGCTGGATCTGGAGGTCCCGGATTGCTCGGTTGAGGGCGCCCGTGGGCACGCGCTTCACGTAGTCCGTGGCGGCGCTGGCGAGCGCTGGCAAGATGCGTTGCACCCCCTTGCCCGAAACGGCCGTCGTCTTTAGGACGGGCGCGCCGCCTAGAAAGCCCAGGCGATCACCGACTCCTGCCAGCACCGCTTCGCGATCATCGGGCTCGAGGAGCTCCCATTTGTTCAGCACCACGATGGCCGGGCAACCGGCGGCGGCGATGCGCTCGGCGAGGCGCTGGTCCTGACCGGTGACACCGTCCGTCGCGTCCAAGACCAGGATCGCGATGTTGGCTCGATCCAGCGCGTCGAGACTGCGCAGCACGGTGTACGTCTCGAGGCCGGCCGCCGTCCGCGCTCGGCGTCGCATCCCGGCGGTGTCGATGAAACGGATGCGGCCGGCCTCGGTGTCGACGACGGTGTCGATAGCGTCACGCGTCGTGCCGGGCAGATCGTGGACGACCGAGCGTTCCTCGCCGATAAGGCGATTAAACAGCGTCGACTTGCCGACGTTCGGGCGACCAACGATAGCCACGCCCAGGGAGTCATCGTCCCCGGCGACGACGATCGCGTTCGACGCGCCCAAGTGATCCACGATCTGGTCGAGGAGATCACCAATCCTGCGGCCGTGCTGGGCGCTCACCAAAAGAGGCTCGCCCACGCCGAGGCCGAGGAACTCCCAGCCCGCGGCTTCATGGCTCTCGTCGTCCACCTTGTTCACCACCAATATGGCGGGCCGCCCGCTTCGCCGCACCCAGCGCGCGACAGTGGAGTCCTCCTCCACGGGCCCGGTCGCGGCGTCCACCACGAGCAGCACTAAGTCCGCCGCGGCCAGGGCCGCCTCGGCTTGTCGTGACACCTTCAGCTCGAGCGAGTCACCCGACTGCAGCCATCCGCCAGTGTCCACGACGTCGAAGGCCACCCCTCGCCAGTCGGTTTCCACGGCCTTGCGGTCGCGCGTGACGCCACGGCGCTCCTCGACGACCGCGACCCTTCGCGCGACGAGTCGATTGACGAGCGAGCTCTTGCCCACGTTGGGTCGTCCGACAATGACAACCTGAGGCCGGCTCACAATCGGCTCAACGTCTTCGCACGCGCGGATTCAAGTGCGACGCGAAGGTCCTGACCGGTGGTCGCGACGCTTACGACAGGTCGTGGCAAGTCGTCGAGAGTCAGGCCGTCGAGAAAACGGCCCTCCGAGAGGCAAACGTCAGGTACGAGACAGACGCTTGTCGGCTCGACCTCGTCGAGAGAGATTCGCAGGTCTTCGCCAGTCATCAGCCCGGCCACCTTGATATTGCCCCCGAAGAAGCGGTTCTTGACGGCCTTCACTTTGACGTCGCTAAATCCGTGCTCGTCAAAGAGCCCGCGCAGGATCGGCGCCGCGTACTCACCCGTCAGCACGGTCACGCTGTCACCCTCGACGTCGCGGTTCGCGAACGTGCGCGTTGCCCGGTAGCCCAGCGCGGGCGCGCCGTCGACGGACTGGAAGAAGCCCGAGCCGAGCTTGGCCATCGACGCGCCCATCGCGAAACTCTCGACAAAGGCCGCCACAAGTCCGACGCCGTTCTCGGCCTCGTCCAGGCTCTCAAAGCTCTCGGCACCCGGGGGTCGCAGTCCAGCGACGAGGTAGAACTCGTCACTCGCGAAGACCTTCGCGTGGCCGAAGATCTCGCGAGTCAGACGCTGGAACCTCTCGGCGAGGGCGACCACGTCCTTCGCCTCGTGAGCCACGTGGGATCGCATCGCCGGCTCAGGCGACTGGTCACTGACACCTACCGGCACCAGGGCCACCGACTTGAGCTCGGGGTAGAGCGAGAGCACGTCGTAGAGCGTGCGCTCGAGCTCGACGCCGTCGTTCACCTCCGGGCAGACGACGACCTGGCCGTGCACCTCGACCCCCGCGCGCAGCAGCTCGCGCAGCCAGCGCAGGCTTGTCGCCCCGCGTGGATTGCGCAGCATCTGGGCGCGCAGCTCGGGATTGGTCGTATGGATCGACACGTAGAGCGGCGACAGCCCCTCGTCGAGCACGCGCTCGAGGTCGAACTCCGTGAATCGAGTCAACGTCGTGTAGTTGCCGTAGAGGAAGGAGAGGCGAAAGTCGTCGTCCTTCACGTAGAGCGAGCGGCGCATGCCCTTGGGCAGCTGGTAAATGAAGCAGAAGGTGCAGTGGTTGTCGCAGGTGCGGATGCGATCGAAAACCGCCGAGTCGATGCTCAAACCGAGCGGTTGGCCCTGGAGCTTCTGAACCCTCACCTTGCGCGACAGTGGCTCGCCATCTCGCTGCACCACGAGCGTGACCACGTCGCCGTCGATGAGCTGCTGGTACTCGATGATGTCAGTCGGCGCGCGGCCGTTCACGCTGATGAGCTCGTCGCCGACCGCAAGGTCGACCCCAGCCGCCGGTGAACCCGTTGAGATTGAGAAAATGCGGGCTCCGGGCACCTCACTAGCCTAGGCACCCACAAAATCCTTACTTACTAGGCTTGGCGGAGTGGATGTTGAAAGAGTCGTGCTGGCCTCGCCGAGAGGCTTTTGCGCCGGCGTCGAGAAGGCCATCAAGGCCCTTGACTGGATGACACGGGTCTTCGAGGCGCCCGTCTACTGCTACCACGAGATCGTGCACAACAGATTCGTGGTCGAGTACTTCGAGTCCGTCGGCGTGGTCTTTGTCGATGACGTGGCCGTTGTTCCGCCGGGTGCGCCCCTCATGCTGAGTGCGCACGGCTCGCCCCCCGCCGTCGTCGAGGCCGCCCGCAAGAACAGCGGCACCGTGATCGACGCTGTCTGCCCTCTCGTGACCAAAGTCCATCACGAGCTCAAGGTACGGGCCAATAAGGGCTACACGGTGCTCTACGTCGGCCACGAGTATCACGAAGAGGCGGTCGGCACGATGGCGGTTGCTCCTGAAGCCGTGCACCTGGTACAGACCCGCGAGGACATCGACGCCATCGCTTCCTGCGAAGGCCCCGTTGCGCTGCTCAGCCAGACCACGCTCAGCATGGACGAATGGCAGGACCTGCGCGAATACGCCGAGGAGGTGTTCCCCGACATCTGGATGCCCAGCCGCAGCGACCTCTGCTTTGCCACGACAAACCGTCAGGCGGCGCTGCGCGAGGTCGCCGAAGGGGCAGACGCCGTCGTCGTTATCGGTTCGGCCAACTCCTCGAATACGGTTGCGCTCACCAAAGTCGCCGAGGCCGAGGGAAGTCCCCGAGTCTTGCGCGTCAACGGCGCGTCCGAACTTCCCGACGACCTCTTCGGCACGATCGCCGTGACCGCGGGTGCATCGGCTCCCGAAAGCCTCATCAGTGAGGTGGTGGCCTTCCTTAAGCCCGTCGAGGGTGTCACTGTCAAGTCCGTCATAGTCGAAGACGAATACTTCCCGCCGCCCCCAGAGCTGCGCGAAATGCTCCGGGCGCTCTCCGCGGTCGTCGATTTGGTTCTGCAGACTCCGGCACGATCAACGTTCGACGGACTGGCAGACCGTGATGTGACCGCGGCTGAGGTGCTGGCGGCCTTCGCCCGATAGGACGAGATAACCGTTCATAGCGCACGGTGACCGCGCGGCCCGGCTCAGACGATGCCAGGCGCTGCAGGAAGATGGAGAACGTTGCTCGAAGGAGCGGCGACCGATCTCGCATTGCACCGGAACATCGCAGTCGGCACCTGTCAGCACTTCGCGCCTTCGCTGCGGCGAGCCGCCGCACGAGTCGCATCATCGATACGAGCAACGATGATCGGACGTGAGCGCCGTCACGGATCTAGAAAATCAACAGGGATGGTAGGTTAGCGTCCGTCAGACATGGGAGAAGGGGTCGCCGCTGGTGTCAAGCAAATTGACTCAGACGATAACCAGCATGTTCGGCTCACGCGACGACTTCGCGGCCAAGGCCAGCCACGAGAACTTCCCGGTTGCTTTGCGACTTCTGCCACCTGACACCCGCTCCCAACTGATGGCGATCTACTCATTCGCCCGCTTCACCGACGACATCGGCGATGAAGCCGAGGGAGATCGTCTCACCTTGCTCGATTGGCTTGACGACGAACTGACCCTTGCCGGCGAAGGACGCGCTATTCATCCGGTGTTGCAACGTCTGACCCCGGTGATCCACGACTTGAATCTGAGTCTCGAACCATTTCGCAGTCTTATCGAGGCCAATCGGGTTGATCAGCGGGTGACGCGCTATTCGACTTTCGATGATTTGGTGGACTACTGCATGCTTTCGGCAGCGCCGGTTGGCTACCTCGTACTCGCCGTGTTCAACGTGTCTTCTGAGCAACGTGCTGAATGGTCCGACAAGGTGTGCATCGCCCTGCAGCTCGTCGAGCATCTTCAAGACGTTGGCGAGGATGCTCGTCGTGGGCGCATCTACCTGCCGCTCGAGGACCTCGAGACGTTCGGCTGCAGCGAAGAGGAACTGCTCGCGCCTTCGGCGAGCCCCGAGTTACGAGGCCTCATCGCGATGGAGTCACGTCGAGCACGAGAGTTGCTGGCGGCGGGATCGCCGCTCGCTTCGTCGCTTCCCTTTCACGCGCGCCTCGCGGTGTCGGGCTTCGTCGCGGGGGGCCTCGCCGCAGCCGATTCCATCGAAAACGCACACTTCGACGTGCTGTCGGTTCGTTGTCGGCCGAGTAAGCATCGCGTCGCCGAACACCTCGCGCGAGGTTTCATCGCGGCGAGCTTTCATGGGAGTGCCGCATGAACATCGAGGCGGCCTACGAATGGTGCGAAGGCATTACTCGGCGGGAAGCGAAGAACTTCGCCTACGGCATTCGTCTCCTGCACAAACCCGAGCGTCAAGCGATGTCGGCGGTCTACGCGCTGGCGAGGCGCATCGACGATATCGGCGATGGTACCGACACCCCCGACGAGAAGCTCGCCGGCCTGCAGCTCGTTCGTAAGGAAATCGATTCGCTAGATCCGAAGACGAACGACCCCGTGCTCGCAGCCGTCGCCGATGCCAGGGGCCGCTACAACCTTCCGTTGGAGTGCTTCGGAGAGATCATTGACGGCTGCGAGATGGACGTCATTGGGACGACGTACGAAACGATCGACGACCTCGTCAAGTACTGTCGCAACGTCGCGGGTTCGGTGGGCCGGCTCTCTCTCGCGATCTTCGGCACCGATCAACCGAGCGTCGCGGTCCCCCTCGCGGACTCCCTCGGCGTCGCACTGCAGCTCACAAACATTTTGCGCGACGTCGTCGAAGACCGTTCCCTGGGGCGCGTGTATCTACCCACGCAGGACGCCCTTCGCCTGGCCTGCGCGCCGGACCTCACAGGCCCGGCGTCCGAGATCGCGCGGCTCGTCGCCTTCGAATGCGGTCGGGCCGAACAGTGGTTCTCGGAAGGGTTGCAGCTGCTGCCGCTGCTCAACAGCCGGAGCCGCGCCTGCGTGGGAGCAATGTCGGGCATCTACCGGCGCTTGCTCGCGCGTATCGAGCGCAATCCCCTCGCCGTGACACAGGGGCGAGTCTCCGTCCCGACCTTCGAGAAAGTACTGGTGGCGGTCAACAGCCTCGTAGCAGCCCGCGGATGAAGCCCATTCACGTCGGCGTGATCGGTGGGGGCCTCGCGGGAATCGCGGCGGCACTCACTCTCGCGGACGCTGGCGTTGGAGTGACGGTGCTCGAGAGGCGCCCTCAACTTGGAGGACTCACCACATCCATTGAGCGGGACGGACTCTCCTTCGACAACGGTCAGCACGTCTTTCTCGGATGCTGTTCGGCTTACCGAGAGTTCATCAAGCGACTGGGCGCGCTCGAGCAGGTCTATCTGCAGCCTCGACTCGACGTTCCTGTTCTCTCCCCTACTGGCGCTTCGAGTTCGATAACCCGCTCGAGACTCCCCGCCCCACTGCATCTCGCGTCGGCGCTGGCGCGCTACCGTCACTTGTCGATCAAGGAGCGCATTCTGCTGGTGCGCGCCGTGGTCGCTCTGCGGCGTCTCGACCTCAGCGACCCGTCACTTGACACCCAGGCCTTCGGCGACTGGCTGAGACGGCACGGCCAGTCGCAACACGCAATCGATCGACTTTGGAATCTCATCATCCAGCCGACGCTCAACGTGACGGCCGACGAGTCGTCGCTCGCGCTAGCCGCCCAGGTCTTCCGCGTCGGTTTCCTTGAACGACCCGACGGCGCCGATGTGGGATGGTCCGTTGTGCCGCTCGCGGCCCTGCACGGGGTCAATGCTGACCGAGCTCTTCGAGACGCGGGCGCCACGGTACTCCTCAATGCGGCAGTCGACTCGATCACCCCCAGGTCCGACGGCGGGTTCTCCGTGCGTGCCGGAAGCGAGACCCTCGCCTTCGACGCCCTCATCGTCGCCACCGCTCCGAGGACAGCGGCGGCGCTCGGAGCGCTCCCCAACAAAGATCAACTCGCCGAGCGCTTGGGCGTCTCACCGATAGTGAACGTCCACCTCGTGCTTGATCGCAGGGTCACCGACCTCGCGATGGCGGCGTGCCTCGATTCACCAATCGAGTTTCTCTTCGATCGAACGGGGTCGTGCGGCGTGACGGCGGGCCAGTGCCTCACCATCTCGCTCTCGGCCGCCGACAAGTACATCGGCATCGGTACAAGCGAACTCGTGCCACTGTTTCTGAACGCGCTACGCGAACTCTTCCCACGGGCGCGTAACGCCGAGCTCGTCTCGGCCATGGTTACACGTGAACACGCAGCCACCTTTCGTGCAACCCCGGGAATCGAGGCACTGCGACGCTCAACGACAACGACGGCGCCGGGCCTCTTTCTCGCGGGCGCCTGGTGCGATACGGGCTGGCCAGCAACCATGGAGGGCGCGGTGCGAAGCGGGAACGAGGCGGCGGCGAAGGTCCTGAACCTTTTTTCAGGCTCAGTGAGCGCGGAGACCACCAATCGCGAGAAGGTAGAGACGTGACGTTGGCCAATTCACTCTCCAAGCGGGAGAACGAACTAACCGCGCTAGGCATCCTGTCGAGAACGAAAGAGCTCGTCCACCCGGCGCTGCAAGCCGCAACGAAACGGCTAAGCGTCGAACTGCAACCCATTGTGACCTATCACCTCTCAGCCGGTGGCAAGTACGTTCGAGCGAGCCTCGCCCTGCTCTCGGCGAACGCCGCGAGCGCGGACGAGCGCGTCGGCCTACCCGGAGCCCTCGCGATCGAATGCGTGCACAACTTCTCTCTTATGCACGACGACATCATCGACGGCGACGTCGAGCGACGCCACGAACCAACGGTATGGGCGAAGTACGGCGTCGGTCCAGCGCTCATCGCCGGCGATGCGCTCTCAACCCTCGCCTTTCAACTATTGCTCGAAGAGCCGACGGCCGAGCGAGTACGCGCCGCCCAGCGCCTGGCCGACGCAACCCAGGCAATGATTGTTGGCCAGGCCGAAGACATCGCTTCGGAACATCAACTCTCGCTGTCGGTCGAAGAGTGTCTGCGCATGGAAGCAGGTAAGACTGGCGCCCTTCTCACTTGCGCGTCGTCGATCGGCGCCGTCCTCGCCGGAGCCGACGACAGCCTCGTCGACGCCCTGTCACAGTACGGCGGGCACCTCGGGCTCGCATTTCAGGCGATCGACGACATGCTCGGCGTGTGGGGCGACCCGAGCGTCACCGGCAAACCCGTAGGAAATGATCTTCGCTTGCGCAAGAAGACGCTGCCCATCTCGATAGCGAACGCGAAGGGTTTTGACGTCTTCGTCGAGCCGGATTCGCCCTTGGACCAGGAACTCTCCGACGCTCAGGTCGGTGAAGCGATGGTGCTTCTCGAAGAGTGTGGGGCACGTTACGAGACGTTGGAACTGGCCGAGAAGGAGCTTGGCGCGGCGCTGGCGGCGCTCGAGCGCGTGAACATGGACGGCGCGGCGCGAGCGGAACTCATCGTCGTTGCCCGCTACGTGATCGAGAGGGACCAGTGAGCAAGGTTGATCGCCGCGGCGCCTTTGGCACGCTCGGTGCCCAAGGTTCCGGGTCGCCGTCTTTCGACCGCGACGTCAAGAATTCCTTAAAGAACGCGGCGGACGCGCTCATCGCACTTCAGCAACCCGGCGGGTGGTGGAAGGGCGAACTCGAAACCAACGTCACGATGGACGCCGAGGATCTTCTCTTGCGAGAGTTTCTGGGAGTCCGCACCGAGGTGCAGACCGCCGGCGCGGCCCAGTGGATTCGCTCGCGCCAGCGCGACGACGGGACGTGGGCCAATTTCTTCGGAGGGCCGGCGGAACTCTCGACGACCGTCGAGGCCTACGTCGCACTGCGGCTGGCGGGCGACTCGCCCACCGATGAACACCTCGAGCGAGCGCGGGACTTTATTCTCGCCGCGGGCGGCGTCGAGAGCAGTCGTGTCTTTACCCGAATCTGGCTCGCACTCTTTGGCCTCTGGCCGTGGAGTGATCTGCCCGTGATGCCGCCAGAACTCATCTTTCTGGGCCGTCGCGTTCCGCTCAACGTCTACGACTTTGCCTGTTGGGCCCGCCAGACCGTCGTGGCCCTCACCATCGTGAACGCGCATCGCCCGACGCACCATCTCGAATTCACTATTGACGAGTTGAGGGCCGGCACTCCCCCGCCACCACGAGATCCGCTCGCCACGTGGTCGGGACGATTTCAGGCGCTCGACGTGCTTCTGCACGCGTACGAGCGTCACCCGATCAGATTCCTGCGCCGAGCGGCGCTTCGCCGAGCTGAGCGCTGGATCGTGCAGCGCCAAGAGGCCGACGGATCGTGGGGCGGCATCCAACCGCCTTGGGTCTACTCGCTGATCGCCTTGCGGCTGCAGGGCTACGCGCTCGACCACCCCGTCATGAGAGCGGGCGTCAACGGACTTGACGGTTTCACTATCGAGGATGACGCGGGACGCCGTCTCGAGGCCTGCCAGTCACCGGTGTGGGACACCGCGCTCGCGGTTACCGCACTCGCCGACGCGGGACTTTCCCCCGAAGACCCCGTCTTGCGCTCGGCCGCGCGCTACCTGCTCAGTCAGGAGATTGACGTCCCCGGTGACTGGTCGATTCGCCGACCGAATCTGGCGCCAAGTGGGTGGGCGTTCGAGTTCGAAAATGACACGTACCCCGACGTAGATGACGCGGCCGAGGTGCTCTTAGCCCTCCGGCGAACGGACGAGCCGACCCAGTCGGCCGAACGTCGCGGATTGACCTGGATCGAAGGGATGCAGTCGGGCGACGGCGGTTGGGCGGCCTTTGACGTCGACAACGTCCAGACCCTCTGCCGCGAGCTTCCCTTCTGCGACTTTGGTGAGTTGATCGACCCGCCGAGTGCCGACGTTACGGCCCACGTGCTCGAAGCCCTCGCCGGACGCGCCGGCGAGCAGGGCTCGATCGAGCGCGGCGTCGAATGGCTGCTGCAGGCCCAGGAGGCCGACGGCAGCTGGTTCGGGCGTTGGGGCGCCAACTACGTCTACGGCACGGGAGCCGCGATTCCCGGTCTCGTCGCCGCGGAAGTGCCGACCCAACATCCAGCCATACGGCGAGCCGTGACGTGGCTCGAGCAGCACCAAAATGAGGACGGCGGCTGGGGCGAGGACCTCCGTTCGTACCACGAGCCTTCCTACCGTGGATTCGGTCCCTCCACGGCGTCCCAGACCGGCTGGGCCCTGCTCGGACTGCTCGCCGCTGGGGAGCGCTCAGCGTCGCTTGATCGGGGCGTCGCCTATCTCGTCGCGACGCAGCGTGATGACGGTACTTGGGACGAGCCGTGGTTCACGGGCACGGGCTTTCCCGGCGACTTCTACATCAACTACCACCTGTACCGGCTGGTATTCCCGCTGATGGCGCTGGGCCGCTACGTGGAGCGAGGCGGTCCCAATGGCTGAGCTCAACGTCCTCGCGCCACTGCGCATCGAATCGCTGGCCTACGGTGGCGCCGACACGATCATCGGCGCCGGTCGGGATCGTGCGCAACGAGCGGGAGCAAAACTCGCCGCCCGCCTCGACGAACTGACCGCGGTAGCACTCATCGGTGTCGCCGGCGCCCTCGATCCGCAGCTGGTTCCCGGCGACCTGATTGTGGCCAGCGAACTTCGCAGCACCGAGTCGACCACTTCGAGGAGTCTGCCGAGCGCAACACTGCTCGGCGCGGAGTTCCGGCGCTCCCGCTTCGCCGTGCACACCGGTCCCCTCGTAACGTCGCCAACGTACGTGCCGTTCGACGAGCGCGCGACACTCGCCGCCTCGGGTGCGCTCGCCGTCGATATGGAGTCCTCCTGGATCATGGACTACCTACCGAATAATCCACAGGCCGTCGTTCGTTCGATCTCTGACACGACGACCTGCGGTCCAGTGCGAGGAGGGCTGCGCGCGCTCGGCTCACTTTCAACGGCCCGCGGGCCGCTGGAGCGCTGGGCCCGCGCCTGCGGGGAGCACGAGATCATCCTCGCCTCACCCCGTTCATTTTGTGCCGGAGTAGAACGCGCCATCGAGACCGTCGAGCGGGCACTGCGCCAGTTCGGCGCTCCGGTCTACGTTCGCCGTCAAATTGTGCACAATCTCCACGTCGTGCGCCGCCTCGAACAGCGAGGCGCCATCTTCGTCCAGGAGCTCGACGAGGTTCCTGATGGCGCCGTCGTGGTGCTGGCCGCTCACGGCGTCACTCCCGAAATCCGTCGCCAGGCCGCCGAGCGAGCGAGCCTAAGCGTGATTGACGCGACGTGCCCGCTGGTGACGAAGGTCCATACGGAGGCGCGCCGCTTCGCCGGTCAGCACTACAACCTCGTGCTGATCGGTCACGCCGAGCACGAAGAGGTGGAAGGAACCTTCGGCGAGGCACCCGAACGAACCCGCATTATCGCGTCGGTAAGCGACGTCGATCGCCTTGACTTCGAAGAGGGCCAGGCAATTGCGTATCTCACCCAAACGACGCTCGCGACCGACGAGACGGCCGAGATCATTAGCGCACTTCGAGCCCGGTATCCCGACATTGCGTCACCGAGCTCAGCTGACATCTGTTACGCCACTCAGAACCGCCAAGACGCCGTTCGCTCCATCGCGCGCCGATGCGACCTCCTGATCGTCGTCGGCTCGAGCAACTCGTCTAATACTGCGCGCCTCGTCGAGGTTGCCGAGCGCGAGGGCTGTCAGGCCCAGTTGATCGAGGACGCCAGCAAGTTGGAGCTGGGCTGGTTGGGCGGCGTGAGGAGCATCGGCGTGACGGCTGGCGCCTCGGTCCCTGACCTGCTCGTGCAAGACTTAGTCGTAGCGATCTCGTCGCTCGGACCAGTGCACGTCAGCGAAGAGAAGATCCTGCAAGAGACGGTTCGCTTCGCGCTTCCGGCTAGGGTGCGGTAATGGGCGTTCCGCTACGTCAGAACCTGCGCATCGGTACGTACCTGGTGAAGCACCGGATCAAGAGGACCAAGTACTACCCATTCATCATCGAAATTGAGCCGCTGTTCGCGTGCAATCTTTCGTGCCCCGGCTGCGGCAAGATCCAGTACCCGACCGAGATCTTGCGCAAGCGACTTTCGGTCGACGACGTGGTCAGGGCCGTCGAGGAGACCGGAGCACCGATGGTGTCCATTGCGGGCGGCGAACCGCTACTGCACCCCCAGATCGCCGAGATGGCGCAAGAGCTTATTAAGCGCAAGGTCTACGTCTACCTGTGCACGAACGCCGTGCTGCTCGAGCGACGTCTTGATAAGTTCACGCCTTCTCGCTACTTCTCTTGGGTGATCCACATGGATGGTCTACAGGAGCGTCACGACCTCGCCGTCAACCGCTACGGCGTGTTCGATGAGGCGGTCGCGGCGATCAAGGCGGCGAAGGCCAAGGGTTTTCGCGTCACGACGAACTCCACGTTCTTCAGCACGGATCAGCCAAAGACCGTGCGCGACGTCCTGGACTTCTTGAACGATGACCTGAAGGTCGACGCCATGATGATCTCGCCGGCGTACGCGTACGAGAAAGCCCCTGATCAAGAGCACTTTCTCGGCGTCGAGCAGACGCGCAAACTTTTTAGGGAGGCCTTCGCCGATGGCCACCGCAAGAGATGGCGTCTCAACCACTCGCCGCTCTTCCTCGACTTCCTCGAAGGCAAGCGCGACTTCCAATGCACGGCCTGGGGCATACCGAGTTATTCGGTATTCGGCTGGCAGCGGCCTTGCTACCTGATGGCCGACGGCTACGCGACGAGCTACAAAGAGCTCGTCGAGACGACGGACTGGTCGGCGTACGGTCGCGGTCGCGATAAGCGCTGTGACAACTGCATGGCGCACTGTGGCTATGAGCCGACGGCGGTCATCGCGACGATGGATTCGCTACGCGAATCCATCCGAGCCGTGCTGAACCGCTAGCCTTCCACGTTTCCCCCGTCGTCGTTTCCTGAGACTGCTTTAATTCGACGCGACCGACACGGACCTCCTTGGCGGTAGTCTCGCAGCGGTGCGATTAGGACCGGCCAAGACGATGCTTGACGCGCAGCGGGAGACATCCAGCTTCGAGTCACTACGGTTAGCGATGTCGTCATGCGACGTTCCAACGGTCCGAGCGCCTTGAGCACCGCATCCGACACCAATGACGCGGCTGTTGCGACCAAGCCCGCCCTCAGCCAGAACACGTTGCCCAGGTTCACTCTCACCCGAGAGGTTGATCGTTTGTGGCTCCTCGCCCGCTACGGATGGTCGCGCGGCGCACGGCCGTGGCTCGGCGTTGCCACTGCTTTGGCGACCGTGCTGGTCGCGGTCCTGCTGCACGTTCACTTGCTGCGAGCCGAGCTCTGGCGATCCGGCGACGTGTATGCGACGCTTCCGATCACGAGCGAACTGGTGCGTATGCCGATGTCACTCCTTTTTCCGACCGCGTACCTTCCCCTGTGGGCGGCGTGCGCGCAGCTTCTGGTTGTGGTCGGCCTGGGTGAGCTCATACTCGGTCGCTGGCTCACGATCGCCGTAGCCCTGATTGGGCACGCTGGCTCGACGCTCATCGCGCGAGTGGTGCTGGAGTCGGTCCACGGACACGTCTTCGGCTTGACACCCGCGCTGGCTCATGCGCTCGATACGGGACCGTCGGCCGCGACCACCGCCGTGGGCGCCTGCTTGCTTGTCGCAGCCGGAATGAACCGATGCACCCTACTGCTGAGCGTCGCACTCATCACGGCGGCCATTGTCGTGCCAGGCGTCGATGGCGTTGAACATGCGGCGGCTCTCGCCTGGGGCGTTGTCGCCGGTGTGGTCTACTACGCCGTGGCAGCGAGGGCCTCCATACATCGTCGCGCCGCTCAAAAACCGTGGATCTCACGACTTACTAGGCCGCGTCGCACCTTCAAGTCGCCTCGGTCAGCGCTGGCGGGCATGCGAGACAGGTAGCGAGATCTCATTAGAATTCTGATGTGCCGTCCTTTCCCAGCATGGACGTCTCCACCCGGGAGCAGTGGATGGAGATCGTCGAACGAACGATCGAGGCGCAACCCCGGGTGGCGCGACAGATACTGGCCATGGTGAAGGGTCTCAGCGACATCACCGATGGATTTTCTCTCGATCAGATGCAGCACGCCCTCCAGACCGCGACGCGCGCCGAGCGCGATGGAGCCGACAAGGAGGTTATCGTCGCCTCGCTCCTGCACGACGTGGGCAAGCTCATCTCGGTGCCCAACCACCCCAGGATCGCCGCGGAGATCCTTCGGCCCTACGTACGCCACGAGGTGTACTGCATGGTCGCGTTCCACCAGGACTTTCAGGGCCGCTACTACTACGAGCACCTCGGGATGGATCCCACCCTGCGCGAGCAACACCGCGACCAGCCCTGGTTCGCCCTGGCCGAGCGCTTCGCTGACCACTACGACCAGAAGGCCTTTGATCCGGCCTACCCGAGCGAGTCGCTCGAGCACTTCGAACCCATGGTCGCGAATGTATTCGCCCAGGCGAATTCCATCTAGGGAGTTGCGTGTCCACCGATGACCTAGAGCACCGTCGTCTAGCGCGCCTGCGCGCCTTCGCCATCGACCAGGCCATGGACCGCTTCGACGTCGACTACGCCAAATTCCAACCCGAGGCCATCGTCGCCTCAATCTGCGCCTACGAGGAGGAGGGCAATATCGGCGACGTGCTCGCCAAGATGCCCGAAACGATCGCGGGCGATGCCTACACGATCCTCGTCGTCGTGGACGGCGGTGAGGACCGCACGGCCGAGATTGCACGAGGCTTCCCTGGCGTCAAGGTCATCGAGTTCCCAGTCAACCTTGGCCACGGCGTGGCGCTACAGGTGACGTACCGCTACTGCATCGATCACAACGTGAAGTACGTCGTCACCCTCGACGCCGACGGCCAGAACGACCCCGCCGAGATCCCCCAGATCATCGCACCGCTCCTCAGCGACGAGTGCGATTTCGTCGTCGCCAGTCGTGTGCTCGGCGTGGACAAGACCTCCGATATCGTGCGCAAATCCGGCGTGCGGTTCTTCTCCTTCGTCATGAACCGCATGACCGGCGCGAAGCTGACGGACACGTCGACGGGTTACCGCGCGCTGCGCGTGGCCATGCTGGCCGACGTCGTCGACCGACTGACCCAGGAGCAGTATCAGACCGCCGAGCTGCTGATCACCTGCCTCAAGCGAGGTTGGCGCGCCGGGGAGGTACCGACAGTGTGGTACCCGCGGGCGTCGGGCACCACAAAGAAGGGCAAGAACTGGCTCTTCGCCCTGCGCTACGCCCGAGTCGTCATTGCCACGTGGTGGCGGGAGCGTTAGGCGAGTCGCTCGCGGCTTCGGTCGTACACCGCCTGTAGTTCTCGGCGCAGCTCCTCAGATTTGTCAGCGATCGCGGACCGCGCGATTCGCCCCTCGCCCCAGGGCGGCGTAATCGGCGTTCCCACCACAACCGAGATCTTCGTGAACCTCGGAAACTTAGCGCCGACCGGCAGCGCTCGATCGCTGCCCGCAATGCCGACGGGCACGATGAGGGCGCCTGTGCGCGCGGCGACGAACACCGCACCGTCGTGCAGTGGCCCGATCTCGAGTCCCTCTTTGCGAGTGCCCTCGGGAAAGAGCACCAGTGCCTCACCGCGCCGCAGCACCTCCTCGGCGAGGCGCAGAGAAGCGCGGTCCGCGCTGTTGCGATCGACCGGGAAGACGCCGAGCCGGGTGAGGAGGGCCGCGAAAAGGCGGGGCCGAAAGATACCGTCCTTGGCCATGAAGAAAACCTTGCGCGGCGACATGAAGAGGCTGAAGGCGAAGTCGACGTTCGATCGGTGGGTCGGCGCGATCAAGACCGGTCCGGTCAAGGGAATGTTCTCGACCCCGACCACGTTCGGGCGGAACCACAGCCGGGCGAGACCGGTCACGATGACCCGGCAGATTCGGTAGGTGAAGGTCTTGCGCGGGTTTAGGACGAGGTCCGAAGCTTCAGACATTCGATGATCTCCTCCACGACGTCCTCGACGCGCCGCTGCGTTGTGTCAACCACCAAGGCATCCTCCGCCAGGCGCAGCGGCGACGCCTCGCGCGAGGAATCAGCGTCGTCGCGCCGGGCGACCGAGGCCTCTCCCTCCTCGCCACGGCGTCGGGCGCGCTCCTCGAGTGACGCGGTAAGAAATATCTTCACTGACGCCCGCGGAAAGACGACGGTGGTGATGTCCCGCCCTTCCACGACCGTGCCAAGGGGCTGGACGGCAGCGAACTCTCGCTGGCGACGCACCATCTGGGCCCGCACGAGGGGGTTTGCCGCGACTTTCGAGACGGCGACATTGACCTCGTCGGTGCGGATTTCGTCTTCGACGTCACGGCCGTTCACGCTGACCCTGGGCAGCGTTGTCAGTCGAGCCTGCTCGGCGATCTCCCCGACGGCCACTTCGTCATCCAAGTCAACGCCACCGCGCAGCGCCTCAACGGTCACCGCTCGATACATAGCTCCGGTGTCAAGAAACGACCAGCCAAGCGCCGCGGCGAGCGCACGAGCGACGCTCGACTTGCCCGATCCCGCGGGACCGTCGATAGCAATGACCTGTTCGCTCATTGGAGCAATGCTAGGTCGCGAAAAAAATGTGGATAGCTGGACGACACGCTGGCCGCGCCCTCGATGACGCAGCCCTGGCCCGCGCAACCCGCCACGGCGCTGGCCATCACCATTCGGTGATCCAGCGTCGAGGTGAAGGTGAACTCTGAGAAACGTGATGCACTGCCGAGTCCCTCGACAAAAAAGTCGTCGCCATCGGACCACGCCCGGCATCCGAGACTTTTCGCCAGAGCGATCGAAGCGCTAAAGCGATCCGATTCCTTCAGTCGCAGTTCGCCCATGTCGCGAAAGGCGCTCACGCCGCCCGCCGCGCACGTCGCGACCGTGAGCACCGGGACTTCGTCCACGGACGGAACCTGTCGGGCGTGAATTTCAGTCGCCTGAAGTGTTGAGCTACGCGAGCGCAGGGTCTGGACCGAGCCGTGGTCCACGATGCGCACGTCGGCACCCATGCGCTCGAGCACGGCGACGAAGCCGACGCGTTCGGGCGATGCGTCAAGACTCAGCACCTCCAGTGTCGCGTCAGCGTGAATCGCACCGAGCACGGCGAAGAAGGCCGCCTGCGACGGATCACCGGGCACGAACCAGTCGCGGCGGCGCGGCCTGCCCGGTCGAAGAGTCACCTCTCGTCCCCCGTCAACGTCGCGGGACTGTAGTTCGACACCTGCGGCGCGCAGCATGTCCTCGGTCGTGCGGCGTGTGCGCACATCCTCCCTCACTGAGGTCGGTCCATCACCGGAGAGCCCCGCCAGCAGAATCGCGGACTTCACCTGCGCGCTGGCGACAGGAACGCGATAACTGATCGCTCGCAGCCGATCCGGGCTCTCAATGACGAGCGGAGCCGTCACGGCGTTACCGTGCCCACGCACCACCGCCCCCATGAGCCCCAGCGGTATTGCCACCCTGTCCATCGGTCGCCTCGACAGCGATGCGTCGCCAATCAGGTGGTGTGTACCCGCAATCGAGCTGACGACGCCGCTCAGTAGCCGCATCGTCGTGCCCGAATTCCCGCAGTCCAGCGGCCCCGCCGCGACGTGGAGGCCTTCCTCGGGTCCGCGAAGAAGAACGAGACCGTCCTCATCAGCGCGCTGGGCACCCAGCTGCTCAAGGATTGCGCTCGTCGCGGCGACGTCGTCTCCCGGCGACAGCCCTGTGACGGTGCTCTCGCCTGAGGCCAGAGCGCTGAGCATGAGCGCGCGGTGCGACGCGCTCTTGTCACCGGGTACGCGAATCGAACCGCGCAGTCGCCGCGCGGGCGCCACACGCTCGATGTCCGTCACTCGTGACCCACCTGGTAGCCCCGGGCCACCAGGAGCTCACTGAAGGGCTCGGCCTGGCGCGCGTCCACGGCGAGGAGCAGCGTGCCGCTCTTGCCCTCGATGCCGTGGGCGATCTCGATGTCGTAGATGTTCACGAGCATCTCCGAGGCCGCCGTCGTCACTGCGGCGAGTACCCCTGGCTGGTCGCTCACCGCCACACGCAAGTAGGCCAGGTTGTCTGAATCGAGCGCCCGACCCGGCAGCTGCCGTCGGGCGGCGGACGCACGGCGCAGGTCGTCGGCGACGGTCTCGTGGTCGTCACTGAGTAGCGCACCGCGCAGCGTGCCCAATCGTTCCTCAAGGGCCCGGAGCGACTCGGTGACGGCCTGGCGGTTCTCGAACAGTACGTCGGGCCAGATGTCCGGGTCTCCCGCCGCGACCCTCGTCATGTCACGAAAGCCACCTGCGGCGAGCTGCAAAAGGACCGCGTCCTGCTCGGCCACGCGACTGGCCTCGTTCATCAGGGCGCCGGCGAGCAGGTGAGGGACGTGGCTCGCCACAGCCACCAGTCGGTCGTGGTCGCCGGCGCCCACGGCAACCACGGTGGCGCCAAGTTCGCGCAGCACGCCGTGCAACGTCGTGTACGTCTGGGGCTTCGTGTTCGTCGTGGGTGTGAGGACCCAGGTGCAGCCCTGGAAGAGGTCGGATCGTGCGCCGGCCAGTCCGCGCAACTCGGATCCAGCCATTGGGTGGCCGCCCAAGAATCGCGGGTCCGACACGTCACTCACGATCGTGCTCTTCACGCCAGCGACGTCGGTCACGATGAGCGACTCGTTGCTTGAAGCGCGCAACACCGCGTTCGCGACCCCGACCACCGCGCCCGCGGGTGTCGCGATCACGACGAGCGAGTCCTCGGCGCTCGATTCAGTGCCAACGATGACGCCCGTGCAGAGCGCGACCTCCACGATGGCCGGATCGAGATCCGTGCCGGTGACGACCCAGCCGACCTCGCCCAGGGCGAGGGCCGTCGAGGAGCCGATCAGCCCGAGTCCCACCACGTGAGCCCGGCGGCTAGTCGGGGAGATCATCGCGGAGCGATTGCGCGTTACGAAGATAGATGTGGCGCAACTCGTCCCGGGGGCGGTCGCTGTAGGCGTGCAGCAGGACCCGCACCGTAAAGGCCATGGCGCCAGGCACATCAATCTCGGTCGCGCAGAGCAGCGCCACGTCGCCAAAGCCAATCCCCCGAGCGGCCAGCGCGGGAAAGATCGCGTTCAGATCGGGCGTCGCCGTGAAGAGCACACTGATCACGTCGTCGTGGCTGAGCCCGTTTCGCTCGAGCATCGTGAGCAGCAGCTCCTGGGTCACTTCGGTGATCTCTTGCTCGGTGTTGGAAACGCACGTCGACGCGCCACGAAGACCTCGAACCACGGCCGAACTCATGAAGGCATCGTAGAGGCCAGCTCGGGCGTGATCCCGACTGCTTCCATCAGCCGACGCACCTCGTTGAGCGAGAGCTGCCGGTACGATCCGGGCGAAAGCGTCGCGTCCTGCAGCGGTCCGATGCGCGTGCGCACGAGCCGGGTCACCTCGTGGCCCACCGCAGCGCACATCCGCCGCACCTGGCGGTTACGTCCCTCGTGAATCACGATGCGCAGCAACCCTTCGCTGACTCGCGACACCTGCGCCACGGCCGTCATGCCGTCATCGAGAAGGACTCCGTCGCGCAGACGCCGCAGGTCCCCCGGGGAGGGATCGCCCTCGACGCGCACGAGGTACTCCTTGGCGATGCCCGAGCTCGGGTGCGTCAGGAGGTGGGCCAGTCGCCCGTCGTTAGTGAGGATGAGTAGGCCTTCGGTGTTCATGTCAAGCCGGCCCACCGGAAAGATCCGCACCGGCGACTCCACGACGTCAAGGACTGTCGTGCGCCCCTGGGGATCTGACGCCGTCGTGACCACGCCCCTGGGCTTGTTGAAGAGAAAGTAGACCTTGCTCTGGGCGGTGGGCGCTAGTTTGCCGTCCACGCAGATCATCTGCACTTCGGGGTTCACCCGGTTGCCGAGCTCGGCGACGCGGCCGTCGACCGTGACCCGGCCCTGATCGATCAGGACCTCGCAGGCCCGGCGCGACCCGTAGCCCGCGCGGGCCAGGGTCTTTTGCAGGCGTTCGCCCTCGTTCATCTAGGAGACCTCGGAATCGTCGAAGCGCTCGGTCATCTCGTCAGCCAGCGCGTGGGCCGTCTCGACCGGTGGCATGAACTCCTCGATCGGTGGCAGGTCCGCGAGCGACGCCAGCCCCAGGCGGTCGAGAAAGAGCTCCGTAGTGCCGTAGAGGATCGCCTGGCCGGGGCCGGGCGCCCGGCCCAGCTCTTCGATGTAGCCGCGCTGCTCGAGCAGTCGCACGACACCGTCGACGTTGACCCCGCGCAGGGCCGTGATCTGGGCGCGCGAGACGGGCTGGCGGTAGGCGATGATGGCGAGAGTCTCCAGGGCCGCCGAACTCAGTCGGTACGAGACGTCGCGGTTGGCGAACTTTACGACCCAGGGGGCGACGTCGGGCGCCGACTGCAGCACCCAGCCGCTGGCGAGTTCGACCAGCTGGAAGCCACGCCGCTGCTCGGCGAACTCGTTGCGCAGCGCGCGCAAGACCGCCTCAGCCTCGGCGGCATCGACTTCGGCGACGTCGGCGAGCTCTTCGGGCGAAATGGGTTCGAGGGCCACCGTCAGCATGGCTTCAAGCTTCTGTTCGAGCGAGAGCTCACCCCTCATAGCTGTCCACCTCCGTAACGTCAAGGCGCGCCGGACTCTCGAGCCACTTGATCTGGACGTCGCCGAAGGTGGCCCCCTGACCCAGTTCGACCTGGCCCAGCTTGCACAGCTCGAGGATCGCGAGGAAGTGCACAATGATCTCGATGCGCGTTTCGAGCCCGTCGATCAGTTGACGGAACGACAGCCGACCGAGCGACGGCAGACGCTGGGAAAGCGCGGCGACGGTCTCAGCCACGGTCACTGCGTCGACGGTCAAGTGCTGCAGGCGAACGACGCGCACGGGTTTTTCCTCGATGCCTCGCAGGTACGCCATGGCGACGAGGTCCGGGGTAGTCCCGGCAAGGAGGTCGGGGGGCTCGACGACCAGACCGTCGTCCGTGCCGCGCAGTCGCGGGAATGCCCGACCGGCCCGCTCGAAGAGTGAGACGAAGGCGTCGGCCAGCGCGGCGTACGTGCGTAGCTCGAGAAGCCGAGCCAGGAGCACGTCGCGCTCTTCCCATCCCACGTACTCCTCGTCGGGCTCGCCGCTGTCGGGACCCGGCAGAAGCCGCTGGCTCTTCATCTCCAGGAGGATCGCGCCGATCAAGAGGAATTCGGAGAGGTCGTCCATGGGCAGCGTCGAGGGCTGGTCGCGCAGCATCGCGACGAAGGCGTCCACCACGGGCGCGAGCGGCACGTCGAGGATGTCGATCTCGTGACTCGATAGCAGTTGCAAGAGCAGTTCAGCGGGTCCGCTGAAGGACGGCGTCGTCACGACGAAGGTCACCCGCCAACCTTAACCGGCGGCCCCTCGCGGGCCCCTCATCTACGATTGAACGATGAGGATACTTTCGGGCATGCAACCGTCAGGCTCGCTGCACCTTGGTAACTACCTCGGGGCGCTTCGCCAGTGGGTTGTGGCACAAAACGCCGACGCCTACTACTGCGTCGTCGACCTGCACGCGCTGACCTTGCAGATCGAACCCGAGGAGCTGCGCGCCAACACGACCGACCTGCTGGCCACGTACCTGGCGGCGGGCCTCGACCCCGAGGTGAGCACGATCTTCATCCAGAGCGAAGTGCCCTACCACGCCCAGCTGAACTGGCTCCTCGAGTGCGTGGCCACCTACGGCGAGTTGTCGCGCATGGTTGCCTTCAAGGAGAAATCCCAGCGGCAAGAGGGCTACCGCGTCGGCCTCTTGACCTACCCGGTCCTGATGGCCGCCGACATCCTGCTCTACGAGACCGAGGAGGTCCCGGTCGGCGACGACCAGCGCCAGCACCTCGAGCTGACCCGCGACGTCGCCGAGCGCTTCAACAACCGCTTCGGCGAGACCTTCACGGTGCCCGTCGGCGTACTGCCCAAGGTCGGGTCGCGGGTGATGGACCTCCAAGAGCCCACGCGCAAGATGAGTAAATCCCTCTCGAGCCCACTTGGCACGCTCTACATGTTCGACCCGCCCGCGCAGATTGAGCGCAAGATCGCCAAGGCCGTTACCGACACCGACGGTGAGGTGCGCTTCGACTGGGACAAGAAGCCCGGCCTCTCGAACCTGCTCGAGATCTTCGCGAGCCTGGGTGGCGAGTCCCCCGAAGTGGTCGCGCGCCGCTACGACCGCTACGGGCAGCTCAAGACCGACCTCGCCCAGCTGATCATCGAGACGCTGGCACCGCTGCGGAGCCGTTACGAGGAACTCCTCCAATCACCGGAAGAACTGCGCCGTGTCGCCACGCAGGGCGCTGAGAAAGCCGCCCTCGTCGCCGGCGACGTGTACCGGCGCGCGGCGCGCGCCATGGGCCTCAGCTAGAGCAGCCGCAACCACCACGACTCGAGGTTGTAAAGCCAATCCTCGCCGACGTGCGTGAACGTAAAGAGCAGGATGATGCAGATGAAGAGCACCGGCAGGGCACGGGCGCGCAAGTGGTAGTACCGCGGAAGGCTCCGCCTCGGGAGGAATCGCTCGATGATGGCCGATCCATCAAGCGGCGGAATCGGAACCAAGTTGAACGCGGCCAGCACGAGATTCACCAATCCGAGGTAGACGCCAAAGGTCAGCGTGCCCGAACTCTGGGACACGTGCAGGGCGAATTCGCAGATGCCGTAGCCGAGGGCCGAAAGCGCGACGTTGACCGCCGGTCCCGCCAGCGCTACCCACAGGGCGTCCTTACGGGGATTGCGAAGCCTTCCGACGTTGACCGGAACCGGCTTGGCGTAGCCAAAGGCCGGCAGGTGCGAGAACAGCAGCAGCGCGGGCATGAGGACCGTGCCGAAAGGGTCGATATGGCGAAGGGGATTGAGCGTCAGGCGATGCTGCTCCTTGGCCGTGGGGTCGCCAAACAAGTTGGCCACGTAGCCGTGGCTGACCTCGTGGAGGACGACCGAGGGCACCAACAAGGCGAACCAATACCAAAGATTCACTGCGACCGCCTGTTAGTCGTGGGCTCGTGGATGAGCGTTCTGATATTCGCGCTGCAACGTCGTCACCGACACCGCGGTATAGAGCTGGGTCGTGGCGATGGAGGCGTGCCCGAGCAACTCCTGGACCACTCTAATGTCCGCTCCGTGGGCGAGCATGTGCGTCGCGCAGCTGTGGCGAAAGACGTGCGCGCTCACTCGCGAGCGTTCGATGCCCACCGCGAGGGCGCGCTTGTGCACGACGAGGTCGACGCCCTGGCGCGAGAGGACTCCCGAGCGCGCGTTCAGGAAAACCTTCGTGCTCTTCTTGGAACCGGACAACGCTGAGCGTCCCCCAGGCCCGAGGTACTCAAGCATGGCGCGCCGAAGGGCGGCCCCGAGGGGCACCAAGCGCTGCTTGGAACCCTTGCCTTGCAGGAGCACGAGCTCCTCATCAAAGTCGAGGTCCGAGAGGTCGAGGCCGACCGCCTCGCTGACCCGCGCGCCGGTCGAGTACAGCAGCTCGAGGAGGGCTCGGTCGCGCAGATCGAGGGCCGTCAGGTCTGGTATCGAGTCGAGCAGCTTGAAGACCTCCTTCTCGGCGAGCGGCTTCGGCAGGGATCGGCCACGCCGCCCACCGCGCAGCCGGACGGCGGGATCAACGTCGAGCAGACCCTCCTCGACGAGGTACGCCGTAAAGCCACGCGCCGTCGCCACGGCGCGCGCGATCGTGCTCGGGGCGTGCTGGGTCCGACGCAGTGAGTTGAAGTAGCGCTCGAGGTCCTCCTCGCGCAAGCCCTCGAGCCCGATCCGGCGCTCGCCCATCCACTTCAGCAGCGCTTCGAGGTCGCGCCGATACGCCTCGATGGTCGCGCGACTGCGGCCCTTCTCAATGGTGAGCCACTGCAGGTACCCGTCGAGCCGGGGATCAGGGGCCGTCAAGAAAGTTCCCGAAGACCCGGTGCAGAGCGATCGCCGTCGTCGAGTCGATCGCCCGCGCCCCGCGCAACTCCTGGCGGAGCTCGTCCCGGGAGAGCCAGTGGATCGTTGCGCTGCGCTCCTCGGGTCCGGCCGGCTCGCGTTCACCCCGGGTCAGCTTGGTCGCTTGGTAGACGGTCATCACCTGAGTGCTCCAGCCGGGCGAGTTCATGAACCGGCCGAGCAGCGTCCACTCCCCCGCCACGAACCCCGTCTCCTCGAGGAGCTCGCGTTTCGCGGTCTCGAGCTCAGCTTCGCCCTCGACGTCGCGGGTGCCAGCGGGGATCTCGAGTAGCGCTTCGTCGAAGGTAGCCCGGTACTGGCGGATGAAGCCCACCCGCCCCGCGTCGTCGATCGCGAGCACCGCAACCGCGCCCGGATGCACGGCGACGTCGCGGGTGAAGGTCGCGCCATCGTGATGGATCGTCCGGCGCTCGACATTGAAGACTCGCGACCGAAACACGACGTCGGCTCCTTCAATGCTGAAGGAGTCGCTCACAAGGTGCTGTCGACCGTCGAGGGATCGATGATGTGCGGCTCGCGGCCCTCGGCGCGCAGGGCGGCGGCCCGTAGTAGGCCCATGAACAGGGGGTGGGGCCGATCGGGCCGCGACTTGAACTCGGGGTGCGCCTGGGTACCGACGAAGTACGCGTGTCCCGGCAACTCCACGAATTCGACGAGACGACCGTCCGGCGAGATGCCCGAGCAACGCATGCCCGCGGCCTCGAACTGCTCGCGGTAGCGAAGATTGAACTCGTAGCGGTGTCGGTGGCGCTCGGAGACGACCGTCGTGCCATAGAGCTCAGCGACGAGGGAGCCCTCATCGAGCATCGCCGGCCACGCACCGAGGCGCATCGTCCCGCCGAGGTCGGTCACGTCCATCTGCTCGGCCAGCAGCGAGATGACGGGCGCCGACGAGCTGTGCGTGAACTCGGTCGACTGCGCATCGCTCAGCCCGAGCACGTGGCGGGCGAACTCGATCACCTGGATCTGCATGCCGAGGCAGATCCCGAGGTAGGGGATATCGCTGTCGCGGGCGATTCGCGCGGTCGCGATCATTCCTTCGATTCCCCGCTCCCCGAAGCCACCCGGCACGATGATCCCGTCGAACTGGCTGAGCCGTTCCGCAGTGATCTCGGCGGGCACGCGTTCGGCCTCGAGCCACTCGACCGCCGTCTCAGCGCCGAGAGCGAAACCCGCGTGGCGTACGGCCTCGCCCACGCTGAGGTAGGCGTCGGGCATCGTCACGTATTTGCCGATGACGCCGATGCGCAAGGTTCTCGTTGTGTTGTGAACGCGATGCACGACCCGCTCCCAGGCCACCAGGTCGATCGGGTGCTCCTCCAGATCGATCTTCAACGTGTTACAGACGATCGTGTCAAGGCCTTCGCGATGCAGGGTGATCGGAATGTCGTAGATGCTCGCCTCGTCCACCGCTGAAATGACCGCACTCACCGGCACATCGCACAGCAGTGAGATTTTCCGCTTCAAGTTGTCCGATATCGGCTGGTCACTGCGGCAGACGATCACGTCGGGTTGGATACCGCGCGAGCGAAGCTCGGTCACGGAGTGCTGGGTCGGCTTGGTCTTCTGTTCGCCCGACGGCGCCAGATAGGGCACGAGCGTCAAGTGGACGTAGCAGACGTTGTCGCGTCCCGCGTCGCGGCGGAACTGGCGAATCGACTCGATGAACGGCACGATCTCGATGTCCCCGACCGTGCCGCCGATCTCAACGATGACGACGTCCGCGCCGAGGGTGCCCTGTCGGCGGATCCTCTCCTTGATCTCATCGGTCACGTGGGGAATGACCTGGACGGTCTTACCCAGGTAGTCGCCGCGTCGCTCCTTGGCGATCACGTTCGAGTAGATCGAGCCTGTCGTTGTGTTGGAGATTTTGGAGAGCGACTCGTCAATGAATCGTTCGTAATGCCCGAGGTCGAGGTCGGTCTCGCCACCGTCATCGGTCACAAAGACTTCACCGTGCTCACCGGGGTTCATCGTGCCCGGATCGACGTTGAGATACGGGTCGAGTTTGCACATCGTCACCTTGAGCCCCCGCGACTTCAACAGCCGGCCTAGTGAGGAGGCGGTGAGACCCTTGCCGAGTGAACTCGACACTCCACCCGTTACGAAAACGTATTTGGTCACCGTGCGACCGCGCTTCTCACGGAACACCATCTTATCGTGAAAGATCCGCCTCCTGACGAACTTCGATGGAGTTTTCGAGCAACTGCTGCGCCAGCGCTTTCGATTCGGGTGTGATGCCGTCGCCGACGAGCATTCGAGCGATTTCACGAACCCGGTCGTCATTGCTGACCGCGTGCACGTTCGTCCTCGTGACACCGCGGTCAATCACCTTTTCAATGACGAAGTGGTGGTCCGCCCGCGCGGCGACCGAGGCGAGATGGGTTACCGCCAGCACCTGCTGGCGCCGACCGACTTCGCTCAGGCACTCGCCGATCTGCTGGGCGACCTGGCCCCCGATTCCTGCGTCGACTTCGTCATACACGGACACCACGCCGTCGTTGGATGTCTCAAGCGAAATCGCGAGCAGCACTCGGCTGAGCTCGCCGCCACTGGCCAGCTGCGACAGTGGTCCTTCGGGAAGTCCGGGGTTCGGCGCAAAGACGATCTGTACATCGGAGCCGTCCTCGCCGCCGACCGTAAATCGCAGGGCCGCGTGCGGCAACGCCACTCGTGCCAGTTGCCGGCGAATGGCCCGAGTGAGCTTCGCGGCGGCCATCTCCCGCTCTGCCCTGGCCCGCTGCGCCAGAGCCAACTCGCGTACTTCGAGCTCGCGTATCGATTGATCCAACGACGCCGCATCCTCGGCGTCGCCGCTCAGGCGATCGACTTCCCGGCGAAACTCGTCCGCCGCCGCCAGGGCCGTCTCCAGCGTCCCGCCGTACTTGCGCGCGAGCCGCTGGAGTTGGCCCGCGCGGACCTCGAGCGTTTCGATCGTGCTCGGCTCGATGGCGTCGGGGTCGCCGAATGCCGCAAGCTCGTACATCGCCTCGCGTGCTTGTACCAGCGCTCCACGCAGAGCGTGGCGTGCCCCGTCGAAAGCCGAACCCTCGGGCAGCCGTTCGAGCGCCCGGGCGAACTGGGCGAGCACGGCGCCGTCCTCGTCGCCGTCGAAGAGGTTGAGAACGTCGGCCACCGCCGCCTGACCGTCGCGCAGCGTTGTAAGCCGCGTCAACTCTTCAAGGACGTCGCCCAGTTCGCCGGCCGAGCGAATGGAGGCTCCCTCGAGCTCATCGAGCTGAAAGGCGAGGAAGTCCAGCTCGCGCTGTCGCGACCCGCCATCGCCGCCAAGTGCGTCGCGATGGCGGCGGGCTTCGCGCAGCTCTCGACGAACGCCGTCGAGATCGGTGGTGTCGATCGCGCCACTGCCGTCAAGCAGACTCAGCGTCTCGGCTCGGCTGCGCAGCGACAGGGAGTCGTGCTGGCCCTGGATGACAATCAACTCCTCGGATGCCGCACGCAGGGCCTCCGCGCTCGACGGCGTCCCGTTCAGGGAGCTGCGCAGACGTCCCGTGCCGGTCATCTCCCGTGCCAGAGCCAATTCCGACGCGTCTTCACGCACAAACACCGCGACGGCTCGGGTATCGCTGGTCAGCGCGTACCTCGAGGCACTGGTATCAGCACCGACGCAGAGGCCCAACGCACCGAGCAGCAGCGTCTTGCCCGCTCCTGTCTCACCGGTAATGACGTTAAATCCGGGGCCGAACTCCAGGTGCGCGTCGTCGACAACCCCGAGACCGTGAGCGTAGAGTTCAACGAGCTGGACCTTAGGCATGTCCCTCTCGCAGGCTGCGTCGCAGTCGCGTGGCCAGATCGAAGCTACGCGTCGCCACAACGTGCACCGGCGTCGGGTTTTGGCGGACTTCGACGTACTGCCCGGGCTCGATGGCGCTGATGGTTCGGCCGTCGGCCACCAGCATCGCGGGCTTGTCGTCAACAAGCAGTCGAATGACCCTGTCGGCCGGCACGACGATCGAGCGGTCGATCGTGAAGTGGGGCGCGATGGGAGTGAGGATCATGAGGGCCAGCGACGCGTCCACCACCGGCCCGCCGGCCGAGAAGTTGTAGCCCGTGCT
>Ga0209415_10000225_pt1 | contig 97038 bp, 84 predicted proteins | sample PeaSoiSIISIP2007_FD_187696 | JGI IMG/M metagenome (GOLD analysis project Ga0209415, IMG submission 187696) | Peat soil microbial communities from Weissenstadt, Germany - SII-SIP-2007 (SPAdes) (version 2) | ecosystem: Environmental > Terrestrial > Soil > Wetlands > Peat | place: Germany... | reverse complement strand
CGTTGAAAATGCGGTGATTCGTGAAATGCCAGGTCATCCTGAAATACGAGAAAAAAAGTCACAGCCTCTGAGCGAAGGGACAGTTGCGCGAAGTACAGCAGCTGCGAAGTCGAAGGACCGCGAGACGCTTTGACTGACGATGCAGGTGACAAGGCATTCATAACACCCCGGAAGAATCCTTGACAGTCGGCGGTTTTGCGGAGCATATTGTCCCTAGTCTACCCTGCTCCGTCTCCTTATGAGTTGGGCGTAAATGCGCTGCTTCGTCTTGCTACGAAACAGAAAACTCAGGAGAATCCCCATGAAATTCGCTGCCAAGATCACAGTGCTTCTGGCTGTGTTCGTTCCGCTCGTTGTCTCTTCACAAGTCTCAAGCTTTACTCATATCGTCGTGGTGGTTCAGGAGAACCGGACCCCGGACGACCTTTTCCAAGGCTTGTGCATTCCGCCATACGGCAGTAGCAGTGCTTGCGGAACCGGTGCAAGCCAGTACGACATCCAAAGTTTTGGGTTCGATCGCAAAGGAAACCAAATTTCGTTGAACGGGGTGCCGTTAGGGAATACGTTCGATCCCGGTCATGCTCATGCGGCGTTCGAACTGATGTGCCACTTGAATCCAAACACAAATCAATGCGCAATGAACGGCCTTAGCAGCGTGAATTGCCCGGCGAGTTGCTCATTTGAATATGTCCAGCCTACGGACGTTCAACCGTATATAACGCTCGCCCAGCAATATGGCTGGGCAAACTCCATGTTTCAATCCAACCAGGGGCCCAGCGCTCCCGCTCATCAATTCCTTTTCGGGGGGACGTCCGCAACCAGCGCGGGGGATGACTCCAACGCCATATTTGTTGCCGAGAACCCGAGCGGCAAGGGATGTTTGGCGCCTCTTAATTCCGTCTACAAGCTGATTTCGCCACAAACCGAGCCCAAGGAATACGATCTAGTCAACAATCCTCTGGGCACCGTGTGTTTCTCGCGTCCCACCATGGCTTCTCTACTCGACGCCAAAGGGCTCAGGTGGAAGTACTACAGTCCAGGTGAGAACAATATCTGGACCGCGCCCAATTGGATCCAGGCCATCTGCGGCCCCAATTCAGACTATACGAAGTGCGTGGGCACGGAATGGACGAACAATGTTGACCTCAACCCGCAGCACTTGTTAACCAATGATCTTCCGAAGTGCACCCTCCCCGCGGTGAGCTGGGTGATTCCGACAGGACCGAATTCAGATCATCCCTCGATTGACGGTACTCATACCGGTGGCCCATCCTGGGTAGCCAGCATCGTCAATGCCATCGCGGAAAGTACCTGCACCGACATGGTGAATGGCAATCCGGTGTCCTATTGGCAGGATACGGCCATCCTGGTCACCTGGGACGATTGGGGCGGCTTTTACGACCACCGTCAGCCGACGTTCTTAACCGCGCCGAACCAAGGCTGGGGTGACTATCAGTTGGGGTTCCGCGTTCCGCTGCTGGTGGTCTCCGCTTATACGCAGGCGATGATCGATAGCACGAACCAGTACGACTTCGGCAGCATCCTGCGGTTCATCGAGCAGAATTTCGGCATCCAGGAGGGTGCGCTGGGATTTGCTGATCAACGTTCCCACACCGATCTCACAGCATTTTTCAATTTCAGCGGCCGGCCCCGCGCCTTCCATCACATCAAGGCACCGCTGGGTTTGGAGTTTTTCCTGAATGACAAACGGCCGCTGGAGCCTCCCGATAACGACTAACAACACGCGTCGCCCTCGCGTTACGGCGACCGAGGCGGCCGGGTGCCCCATCCTAATCGCGTTCTTTGCGATTAGGGTGGGGATTTTGAAGTGAATCTCACGTCGGGGCGGACGCCCTCATCTACCCAACTCAGCGTGACGACCACAGGAGTCGTGTCTGACTATGATTCGCTTCAGGCTAAGTTGTTGATTCTTCGTTCAGCTCACATCCGAGATGCAAAATGACAGTCCGGTCATCGCGTAGAATGCCATTTAATTGGCATTAAGAGGCCCGTAGAGCGACGATCGGACGTACGGATGAGGTTTGGGTCATCCGGGCACACAGAACCCGCCAGAAGCCCGCTGGCGGCGAATATTATCCACTAGCTATAGTCAGGATTATTCCCAAATTGGAACTATGGCCACCTGGGGACGGCTCGCCCAGGCTCACCCTGAGCGCAATGGAAGGGCTACCTGGCTCGCTGAGTCTCTCCTCGTTTCTTTATGGACGGGCCTTGCGGTTCGTTGTAACATACTCACCGCCTTTAGGAGTCGCAGTATATGAGGGCAATCCGTCTAGCTTCGACCGCGGCTTTCCTGGCGGTCGGTCTCCTGCTTCCACCGCCTAGTTTCGCAGCCGCACAGTTTCAAATCACGAGTTGCCCCTACACCGCCAATATTGCGGCAGGGGTTTACACGATAGAGGATACCATCGGCGTAAAGGGCGGGGACTGCATCGATGTCCTCGCTCCCGACATTACGATTCGAGTCAACGGGCAAACCGTTTACGCCGGAGGATATGCAATTCACATCCATTCGGTCGCAAAGAATGTCCATATCGTGGGACCCGGGGACGTTTATGGAACGATTTTTGATGAAGGCGATTTCGCCGCTATCGAAGACCTTACGATTGGTAACAACGGAAACGCGACGGGAGTGACCTTAGAGGGCGTGAAGGGCAGCGTCGTGCAAAACAACTCGGCCCAGGGAGACTATGTTGGTATCTCGCTCGACAACACCAGGGACTGCAGAGTGGAAGGCAACACAGCAGAAACGACCGAGGGGCAGGGTTATTCACCGATCGGAATAGCGATCACAAACAGTTCCACGAACGCCGCATCGGCGAACAATCTTATCTTGCACAACAATGTTACCAAGAACGCGATAGGCATTCAGGTTGGCTACGTCGGTGTGGACGGGCAGCTGAGCAGTTGCGCGATTCAGATGCCTAGCGTGGGCAATGTCATTAATGACAACACAGTGAACCTCAATTACGCTCTTTGGTCACCCGGAGTCGGGATTTGGTTGACGTGCCAGGGAGCAGTCAACACCAGAGTAAAGGGCAATACCGCCTTGGATAACATGAACTACGACTTGTTTGACGGCAATGCGAACTGCAAGCCGAACTCCTGGAGGGACAACAAGACGCAGAATGTCTACCCACCCTGCGTAACCGGACAGCCGGCCAAGGAGAAGCCGCTATATGCCTTTACTGCTGGCGCCGATGGGCAATCCCCCTCGCTTCCCGTCACTCTCGGTAGCGATGGCGTGCTCTATGGCACCATTGCGAACGGTGGAACAGGATGTGGGAATCAGGGTTGTGGTTACGCCTTCAGACTGGCTCGAACGAACAGCACATGGACTAAGACCGTAATTCATCAGTTCACGGGCACCAACGGCGACAGCCAGATTCCGAGCAGCGGCCTGATCGTCGATCAGGCAGGGAATCTCTACGGTGAAACCGGCGGTAACGGTTCTACGGATCTGGGCACTGTTTTCGAATTGTCGCCACAGTCGGATGGGACGTGGAAAGAAACCTTCCTCTATCGATTCATCGGTGGCAGCCGGGGACAAGGGCCGCGCGGAGGTTTGACTTTTGATCGTGACGGCAACATATACGGTACCGCTGGCGTCACCCAGCAATGTAGTCGCTGGGCGAACTGCGGCCTTATATTCGAGCTGATGCCAAACTCAAGTGGCGAATGGATTGAACGGGTGCTGTACACGTTCAAGGGCCACAAAGATGGCACTGATTCCTTTGCCGGCGTAGCCTTAGATGGCGCAGGAAACATTTACGGCACAACCTACGGCGGTGGCGCACACGGCTGGGGCTCAGTTTTCCAACTAACTCACGGAGCAGGCGGATGGAAAGAACGCTTGCTCCATAGCTTCACCGACCACAACGACGGCGGTCTCCCGTTCGGCGGGGTGATTCTTGACAAAGCGGGTAATCTTTTCGGCACCACATCGCGCGGCGGCAAGGGTCAAGGCGGCACGGTCTTTGAGATGCGCCCCGTTTCCGGTGGCGGATGGACGTTCCGTGTGATTGACGGCTTCGCCGACGTTCCTGTTGCTGGCTTGACGATCGATTCAGACGGCAATCTTTATGGTGCGGCTTCCGGAGATCCTTACAACTGGCCGTTTACCGGAACTGCTTTCAAGCTGACCCCGCACGCAGACGGCCGCTGGAAGAAAACCCAGATCTATCACTTTGGCGGCGGGCCTGACGGCGGCGCTCCTGACAGCAGCCTTGCACTTGATGGTGCGCGTAACCTTTACGGGACTGCGGAAAGCGGCGGCGTTGACGGATGCAACATCGGCTGCGGCGTAGTGTTTGAGGTCATGAACAAAAAGTGAGGTAGAAGTAAGTGCGCTCTCGAATATCGGGCCGGGGGCGTTCAGGGGGCGCGCAGCACCTTCCAACCCCGCCAAACTTCCGGGGGCTGAATCAGATCCATCTCGACCAGCCTCCCCGCAACTTGCTGCAAACACATGACTAAGGCCCATCTTCCCGCCCGGATTCTTCCCTCCGATCTGCAATCGCCGCAAGTAACCTGCCCATTCCCGCGACTGGCGGGCGATTCCGCAACTCATTGGCCACATCCGGGTTTATAACTACAGAAAGAAGTAACAGGGTCACTTGCGTCTCCCTCGAGAAAGCATGCGGCAGGTGGCCCAAGGAACACGGCAGCTACTGGCTGTGTTCTAGGAGAGTGGGCCATGAAAAATTTCGGGCGTTTGATTCGTTCCAGCGTCTTTATCGCGTTCTTGACCGCGAGCGTCGTAGCGGCCTGGGCAGTTGACCCTCAGGCAACTGATCCTGCGGCAGCCAACCTTGCGACAGCTGACACGCAAGCATCTGACCCTCAGGCTAACAATCCCGCGGTTGACCCTCCGGGGCGGGTTGCGCGTTTGCAATATATGAGCGGGTCCGTCTCAGTTCAGCCGAACGGAACCGCCGATTGGGTGCAGGGTTCAACGAACCGTCCGCTCACCAATGCGGATAACGTCTGGGCTGACAAAGATTCGCGCGCCGAGCTCGACCTCGGTACTGGCTCCCTCCGCATCAATTCCGAGAGCAGCCTGACGCTGACCAATATCAATAACGATGTGGCGCAAGTGTCGTTGCATCAGGGCACGTTAAACGTGCACATCCGCCATATCTACAAGGGCGAGGTCTATGAGATCGATACTCCGAATCTGGCCTTCACCGTGACCAAGAACGGCGAATACCGGTTCGATGTTGATCCGAGCGGGGACTCAACTCTGGTCACCGTGTGGAAAGGCGAGGGCGAGGCCACCGGTCAAGGGCCAGCAGTCCGAGTGCATGCCGGCGAGCAGGCGCGCTTCACCAGTGGAAATTCACTGGCGCATGAGATGCACAGCGCTGCCAAGCCGGATGGCTTCGATGAGTGGTGCGAGCTTCGCGACAAGCGCGAGGATAACTCGATTTCCGCGCGTTACGTAGCTCCCGGTACAGTCGGGGCCGAGGATCTGGACGACAACGGGACGTGGACGGAAACCTCGGAGTACGGCAACGTATGGGTTCCCTCTGGAGTTGATCCAGGCTGGACGCCCTACAGCAACGGCAATTGGATCTGGGAAGATCCCTGGGGATGGACTTGGAACGACTATGCTCCGTGGGGATTTGCTCCCTTCCACTACGGCCGCTGGGTGAATTGGGGCGGAGGCTGGGGCTGGGCGCCGGGACCGTACTGGGGTCGGCCTTGGTATGCTCCCGCGCTGGTAGGCTGGTTTGGCGGCCCGCGCTGGGGACTCGGTTTCGGATTCGGTTTCGGCTGGGGCGGCTGGGGTGGATTCGGCTGGTGCCCTCTCGGTTTCGGCGAACCTTTCTACCCGTGGTTTGGGGCGAGCCGCGGCTACTTCCGGAACGTCAACATCAACAATACGCGCATTACCAACATCAACCGTATTACGAACAACTATAACAATCGCGGCGCCAACCGGTACGGAACGCAGAACGGGTTGCCGCGATACGCGGCTACGGCGGGCAGAGCGGCTTCAGCGAACACGCTGACCCACGGCCTACCGGTGACCAGCAACTCGGTCAAGCTTTCGGCCAACCAGTTGAAGGGCGCGTCGGCGCTCAGCAAACTGAATGCGGCTCCTACGCAGGCAAGCAGGCTGGGAGCGAAGGCGAGCCCGGCATCGGCCAGAGCGCCGGCATCGGCGCTTTCACGGTCTACGGTCAGCCGGATGACTCCGCCGGCAAGTTCGTCGCGGTCGGCGGCAACGTCGGCGCACAACCCGGCGAGCCCGGCGGCTGGCAATGGGCAGACACCGGCAGCGCATAATGCGGAGAATTCGACGGCTCGCAATGCTGGAACGACGGCGGGTCGCACGCCGGAGCGGACGCAGGCCGCGTCTTCGTCATCGCCTGGAGCACGCAATGTACCTCGGCCGCCGCAGAGCCTGAACAATTCCAGCCGCGGCACGCCGGGTCGTGCTGCCGGCAGCACGGCGATGCAAAATCACTACGTTCCCAGACCGCCTTCTGCGGGTGGCGTGACGGCGAATGGGACGAGAACGGGCGGGGGACGTTCGGAGTCCACGCAAACGGCGATGAATCATTCCGTGCCTCGTCCGCCGGCGAACTTCTCGAATGGAAGGACTTCGCAGCCTTCCGGCAATTCTTCGGCGAGGCCGGGCAACAACGCGCCAGGCAGCGCGCACAACGTGCCGCGTCCCACCGGACCGGTGCAGCCCGCGCCGCGTAACTATTCGTCGGCCGAGAGCCGCGGAGGCTACTCGGGGCGGTCTTCCTATGGCGGATCCTACGGCGGACGCGGCTATTCGCCGTCGTACGGCGGGCGTGGCTATTCGGGACCATCGCATAGCTCAGGCTCCTACGGAGGCTACGGCGGCGGTTACCACGGAAGCTCCGGCGGAGGCGGCGGCTATCACGGAGGCGGCGGTGGAGGCGGTTTCCACGGTGGAGGCGGTGGTGGTTCTCATGGAGGTGGAGGCGGAGGCGGCGGTTCGCACGGAGGTGGAGGAGGCCATCGCTAAGATCAACTGTAGTTTGCTGGCTGGAAACGCCGCCTGCAGGGGCGGCGTTTCCGTCTGGGGTCAGGTCTCACGTGGGGCTGGGCTACGTTTTCCATTTTGAACTCTCTAGCTGCGGCTGCCGCGAATTTCCATTCAGCCGCGTGGCCCATGTGTTTACTGATCTGGTGCGCCGGGAAGCCAGTTTCGTGATCCTGCTAGAATTGATGGCAAGCTTTATAGGGATGGCGATTAAATGGAAAACCGATATCTGATGGATCTCTTGTTACACAATGATGGCATGTACACTGCTGTGCTGCTTCCCGATCCGACCAATATCATCGGCATCGGCGGCGGAGCTTGCCCGCAGATACCTAGCATTCGTCCAGATGTTCTGAATGAGCGTCTCAAAGGCGTGCTGGGCTTTCCGCAGCAGGTGATCGATAAGATCGAGAAAAGGCTTCGGGCTGATCCTGATCGGGAAACCGAGATACCCATCACTGCTACACCTGAACAGCTAACCCAACTCGGTTTCTTAGGAGTTTAGGCGCGCCTCCAACATTCAGCCAAAAGTGGCGAATCGAAATGATTAAGATCATCGGCTTCGACAAACTTCCAAACACTGACCCACAAAAATACCGACTGATGTTGCACGATTCGGAAAACACAAAGCCGAATTATGTCATGGAGAACGTAGACGGCACAGAGTCAGTAATACGCGCCCTGCTGAAGAACGGCGGGATGACAGATGGCGAAATAGAAGTTTATTTCGCACGGTAAACTAACCCGGCCGCTGGCGCGGGCCGTCGCAAACTGCAAACTGCTAGCGCTGAATCCGGTCGGACCTGCAATTTCCTGATAGGTCATCCCTGCTGCCGGGCATTACGCGCACGGCCTGCGCGTTAATCTTGCACAGGGGGCTGTCCCAGCCTTTCTTTCTGATTCTACTCCCGAGGGTGGCCCGTCCTTGTCGCTCCCGGTTTTTGGAGCGACGGGGCGGGGATTTTTCCTTGATGATGACCCACCTGCCCCGGCCTTCGCAAACGGCGCGAAAGACCGGACCACCCGGCCACCGGCATTTTCAAGTCTCTAGCTGCAGCTGCTGAGAGTTTTCATTCACGACGTAGAACACCAACATGCTGACCGCCCCCAGCAGTGGCACCGCAAATCCCGCGCGCAGGCTGCCAAAGCGGGTGGAAAGCGCGCCGACCAACCAGGGCAGGACTCCGCCGCCCAGAGTGCCGAGCGAGAATACGACCCCGCTGATCCGCGTCGCCATTTCTCCGAACCAATGCGACAGCAGGAATACGTTGATGGGGTAGATCGAGGCCAGTCCCAGCCCGGTCAGACTGGCGCCGATTACGACGAACATCATCGTCTTTGTGGCCAATAACACTACGATCCCGAATGTTGCTAAAGCCACGCCCGTCGTAGCGAGGCGCGTTTCGCGCATGTGCCGCAGAACCAGCGGAGCCGAAATGCGCCCCAGCAGCAACGCTCCCCAGAAAAATGATGGCGTGACTGCCCAGAAAGTATGCGAGCCAGAATCGAGGCGCCTGGCGTAGGAGGCGATCCAGCCTCCCATGCAGGTTTCAGTTCCAACATAGACGAAAAAGAGAGCCGCGATAATGGGCACCAACCGGTTATTCCAAACGCTGATGGCCGCTACCCTCGGACCTCGCTCAACACTTGCCGGCTTCGCGTCAACAGAAAACCGCACCCAGCCGAGACCGACGGCCAATGCCAGCAACGCCGCAGCCAGTCCATAAAGAAAGTGAGATGTGTGCCCGGAGCGCTGGGCCCCAGCGACCAGCAAGGGAGAACTCATCGCCCCAATTCCCCATGCGGAGTTCAACAGATTCAGCGCCGCTGCGCTCTTGCGTGGGCTCGATCGCGCGATGAGCAGATTTGCGGCAGGCGTAGTGAAGCCGAATCCGGCTCCGAACACACAGACCGAAATCAACCCCATCGTCCAACTCGCCAGCGCCAGCGCCGTGATGCCCATCGCCATCAGGATGAGACCGTACACCAGCGTCAAGCGATAACCGCGGCGCTCGACCAGGATGCCCGAGAGCAGCATCCCCAGCATCGAACTCACAAATTGAGCCGTGAACAGGTAGCCGGCTTGCGCATCGTCCAGTGACCAGCGGGCGGAAAGAATCGGAAGCATGGGTCCCAGGAGCGTCATGACGACTCCGGTGAGGACAAAATCCAGATGGACGAGCGCAGTTCCCTTGATGGCGGGTCGGATGGGCGGGGAACTCAAGGTTTTCGTGTGTACCTTCTGCGCTGGCGAAGGCTCAGGTTATCATGAATGGTTGAGTTCGCCGGATGAGCGAGGATCGATAATGGGTCACTTGAAAACGGAATGATCAACGGCAAACGCATCGCGGTGGTGTTGCCCGCCTATAACGCGGAGAAGACGCTGGAGGCGACCGTCCGAGAGTTGCCGGAACTCGTGGACATCCGCATTCTGGTGGACGATCACAGTTCCGACCGCACCATCGAAGTCGCGAAACAACTGGGGCTGCAGTGTTTCCTGCATGACCGGAATTACGGCTATGGGCGCAACCAGCAAACCTGCTATCGCGAGGCCTTGGCGGCGGGCGCGGACGTAATCCTGATGCTGCACCCGGATTACCAGTACACGCCGCTGCTGGTCACCGCCATGGCGAGCATGGTGGCCTACGGTGTTTATGACGTGGTGCTGGGCTCGCGCATCATCGGAGGGCAGGCCCTTCGCGGAGGCATGCCACTGTACAAATACGTATCCAACCGCTTTCTGACGGCATTTGAGAATTTCTTTCTGAGGATCAAGCTTTCTGAATATCACACCGGGTATCGTGCCTTCAGCCGCGATGTGCTCACCACATTGCCGTTGCTGGAGAATTCCGATGATTTCGTTTTTGATAACCAGATGCTCGCGCAGTGCGTGCATTTCGGCTTTCGCATCGGAGAGGTTTCGTGTCCGACAAAATACTTTGAGGATGCTTCCTCCATCAATTTCGGAAGAAGCGTGACCTACGGCATGGGTGTGCTGGCCACCACCCTGCAATTCGCACTACAGAAATGGGGCTTGATGCACTTCAGGATATTCAGCGCCAAGGGGCGCCGCCTGGACCCAGGGCATCCAGCTTATTACGTGCCGGGCGCCGGGGTTGCATCGCAGGCGCCAGAGTAGGCTCGTCATCGCGCGTCCCACCGCTGACTGGAGTATTTTCCTCGAATATTCGCCTTGTATTCGCTGGTAGGTTGTGCCAAACTCGGCACGTAAGTATTAGTCAATCCACACGTGGAACCTGTTTTGCAAGCGATTCACAGTTGCCCTATGAATCGCGAGAGTGTACAAGGGATTTTTCCCACAATGGCTACAGCTCTACAGCAGCTTCCTGGTCCCGCTAAGCCGGCAGCTCGGGCGGAGAAGATTTCCCGTTATGCGCCTTTGGCATCCGTCTGGGCGGGCGACGATGCTGAATTGCTGGAACGATTGCTTCATTTCTACCCGCGAAAGAAACCGAGACGGATCCTCGACGCCACTGTAAATGGCGGTCGTTTTTGGCGTGGCAGCAAGTGGCCTGTGATTGGCCTGGACGTGGAAGCCAACCATAAGCCTGACCTGGTCGCCGACAACACCACAATGCCATTTCAGGACGGGTCTTTCGACGTACTGGTTTATGATCCGCCTCACATCCCAAATCAAGGCAAGGATCAGAAGAAGGATTTCAACAAGCGATTCGGCCTGGTGCTGCGCTCGTCGAAGGAGAATCACTATACCTTCACTCACACATTTCCGCCGTTTCTGCGGGAAGCGTTTCGAGTATTGAGGACGGAGGGCATTCTATTCGCGAAAATCACTGATTATGTTCACCACCACCGATATCAATGGGCACATATCGAGCTGATCAATGCCGCCCGCGATGTTGGCTTTATGCCTTGTGACTGTATCGTGAAAGTTCGAAAGTCGCCGATCATTGACCCGAAATGGAAGATTGCACACCACACCAGGCGTCAGCACTGCTACTGGATCGTCTTTCGGAAGTCAACCAAGTGTGAGTAGCGCCGATGTCACTGTGACCACATCGAAAAGCAAGAAAACGTCAAGAGAAACCGATTCAGCGGTTGCCCCAATTGCTCTGCACGTGCCGAGTCCGGCACGGCAGGTTCGCTTTTTTCAGCTGCTGGTCGCAGCTCGAAAGCAATGGTTCATGGATGCGCTGTCAGATGCCCTGGGCCAGCTAGACCAGATGATCGTACAGCGGCAGATCAGCGAATACGTGACGGCGGACGTGCGGCGGATTCTCGCAGCCGCGGGGCTTAGAGATGAGTATGTGTTCCCGGTTCCTGCAGTCCTCGAGATCAAGCCTTCACTAGTGGGTTACTATCGGCTGCTGCTGGGTTCGCCACAGAAGTCTTTCTACAAGAGTTCGACCGGCATGGGCCGTTTCAAGAGCATGGAAGAACTGGGTACCGTGGCGAAGCAGAGACCCTACCTGCCCGCCTTCTGCAGAGCGATGGCAGAGGCCCTTGCGGAGCTGGTGCGCCAACTACCGAAGCTCACAGAGCGTGATTTGCGCGAATTGCCGTTGCTGACATTCGGTTCACAACTGCAGGGCTCCAACAACACTCAGATTGGCAAGAAGGCAATGAGAGAGGTTTTCGTCGCCGTCAGGGAGGTTGTCGAGAGACATGTTACAGAACTGAAGGAGAACAGACTGACAGTAAAAAACTCGAGCGGACGCGCGGTTCTAATCAGCCTCGCGCACGATCCTGATGTTTCCATACAAGAGTTGATGCCCGAAGGTCCACACTACAAAGTAGCCATCGAGGTGAAGGGTGGCACGGACGTGAGCAATGCGCACAACCGGGCGGGAGAGGCTGAAAAGTCTCATCAGAAAGCCAAGAGGTTCGGATTCCCTGAATTTTGGACTGTAATTTCAAAGCACGGTGTGGATCTTCTTAAACTGAGGGCTGAATCGCCCACCACGAACCATTGGTTCGACGTTGCCGAGGTGCTGGCACGCAAAGGCCACGACTGGGACGAGTTCCGGCAACGCCTCGCGGGGACAGTCGGCATACCGCTCAACGAAGTGAGCAAATAGCACCTGTGGCGTGATTCCCGACCAGGCAAACCGGGTTTGCGCCTCCCTCCCCGCACCGCGTAGCATCTAACCAACATGCCCGCTACCCCCACGGCGACCCGTCCACCCAAGCTGGTCCTGAGCGAGATTCTCAGCTTTGCCTACGACACCTTCTGCAGTAACAAGGTGCGGTTTGCGCTCACGGCGCTGGGGATGGTGATCGGCACGGCTTCGCTGATCCTGGTGGTCACCATCGGTATGACGGGAAAGCAGTATGTGCTGAACCAAATCCAATCGATCGGCGCCAACCTGATCGAGGCGGAGTATCAGGGCGGAGCCCAGCGCAATGTCACCCCCGATCTGCTCACCGTGGACGACATGCGCGCGGTATTGCAACAAGTGTCAGGCATCGCGGCCGCGTCTCCCGTGATTCCACTCGACGACCGCATCCCCATTGGCGGCGGCAAGGAACGCGACCTGCGCATACTGGGCGTGTTCCCCGAATATAGCGACGTGCGCAATCTGGTGGTGCTCTCCGGACGGTTCTTCGATGCGCAAGACGAGCAGGCGCGCAACAAAGTCGGCGTAATCCAGCAAAAACTCGCCACCCAGCTCTACGGATCGGTGGAGGATGCGGTGGGGAAAGTGATCAAGCTCAGCGGTCTGCCCTTCACCATCATTGGCACTTTCCGGGAGCGAGTCGACACCTTCGGGCAGTCGGAAGTCACCGACAACTCCATGATCGTCCCATACACGGTGGCCCGGTACTTCACGGACACGCCGGACGTACGGCAGATCTATTTCTCAGCGGCCGAACCTTCCATGGTGATTCCGGTTACTGAGCAGGTCAAGAAGGTCATCCAGTCCCGCCATCGCCCGGAGTCAGTCTACGTGGTGCAGAATCTTACCGAACTGGTCGCGGTCGCGGATCGGACAGCCAACGCACTCACCCTGGTGTTGCTGCTGATTGCGACGGTCACGCTGCTGGTGAGCGGGATCGGGATCATGAACATCATGCTGGCGACGGTGAGTTCGCGCATTCGCGAGATCGGCATCCGCAAAGCCATCGGCGCGACCAGCCGCGAGATTCGGTTTCAGTTCTTGTCGGAAGCGGTCCTGATCTCTCTGACTGGCGGTTTTGCGGGAGTCGTCATCGGATTGGCGCTGCCCTTCTCGGTGCGATTCTTTACCGAATACCGGCTGCCCATCTCTGGGCTGTCGGCGATCGTTGCCATTGTGGTGTCTTCGCTAGTGGGGATTTTGTTCGGGACGGTGCCCGCCGCGCGCGCCGCGAAACTGGATCCAGTGGAGAGTCTGCGATACGAGTGAGGAAGGCCCCAAGCTTTCGGCTTTTAGCCTTTGCTTGCCCTCGGCATGGTGCTTTGACTCAGAACTATCGGCTAAAAGCTGAAGGCTAAATAGTGATCTCCAGAACAACAAAGCCGGGCTGGTTGGCCCGGCTTCGCTCTTTCATCACCCTTGGGGATCGGCTTGGTTCTGAGGCTCCCCTAAGATCTTTTGTTGACTGAGTCGCTCACAGGAATCGCTTCTTTGTCACGTCACCGCCACATGGTCACCGCTACATGACCAAAGCCAGGTTTTCCAGTTCGTGCTGCAGAACGGGGATCGAGCACCCGGACATTTCCACGCGTCCGGCCGCATCGATGGCCGCCTGCGGCGAGACTCCGTAGCCCCGGCCCATCAGAAATACCTGCAAGAGTTCGGCAGCCTCGCGGGAATCGATCAAGCCACCCTGCAGCAAGTCGTTCCGCAAAACCGTCAATTCGGTAACGGAAAATCGTTCTCTCATGTCACCGCACCTCCGACCCTCTACTTGCAGCTAGGGGATTAGACTCCGTGAACGCCACCTACGTTGCATGCAATTTTGATGCCGCACCGTAGTCGGAATTGTAAATCCCCGTAGAAGAGGTCCTTTAACCAGTTAAACCCTTTTTGGTGCATTAAGTTGCGGGGCATACGAAAAGAAGGGCTCGGGCTGGGAAGGGAGCCGGGGACGGCCCAGGCGGCCTCGGTTATGACACGGCGTGTCGTTGTGGGACGAAAAGCCGCAGGGCATGTGCCAGAGTGGCCCGGGGTGCACCCCAATCGATTGGGTCAGGAGGGCTCGGTCACGGCTTCGTCCACCAGCAGGATGGGAATGTTATCCCGTACGGGATAGACGCGGTGGCAGGCGCCGCACTTCAAGCTCTCCCCGTTTTCCTTGAGCACCAGCGGTTTCTTGCACATCGGACAGACCAGGATGTCGAGCAGATCCTTGGGAATCATGACCCCATTTTACGCCTTCTGAGGCCAGATAACATAACACGCCCCGCTATGGAGCACTTCGGCAGGTAGGGTATGAGAAGAAAGGCCACATTGACTCGCAACCTTTTTCCGAGTACATTTTTGCGGCACTGTTGTAGTCAAGATGTGGGAACCCATCTGTTAGCGGCGAGGAGCTGAAGGGCGCATCCGGACCCGCGTTTGTTCACCAATCAAAACCAATGAGAGGACAATAGATTATGAAGAAGTTGAAAGAGTTCGGAATTTCGCTGCTCGCCTTGCTGGCCTTGACCGGTATTGCGACCGCACAAAAGTGGCAACCTTTGAAGACTCCACCGAGTTTCCCCGTGGGCGCAATCGCGATGCTCACCGATGGTACAGTGCTGCTCCATGAGGAGCAGGACTCGAACTATGGGACCTGGTATAAGCTGACACCGGACAACACCGGCAGCTACATCAACGGGAAAATCGCGAAGATTGCCTCGCTGCCCAGCGGATATGGTCCTTGGTACTTCGGTTCCTCGGTGTTGCCCGATGGCCGATACATTATTGAGGGCGGAGAATACAACGACGGCAGCTCGGCATGGACTAACCTGGGCGCGATCTACGACCCGGTAAGCAACAAATGGACGTCGGTGAAGCCGCCCAGCGGGTGGAATAATATCGGCGACGCCCAAGCCACTCTTTTGACCAATGGAACATACATGCAGGCCGATTGCTGCGAAGGGGTCAACCAAGCTCTGCTCGATCTCAAGACCTTGAGCTGGACGAACCTCACCAGCACCAACAAAAATGACCGGTTTGACGAGGAAGGATGGCTCCTGCTGCCCAATGGGGAGATCCTGACGACGGACGCGATCGACGCTCCGAAATACGAAATCTTCAACCCGAAGACCAACAAGTGGACCACCCCCGGAACTACGCCGGTTCGCCTCGAAGACCCCAACTCCCAAGAGATCGGACCGATGGTATTGCGGCCTGACGGCACTGTGTTCGCTGCCGGAGCAGCGCCCGCCGGCAGTGCCGGCCACACCGCCATCTACAATTCGAAGACGGGAAAGTGGAAGGCAGGTCCGGATTTCCCCAAGGTGGGTGGGGTGGCTTTGGCCTGTGACGACGCTCCCGCAGCGCTGGAAATTAACGGCAAGGTCTTGGTAATGACCGGTCCGCCAGTTTTTAACTCGGGTGGCGTGTTCTTTGAGTGGGACGGGACGAAACTGACCAAGATCGCCGGACCGCCAAACTCCAGCGGCGACCCAGCGTACGTGGGACACTTGCTCGAGTTGCCGAGCGGGCAGTTGCTGTTCAGCGATTTCAGCCAGGATCTCGAAGTGTTCACCCCGGCAGGAACCTTTGTGAACGCCTGGAAGCCTACGATTACATCTCTACCGAAGACGATCACTCACGGAAAAACGTATGTGGTCAAAGGGAAGCAACTCAGCGGCCTCTCGCAAGGTGGCGCATACGGCGATGATTTCCAGGATGCGACGAATTTCGCGCTGGTGCGGATTACCAACAATTCGAGCAAGCACGTCGTCTACGCCAAGACGCACAACCCGAACAGCTACGCGGTTCAGAGTGGCAACAAGGTAGAATCGACCAGTTTCGATGTGCCGTCCGGCATCGAGACCGGCGCCAGCAGTCTGCAAGTGGTCACGAACGGGATCCCCTCGGTTCCCTCGCCGGTGACCGTAAACTGAAGGCAAGAAGTTCATAGCAGCTAGGCAGTTGATTCATTGGAGCCGCTCTTCCATTTTCCTGCTACACTCGGAAAAGGGAAGAGTGGCTCTTCGTTCTTTCTCAAGTCCTTTGGTTCGCGCGTCCTGGTCGATCAGGATCAGGAGGGAAGCGGGTGAGAATCCCGCGCTGCCGCGCAACTGTAAGCGAGGAAATTGGCAATCGGCCACCGGGTTACATCTGGGAAGGCCGGTTGCAGTAGTCGGGCAGTGAAAGCTGTCCTAACTCGCGAAGCCAGGAGACCGGCGCGAACCGTCAACACCCACCCCTTTCGCGTTCCAAAGGAGGAGTGTATGCGGTTTTCCCAGGTTTTCACGAGCGTAATTCTGCTGCTGGCGGCAGCTTCAGCCGCCGAAATCAAAATCAAAGTTGTGGATCCGGATCTGGCTGCGGTCGCAGGGGCGCAAGTCGAACTCACCCCACAGGGCAGCTCGATTCCCACCGCCGTGCAGACTACCTCTGCTGAAGGGCTGGCTGCATTCCGTGGCACTGGCACGAACTCTTATCGCCTGCGTGTCCTGGCGCCGGGGTTCGCCGCACAAGCCATCGATCTTTCATCTTCTTCTGAAGTCGTGACCATAAAGCTCGGGCTGGCCCCGGCGGCGGAAACGGTGGTGGTGACTGCGACCCGCAGCCCGGTTCCCACCGAAGCGGCAGGCTCGGATGTGGAGACGTTGAATAGCGGGCAACTGCAGGCAATGCAGCCGATCGCGGCCGACGATGCCCTGCGATTCCTGCCCGGTGCGGTCGTCGACACACAAGGCCAGCGCGGTGGACTGTCCTCCCTCTTTGTTCGTGGCGGCGACTCTCGTTATAACAAAGTAATCGTGGATGGCGTGACCATCAATGAGCCGGGCGGAAGATTTGACTTCGGAACGCTTCCGCTGTCGGAAGCCGACCGGATGGAATTCGTGCGGGGGGCGCAGAGCGCGCTGTACGGCTCTGACGCCATGACCAGCGTGGTACAAGTTTTCACACGTACCGGCAGCACGGCCACTCCGGAGTTACGGCTGGGCGCGGATGGCGGGAATTTGGGAACGGCGCACGGCTATCTTTCACTCTCCGGCGCGCGCGGCCTCTTCGATTACAACGTGTTCGGAGACCAGTTCAACACCGATGGGCAAGGGCCCAACGACGATTACTCAAACTCGCTGCAAGGCGGGAATCTCGGGTTCGCCATCAACGACCGCGTTTCTCTGCGCATCCGCGGACGCCACTCCAACAGCCGCACCGGAGTGCAATCGGAGTGGGACTTTAACGGAGATCCGTTGATGCAGCCCGATCTGGACCAGTTTGCGCGATTTAATGACTCCTTAGTCAGCGTCGAACTTACCGTGACCGGACCCTCGCGGTGGCAGCATCACTTCACTGGCTTCGAATACAACCAGAAACGCACCAATGTAGACAATGTGATCGATCCCGGGCGAGTCTCGCCGCTCTACGGCAACATCGACACTCCCTTCGATGATATTGCGAACATTAACCGGGCCGGATTCGAGTATCAGGGGGACTACGTGGAACGGAACTGGGCGCAGACCACCATCGGATATCGCTTCGAAGATGAGAATGGATTTGTGGGTGATTTGCTGTCATTGCCCATCGATCACGGTTTGCGCTTGAACCACGAGGCTTACGGCCAGCAACAGCTCACGCTGGGACGCTTGTCCGTGGTCGCGGGGGGGCGCTTCGTGCACAACGGCAGCTTTGGAAACAAAGGGGTACCGCGCGTGGCGCTGACACTGCAAGCATTACGCGGCGGGCCGGTGTTTTCAGGTACGCGACTGCGCTTCTCTTACGCCACCGGAATCAAAGAACCGCTGCTGGAAGAGTCTTTCGCCAGCGGGCCCTATACCGTGCCGAATCCCAATCTTAAGCCGGAAGAGAACCGGGCTTTTGAAGCGGGGATCCAGCAGGGCTTTTTCGGTGGGAAGTATGCGTTGGTTGCGACCTACTACAACAATTTATTCCGGAACCAGATTGAATTTGCCACCAGCCCCACGACCTTTGTTGGCCAATACGAGAACGTGAACCAGTCCCTCGCCCACGGCGCCGAGGTCGGGTTGCAGGGAAAAATCCTGTCAAGGCTCTCGCTGAATACGGCGTACACCTACACCTCAACGCAGATTTTGCAGGCGCCTTTGTGCACACCGGCCAATTTTTGCGATCCGCTGGAGGCGGCGGGTCAGCCGTTCCTGCGGCGTCCAAAACATTCGGCAACGGCGTTGCTGACCTATCTGGGGAATCGCTGGGGAGGCAACCTGGGCGGCAGTTTCGTGGGTAGGCGGCCTGACTCGGACTTCTACGGATTCGGCATCAATCACGCAGCCGGATACGTTCGTGTCGACACGGGCGGCTGGTATGCCATTAACTCCCGGGTCAGCGCGTATCTGAACATCCAGAATCTTCTCGACAAGCACTACAACGAAGTTGTGGGATATCCATCCTTGGGAACCAATTTCCGGGCGGGGCTGCGGTTCCGGATCGGGGGCGAGTGAGAAGAAGCTCAGATCCTAGCTCCGAGCTCTTAGGCTCCGCCCATGTCGGCGTGATCTGGTCCTTTGGGGTGCCGCACCGGGTATTGCCGATTGACAGGTCTTTATTTGCGAGTGTTCAGCGCTGGCGGGAAGCCAAACGCCGTGTCTTGGGTGCGCTCTCCAGAGAAGAGGATTCCGCGCCCGGGTGCGGATGGTCGCGATGATTTCCTGCGGCGGGGCCGCAGGAAGTCGGCAGAGGTGCGGCGGAATGAGAGCCCTGGTATTTGCTTCGCGCCAGAACAAGCTTCTCCAGATCCTCTTGTCCCAGGGGTTGCTGGCGTCCCAGAAGATGGGTTACCAGAGCGATCTGAGCAAAATGCTCGACTGTCTCCATTTTCATGTAAGCGTGATGCAAGGTATCGCCGTAGGAGACGACACCATGGTTCGACATGAGAATGGCATCGTACTGCGAAATCAGTGGCTCCAGCGTTTCCGAGAGCTCAGGCGTGCCGGGGGTGCCGTACTTGGCCAGCGGGATGGAGCCCAGTCCGATGACGACCTCACAGACCAGCGGCTGGGTGAGCGCGATTCCGGCGGCGGCAAAGCCGGTCGCCGTCGGCGGATGCGCATGCACGATGGCACGGATGTCCGGGCGGAGCTGGTAGATCAGCAGGTGCATGGCGATTTCGCTGGAAACATGGCGGCGGCCAGAAAGCGGACGGCCTTCGAGGTCGACGATGACCATGTCGGAAGGGCGCAACATGCCCTTACTCATGGAGGTAGGAGTGGCCAGGATGCGGCGCTCATCGAGGCGTACGGATAGATTGCCGTCCATGGCGGCCACGTAGCCGCGCTGGTGCAGCATATTGCCGAAGAGGGCAATTTCGCGGCGGGATTGGCGTTCACTAGGCATTCACTTGCAAGGCGTCCGGGGGAGCGGACCATCTGGCTGGCGTATGGTAACGCAGGCGCTTGGCGAAAGACAATCCGAATCTTCGGGCTGGGCCTGGGTGGGCCGACAACGGCGGAATCTATAATCAGGCTGCGTGCTGGTTTCCGAATTCAATTATCTGCTGCCGGTAGAGCTGATCGCCCAGGAGCCTCTTGCGGATCGGTCCGCTTCCCGGCTACTCCACCTGAGCCGCGCCTCTGAACAGCTCCACGACCGCTGCTTTCGCGAGTTTCCCGATCTGCTGAGGCCAGATGACCTGGTCGTATTCAATAACACTCGGGTGTTTCCGGCACGACTGTACGGCAGGAGAAGCGGGGCAAAGGCGCAACCAGTGAGTTCGCGGAATCCGGCCGCGCGGGAGTTCCTGAGAGGCCGGGTCGAGGTGCTGCTCACACGCCAGATCTCCCCGGCGCACAACGAATGGGAGTGCCTGGTCCGGCCGGGAAGGAAGATTGGAGTGGGAGAGAAGTTGTTCTTCGGCAGCGAAGAAGAACTAACGGCCGAGGTGCTGGCCAGGGGCAGTTTCGGGGAGCGTCGGATACGCTTTCATCCGGTGAAGGATTTTTTCGGGATCATCGAGCGCTTGGGGCATGTTCCGCTGCCACCGTATATTGACCGGCCTGACTGTCCCGGCGACCGTGAGCGATACCAGACCGTCTATGCGCGGGAGCGTGGTTCGGTCGCAGCGCCCACCGCAGGGCTGCACTTTAGCCCAGAGATTCTTACCCGCATTCGAGAGCGCGGGATCGAAACAGCGGAGATCACGTTGCACGTTGGGCTGGGAACCTTTCAACCCGTTCGCGTGGATCGGGTGGAAGATCATCTCCTGCATCGTGAGTCTTACTCCATTTCGGCCGAGGCTGCAGAAAAAATCAATCGGGCGTTGGACGCGCGACGGCGTGTGGTTGCGGTTGGAACGACGACCGTCCGCACGCTGGAGCACTCGGCTGGTCACTCTGAAAGTGGCAGAGTGCAAGCGGGCAGCGGCGAAGCCGATATCTTCATCTATCCTGGTTATGAATTTAGGGTTGTAGGAGCGCTGCTGACGAATTTCCATCTGCCGCAATCCACACTGCTCATGCTGGTGTGCGCTTTCGCGGGGAAGGAACGGGTGTTGCAAGCCTACCAACACGCCGTCGAGCAGAAATACCGGTTCTATTCATACGGGGACTGCATGTTCGTGGAGTGAGAACCCGGCTTTTTCTTGTGGTCCTTTCCTGTTGTCATCCCGAGCTCAGCAAGGGATCTACAGTTCCTTGCCTGGGGAAACTGCAGATTTCCCTCGGCTTTGCTCGAGACAGGCGCTCGTCGCTGTGGCTCCTCGGAATGACCAGGTTTTTAGGTTGTTCAACTGGCGGCCTGCGAGCGAGTATACTGGGCGTCGCACGGGGGGAGACATGGGCACACCGACAATGGCAAAACAGGTTTCCATCCAGAATTTTGTATCGGAGTTACGCAAATTTTCTGAGCCGGCGTTCAGCCGGACCAACCAGATCATAAAGCTTCTTGAGAGTGCGCCAGTGGCACCTGACACGCTGGCGCCCTACCTGACCTGGGACCGCCAGCATTACACGCGGAACCTGATCGACAAGACGCCACTTTATGAGCTGATCGCTATCTGCTGGGAAATCGGACAGGGGAGTTCTGTGCACAATCATCGCGATCAGAACTGTTGGATGGCTGTCCCCCTCGGGAAATTACTGGTGGAAAACTACCGGGTGATTTTCCAAAATCTGGAGGAAGGAACCTGCAGCCTGGAGAGCGCCGAAGTCCTTGAGATGAATGCCACACGTCCCTGCGCTGTGAATCCACTGGAACCGGTGCACCGGGTTTATAATCCGCGCGAGTTCAACCAGAGAGCCGTCAGCCTGCACGTGTATTCGCGGCCGTTTGATACCTGTGTGGTGTATTCGCCCGAGCAGGGCACATGCGGGGAAATCAAGCTGTGCTACAACACCGAATATGGGAAAACCAGCCGGTGACTTCCGTCACCTGTGCAGCCAAGAGTATCCGTAAGAAAATTTAAGAGTTGCGCGATAGCTGGGCTGGAGGCAGCAATGAAAAGAAGGTGCGCGTGGCTCTTAGTTGGAGTTCTGCTGATGTTGCCGGGCTTCGCTTGTTCCAAGAAAGAGAACTTGCAGACGAAGCGGAATCCAGTCGCCGAAAAACCCCTGGAAGACGAAACACCGGAAATCAAAGCAGCGACCCCGGACGACCCGGGACCGATAGCCACGGCAGGGTCGCCCATGGCGATCTGGATGCGAAACGCAGAACGCCGAAAAGCGCAACGAGAAGCGCAACGAGCGTTAGAACCACAAGAGCCGCAATCGAGCGATCACGTGGCTCTGACCGCTCTCATTCCGCCGCAGGTTCTCGTGCACAGGACCTTCCCGGTAAGACAGTACGCTAAGTTCGAGTTCGTTGTCCCTGCCCATGTTCACTATCCGAAGCTGCTGGGTGGTTTCAAGTCGTTCGTGAAGGCTAGGGGCAGCGGCTCCGCCGGCGGCCAAGGGGCAGACATGGATCTTCTGCTGCTGGACGAACAGGCATTCAACGACTTCGTTCACGGCGCCAACGGGTCCCCAACCGATGCTGCGGGACCTTCCGACAGTCAACAGGTGGAATGGGGCCTTACCTCCACTTTCGATCAGCCTAACAAGTACTACCTCGTATTTGTGAACCCCGCCAATGGGCAGCAGACCCGCTTCGTACAGGCAGACTTTACCGTCAGCTTTGAATAGTGCGGCACAGTGCAGGGGAGCCACGCCGCCGGTCAACTTCCCCCGGACAGCGTGCTGTTAAACTAGGCACTTGCCCCCCCGAAGGAAATCCTCGACGATGTCTGCGGGAAGCGCCGCGACGGCTGCGCCGAAGCCGCTATCTTCTGTCCAGAAGCCAGTGTTAGCCGCGGGCGACCGGGGAGCAATTTTCCTGGTTGACGCCATGTCGTTTATCTTCCGCGCCTATCACGCCATGGCGCGACAGCGCGGCATGTCCACAAAAACCGGCGTGCCGACCGCGGCGACGTATGTCTTCGTCAATATGTTGCGCAAATTGCGCGACGATTTCTCGCCGGAATATCTGGCGGCGGTTTTCGACGTGGCTGCGCCCACTTTCCGCGATCAGCAGGCAGAGGCGATCACCAGCGTGCGGCGATTCGATCTGAAGACCCAGACTTTTCAGGAAGTGGAATACCACGGCTACAAAGCCAACCGCGCCGAAATGCCCGGAGACCTGGCCCAGCAGCTTCCCTATATACGCAGGGCGCTGGAAGCCTACCGCATTCCGATTCTTGAGCTCGCAGGTTATGAAGCCGACGACGTGATCGGCACGCTGGCGCGACAAGCCACGTCACACGCGTATTCCGTGTACGTGGTTTCCAACGACAAGGATATGCTGCAGCTGGTCAACGACCGGGTGCGCGTGCTGAATCCGCCTAAGGACAACCTGATCTGTGACGCGCAAAAAGTGGAGGAGATCCTCGGAGTTCCTCCCGAGCGCGTAGTGGATGTCATGGCGTTGCGGGGCGACGCCATCGACAACATTCCCGGTGCCCCGGGCATCGGCGACAAGGGCTCGGTCGAGCTGATCCAGCGTTTCGGCACGGTCGAGCAGGCGCTGGACCGCGCGGCAGAAGTCGAGAAGAGAACCTATCGCGAATCCCTGCAGAACAACCGCGACAACATCCTGCTGAGCAAGCAACTGGTGACCATCGATCGCGATGTTCCCGTCGAGTTCGAGGTGAATTCGATGAAGGCGGGAGAGCCGGACCTCGAAGCTCTCCGCTCGCTCTTTACCGAACTGGAGTTTACCTCGCTATTGAAAGAACTTTTGCCGGTCGTGGAGGTGAGCGAGGCACACTACACGGAGGCGAAATCGGCGGCGGATGTGGAAGCTGTGTTGAGGGCGGTTCCTGCGGCCGGCGCGCTGGCGGTTGCGGTGGAATTGGAATCAACTGTTGAGGATGAGCAGGAGGAAGAAGAGGAAGAAGGCGAGAGCGGCATGTTGCCGCTCACAGCGGAGCCTGCGCCGCCGCAGCAGCTGCGGAATATCGCGATTTCCTCGACGCCGGGCACTGCGGTCACCGTTGGCCCCGACGCAGAGGAAGCGGTGACCAAGCTGAAGGCTGTGCTGGCAGATGAGAGTGTGCCTAAGGCGATTCACGATTACAAGGCAACGACTCACGCTCTGGAATCGCAAGGAATCACGCTGCGCAACGTACAGCATGATCCAATGCTTTACTCCTACTTGCTCGATCCCACGTATTCATCGCATCGTTTGGCGGACGTGGCGCTGCGGCGTTTCAATCTCAAGCCTAGTGGAACCCTGCCCGAAGCGGCTGACATCACAGGCCGGCTTGCGACCGCCCTGCGCCGCGAAGTGGAAGAAGCAGGCCTGCTTAGACTCTACGAGGAGATTGACTTGCCGCTCGTGCCCGTGCTGGCACGCATGGAGCAGGCCGGGGTCAAGATCGATCGCAAAGCTTTGGCCGAGATGTCATCGCGTTTGGAAGGCGAGATCGACGCCAAGGCTAAAGAGATTTACGAATCTGCAGGCTGTGAGTTCAACATCAGCTCGCCGAGGCAATTAGGCGATGTCCTCTTCAACCAGCTAAACCTCCCCAAGCCGGTGAAGTATGGCAAAGGAAAGACGATCTCGACCGCAGTTGACGTGCTGGAAAACCTGTCCGAAAGCCACGATGTCCCGCGGCTGGTGCTGGAATACCGGCAGCTGACCAAGCTTAAATCAACTTACGTTGACGCTTTGCCGGCGTTGCTGAATCCGTTGAGCGGACGCCTGCACACTACGTTGGGGCAGACGGGAACCGCGACTGGCAGACTGTCTTCAGCCAATCCTAATCTGCAAAACATTCCCATTCGAACCGAACTTGGCCGCGAGATTCGCGCCGCATTCACGGCCGAGCCGGGGCATGTGCTGCTGGCGGCGGATTATTCGCAGATCGAACTGCGGTTGCTGGCGCACTTTTCCAAAGACCCGCTGTTGGTCGAGGCCTACCGCCGCGGCGATGACATTCACACGCTCACCGCTTCCCAGGTGTTCGGCGTGCCGCCGCTGATGGTCACGCCGGATCATCGCCGGCAGGCCAAGGTCGTGAACTTCGGGATCGTGTACGGGCTGTCGGCATTCGGGCTTTCGCAAAACCTCGGGATTGAACCGGCAGAGGCGAAACAATTCATCAGTGCATATTTCGAGAAGTACAAGGGCGTGCGCGCATTCATCGACCGGACGCTGGAAGAAGCCCGCCGCGAACAGAAAGTAAGAACACTGTTCGGGCGCGTGCGGCCTATTCCTGATATCAACAGCAAGAACGCCAACCTGCGCGGATTCGCCGAGCGGACCGCAGTCAATACGCCGTTGCAGGGAACCGCGGCGGATTTGATCAAAATTGCCATGATCCGCATTGATGCAGCGCTGCGCGAACGTGGGCTGAAATCGAGAATGACGCTGCAGGTGCACGACGAACTGGTGTTCGAGGTGCCGGAAGCAGAAATCGAAACCATGAGAACCCTGGTGCGGGAGCAGATGGAAAAAGTCCACGGGCTGATCGTTCCGCTGCTGGTGGAAATCGGCGTCGGGCAGAACTGGCGGGATCTGGAATGAATGTCAGGGTGTCGATTTTGGGCACGGCGGCCTTCTGGAAGGTCAAATAGCTGTATCCACAGGGTCTTCATTCAACAACGATGAGTCAGGAGACCAAACCCTCACCCAATCCTTCAGGCACACCTGCGTTGCTTCTGCTAATCCTTCGATCTTGAAGCGCTCATTCTGCACTTGCAACACGTTGAGAATACAGTTGTGGGCCGTTGTCAACGAACGATCCGCCAATTCGGGATTGGAATCTGGGCCGGGAGTCAGAGTGTCATTTACAATCTCGAACCCTTCCGACAGTCCCGCAAATGTTGGGTGAGCATGGCGTAGTGGAAAGTAGTAGCCGGGCAAGATCATCTTGTCTAATCCTCCACCAGTCTTCTTTGCCATCGCAACGAAGTCCAGTTTGTTCCACGTGTGATTCAGTCGTTTGGTTCCACACTTCTCGCAATCGGTCATCATGTAGTTCCCTCTAACAGCAGCAGCTTTGCTCCGTATTTCCTCTATCGTTTCCGGAGGCAAAATGTCGGGACCGAACGTCTCAATGAGGCGGCTGACCAATTTGTCCTGTTGAACGGGGTGGTACTCTTTGAACAGTTCGGCTTCGGAGGGATTTTCGTGGATATAACGAAGCGTCACTGTCTGCTCGTACATACTGCGAACGAGTTTGGCAGCTGCCGTGCCATACCCGTGGTAGCACACCAGCGTGATCTCCAGGAAGTCCTTGACGCAGGCTCTTCCAAGGAAGTAGACGAGCTTATCCTCCAGCAAGGACATGGTCTGAACTCTTGTGAACGCAAGGTTCAGGGCGCGTTCGAGGTTGGCCATGGTTTCATTCCAAAGCGGATGCCGCTCGTCGAACCTCTGACATTCGTCAGGAAAGCCGTAGATCCTAAAACCGTCTGCCATGAGCGGATTATCTCACGCTCATTTTGGTAGGGGGCCCGGTGTCCCCGGAGGGTTCGCGCCCCCGATTCTGGGCGCCAAACCCGGAACGCCCCTGCGCTTGTCAAGTCTACTTTCGTTTGTGTTGCAATTTGCCATATCGAGCCCAGTGTGGCCTGCTAACCTCCACCAAATCAGCAGTTCCCGTTTTAGGATGTTCCACGTGGAACACTCCGCGCGTTCCGTCTAATGTTCCACGTGGAACAAGACCGGCGAGTCGCGCCCGCGCCGTGACTTTAGAGTAAGCTGAGAGATGAGCACAGCTCTATGGTTTTCGTCCTCGACAACTACGATTCTTTCACCTACAACCTGGTGCAATACCTGGGCGAGTTGGGCGCCGAGGTTGTGGTGCGCCGCAATGATCAGATCACGGTGGAAGAGGTTGAGGCCATGCGCCCGGAGCGCATCGTGCTCTCGCCCGGACCGTGCACGCCGCAGGAGGCGGGAATCAGCATCGAACTCGTCCGCCACTTTGCCGGTAAGATCCCGGTGCTGGGAGTATGCCTGGGACACCAGGCGGTGGGAGCGGCCTTCGGCGGCGAGATCGTGCGTGCTCCCAAGCTGATGCATGGCAAGACCAGCCCGGTGCTGCACGACAACAAGACGATTTTTCAAGGCCTGGCTCAGCCCATGACGGCCACGCGTTATCACTCGCTCATTGTGGAAGAAAAGAGCCTGCCGGGCGACTTGGAGGTCAGCGCCTACACCACCGAGTCCGACGGCTCACGCGTGATTATGGGCTTGCGGCACCGGCGGTTTGCGGTAGAGGGCGTGCAATTTCATCCCGAGAGTGTGCTGACCGGTGAAGGAAAGAAGCTGATCAGTAATTTTCTCGCGCTATAGTCCATCGTCCAGGTACTCTTTCGGGTAATCCGGCAGACGAACGTGTCCCACTCAAAACTTCGCAAGCAGAAAGAACTTCAAGTAGCCCTCATAAATATCAGACCAGGCGTGCGCAAGCATGGCCGAACGCAGATTCTTTCGCCAAACCACCAGCAGACCAAACAGCACTCCCAGGACGGTGATGACGACAACCGCCTTCCATCCCTGATACGCGTGTCCCACACCGAAAACGACGGCTTGGCCGAACACGGCGAGGGCGCTGCTGCCAGTGAATGCGTGAAGCTGTCTTTGCAAATAGCCGCGATACACGATCTCTTCGCAAAACCCCGCCGATGCCGACAAAGCCAGCCACAGAAGCGCTTCAATCACTCCCCGCGGCAGAAGAATATCCACCGTCTTCGCCTGGCTCGGCCCCAGGGCAAGATGGATAAGCCAGGCCGTCGCTTCCCAGACCACCCAGAAAGGAACGGCGACCCCGAAGTCGGTCAGCACGCCCTGCAGGTTGGTCCATCTTCCGCCGACCAGCGCGAGAAGAGTGACTTTCTTCCGCACACCCTGCCAGACGTAGTAGAGCAGCGCCCACTCCATCACGATGAGCGACAAATACAGCGGAACGACTCCCCGATGCTCTGACGCCAACCCCGAGCCGGCGGTCGACCGCATCTGCGCCACGATCCCCCACAGTGCAATGCCTACGTTGATAAGCACCAGTCCGATCGTGTGCCTAGGAGATGCGATAAGCTGCCGTTGGTCGGCCCGTGATTGGGCCACCGCGTCTGTAGTCATCGCTTTCCCCCCTGCACCCTCTTGCAAGTTGGGCCACCCGACTCTGATGACATCCTTAATTGGGAAACTAAACTCAAAGGCAGCGGACAGGAGTATCCGCTCTACACACACCTCGCCGCTTCTACCGCCCTGAGCACGGCCTGGGCTTTGTTCATGCATTCCTCATATTCGCGCAGAGGATCGGAGTCAGCGACAATGCCTGCTCCCGCCTGCAGATAGGCGTGCTTACCCTTCATGAGCATGGTACGGATGGCGATGCAGGAGTCGAGATTGCCAGCGAAATCGGCGTACAACACCGACCCGCCGTAGATGCCCCGCCGCACCGGTTCCAGTTCTTCGATGATCTGCATGGCGCGAACCTTGGGAGCTCCGCTCAGGGTGCCTGCTGGGAAGCAGGCGGCGAAAGCGTCCAGCGCGTCCAATTCCTTTCGCAGCGTCCCCTCGAGCGCTGAGACGATGTGCATGACGTGGGAGTATCGCTCCACATACATCAGGTCGCGGACCTTCACCGAACCATACTCACTCACCCGGCCCAGATCGTTGCGGCCAAGATCCACCAGCATGACATGTTCGGCGCGTTCTTTCTCATCAGCGAGCATTTCAGTCTCCAGTCGCTGATCTTCCGCTTCGTCCCGCCCGCGGGGATGGGTACCGGCAATGGGACGGTATTCCAGCCTGCGCCCGGTCACCCGCACCAGCATTTCGGGGGATGAGCCCAGTACGTGGGCTTCTCCCATGCGCAGAAAATACATGTAGGGCGAAGGATTCACCGTACGCAGCGCACGGTAAACATCGAAGGGCGCAACTTCCGGCGTAAAATCGAGCCGCTGCGAAAGGACCACCTGAAAAATGTCGCCCGCCGCGATGTATTCCTTTGCACGCCCCACCGACTCCATGAAACGGCGGCGGCTGGTTCCGGCGTGAACCCTTAGCGGGGTTTTGCCACGTGAGGACTCTCGCCAATTTGCCGGACGCACGCCCCGAGCCAACTTCTTTTCGAGGATAGCAATGTCTTCCAGTGCACGGTCGTAGGCGCGCCGCGGGCTCTCGCGGGAAACGTCGGCGGTGGCAATGATGTGAATCTGGTGCCGCAGGTGATCGAAGGCCAGCAAGCGGTCGAAGAACATCAGAACGCAATCAGGCAGGGACAAGTCATTGTCGGCATGCTCGCCGATTTTTTCCAACTGGCGGACAGTGTCATAGGCGAAATAGCCGACGGCGCCGGCGGTGAACGGTGGCAGGCCAGGGAGAATCGCGGTCCGGTGCTGGCGGAGTAGTTGCTTCACGATTTGCAGGACGCTGCCTTTGTGCGGCTCACGATTTTTGCCCCGGTGCATTACGATATCGTTGCCGCGGGCTCGGACCTGCATGTAAGGCCGTGCTCCCAGGAATGTGTAGCGTCCGATGCGCTCGCCACGCTCCACCGATTCCAGCAGAAAGGCGTCGGACTCTCTGGCGGCAACGGCCAGAAAGGCGGAGACCGGCGTCAGCAGATCAGCCGTGACCGATTTGACGATCGGTACCAGCGTGAAATCGCGGGCAAAGCGCGAGAATTCCTTGTAATTGGGACGCAGCATAGTAGGGTACGGCTGCCTCATTATATGGCGGCGGATGACCGCGCGTTGGTCGCCCTGCACGGGTGTCCAAACACGAGACAACCCCAAGGCGTTACCAGCGTAACCAACGAATGAATTGACGGATTGCCCGGCGGGGCAGAAGATGGCAATTTAGCCTACATCCGCTAGTGGAGTCGTATGCGTATTAAGTTCTGGGGAGTTCGGGGTTCGACACCGGCTGCCCAGCCCGAAAACATGCGCTACGGAGGCAATACTTCCTGCGTGGAAGTGCGCCTCGGTGACAGTCTCTATGTTTTCGACTGTGGCACGGGGTTTCGCGTGCTGGGACAAGCGCTTCGCCGCGAGTTCGCTGGCCGCCCGCTGGCCGCGCACATCTTCGTCTCCCACTTCCATTGGGACCATATCCAGGGACTCCCATTCTTCGCTCCCCTTTACGACAGTCGCGAGAATCGTTTTCTATTCCACTGCTCGAGCCGGACACGCACTCTCAAACAGGTGTTTGAGGAGCAGATGGCCGCGCCGTATTTCCCTGTAGGGCTGGGCGAAATGCGGGCGCGCCAGGACTTCTATGACCTGGAGGCAGGCCGCATTGAGTTGGGTGATGTGACCTTGCAGTCCATGTGGCTCAACCATCCCCAGGGCTGCATGGGCTTTCGCCTGGAAAGCAAGGATGGCGTGATGGTGTACGCCACGGATAACGAGCCTGGGGACCCTGTCTTCGACAAGAATCTGCGCACCCTTGCGGCGGGGGCGGACGTGCTGATCTATGACGCGCAGTACCTTCCTGAAGAATATGAGGCGCGTCGGCGCGGGTGGGGGCACAGCCATTGGCGCGAGGCCGTCAATGTCGTCATGGAGAGCGGCGCCAAAGAGCTCATTCTGTTCCATCACGATCCCGACCACGATGATGCCTGCATTGACAAGGTCGTGAAGGAAGCCCGCAACTATTATTCTCGCGTGCGAGCGGCGGCAGAGGGGATGCAGATCGAAGTGCCAGCTTCGAAGGCCGCTTCGAAAAATCAGCGCTGAGTCCCCTAGTCACTGTAATACTTTCGCACGTCCGTTCGGCCTTTGATTCCTGGATTACAATGAAACTAGTTTCCGGGTCAGGGTCGTTCCTACTTCGAAAGGGGTCGGGAGTGCAGCAGTTTTCAGCAGCGTGGCCACATGTGTCGGTAATCTCGGTCATCGACGTCGTGCTGGTCGCATTCGTGATTTATGAGTTGCTCGCTCTCATCAAGGGCACCCGCGCCGCCCTGATGCTGGTGGGGGTTGCAGGGCTGGGGCTTGCCTTCTATTTGTCCCGGCTGGGCAATTTGGCTACCCTCAACTGGCTGATCAGCACCTTGTTGCCTTACACCGTGTTCGCTTTGATCGTGGTTTTTGCAGCCGAGATCCGGCAGGCCTTGGCGCGGCTGGGACGCAGACTGACACTGAGCCGCTCCGCAGCCTCGGAGGCGGATGCCTACGACGATATCGTGCTCGCCGCCAACCTGTTTTGCCAGAACCAGACCGGAGCATTGATTGTGATTGAGCGTGAGATTGGGTTGCGCACCTACATCGAAAGCGGCGTCCCGCTCGACGCGCAGCTTTCCTACGATCTGCTGGCCACCATTTTTCGGCCCAGTGCCCCACTGCATGATGGCGCGGTCATCGTGCAAAAGGACCGTATCGCCGCTGCGGCCTGCTTTTTGCCGCTTTCCATGAACCCGGTCTTGTCCACCCAGCTTGGCACGCGGCATCGCGCCGGCATTGGCGTGACCGAGGAGACCGATGCCATCGCGGTAATCGTTTCGGAGGAGACGGGCAGTATCAGCCTGGCGGTAGGCGGAAAGATCGAGCGCGATCTTACGGTCGAACAGCTGCGCGATCGGCTGGGGGAATTGCTGCGCCACTACGTCTCGCCCTCGACGTTGCCGACGCCGATCAGCAACGGCAGCGAAGTGCTGGAAAGCGAGGAGAGTTCGCGCAGTTCCTTGCCGCAGCCTGCGGACTCACGCCTGAACCAGGGAACGGACGGTTAGCTGATGAGCGACTTGCTGCACCGCTATATGCTTCACAACCTGGGCCTGAAGCTGGTCTCGCTCGGGCTGGCGGTGGGGTTGTGGCTGGCGGTGGCTCGAGATCCCGTGGCGGAAGTAGCGGTCGAAGTGCCCATCGAGTTCCACAACATTCCGCAAAATCTGGAGATCAGCTCAGAGAATATTCCCAAAGCACAGATTCGCCTGCGCGGTCCGGAGCGTTCCATACACCGGCTCCAGTCCTCTGATGTTTACGCCGAAATTGACCTGGGCGCGGGCCGGCCCGGTGAGCGGACGTTCGATCTGACGGCACGGCAAATCCATCAGCCGCCCGATCTCGAGGTTATCCAGGCCGTTCCCAGCCAGTTCCATCTGAGCTTCGATATTCGCGCCACCCGGCAAGTGCGGGTTCAGCCGCGGGTGATCGGCACTTTTGTTTCCGGCTATGAGATCGGGAACGTCACAGTGGATCCATCCATGATCACAATTACAGGACCGAAGAAGCATGTGGAGGCCGTCGAGGCCGCCATCACGGACCCGGTGGACGTAACTGGGGCGATGAACCGCGCCATATTCGTGAGACATGCTTACGTTTCCGATCCCCTGATTCAAGTTACGAATCCCGATCCGGTGCGGGTGACGGTTATGATGGAAAAGGCTTCGACGGGCGATGGGCACTAAGCCTCAAATCAGAATGACGTCTTCGATGCGACAACTCTTCGGCACCGATGGCATCCGCGGGGTAGCCGGCGAATTCCCACTCACTTCAGAGAGCACCTATCTCATTGGCCGGGCGCTTGGTCATGACCTGCTTAAAACTAGACCGCGCGCCAGCGTCGTAATCGGGCAGGACACGCGCGAATCGAGTTCCTGGATCGCGGACCGCGTGATGCTCGGGCTCGCGTCCTTGGGTGTGGAAGTCCACAGCGCGGGCGTACTCACGACTCCCGGAGTCGCTTATCTCTCGCGTTCCCGAAACTACGCCGCCGGGGTGGTGATCTCGGCTTCGCACAATCCCTGGACTGACAACGGCATCAAGGTCTTCTCCGGAGACGGATACAAGCTGCCGGACGCTCACGAGTTGGCCATCGAAAAAGAGATTTTCGCATTGTTGCAGCACCCTAAGTCTCACCCGCTTGCCTCCGTGAAACCCGCTCCCAGTCTGCCCGGCGAGGCGAGCCTTCGCCGCGCCTACATAGAGTGGCTGGCCAGAAACGTGACGGCGGACTTGAGCCGGCTCAGAGTTCTGGTGGATTGTGCCAACGGTGCGGCCACGGCCGAAGCCCCGGAGTTGTTCGGTGCCTGCCGTATCCGGGCAGAGTTCTTGCACGCTTCTCCGGATGGAAAGAACATTAACGAAAATTGCGGCGCGCTGCATCCGGAAGTAGTGGCCAAGGCTGTCGCTAACCAGAAGGGGCAATTTGATCTCGGCATCACCTTTGACGGTGACGCGGATCGCGTGCTCTTCAGCGACGCGGGCGGCCGGGTGGTCAATGGAGACGCCGTCCTTCTGCTCGTTGCTCGCGATCTGCAGTCCCGCGGCGTTCTTGCCGACTCCAGCATCGTCGCAACTACGATGTCCAACATGGGCCTGGAAATCGCCTTGCGCAAATCCGGAATCCGCATGCTGCGCGCCAATGTCGGGGATAAATACGTGCTGGAGGAGATGTTGAAGACCGGCGCGATTCTAGGCGGCGAACAATCCGGGCACATCATCTTTCGTGATGGCGAAGCCACCACCGGCGACGGCCTGCTCACGGCTTTGCGCGTGATGGAAATCGTAGCGCGAACCGGCAAGCCTCTGGCAGACTTGATCGGTGATCTCACAGTGTTTCCCCAAACCATTCAGAATATCCCGGTGCGCGAGAAAATTCCGTTCGTCCAGGTGCCGGAGATCCAGCGCACGATCGAGTCTGCCGAACGCGAACTGGATGGCAACGGCCGCGTCGTGGTGCGCTACTCGGGCACAGAAGCACTGGCGCGAGTCATGGTGGAAGCGGAATCAGAAGACAAGATGCGGTCTCTGGCGGGGAATATTGCAGGTGCAATTAAGCAGGCGCTAGGGGCTTGATCCGCTCATGTAGGGACGCGCGTCCTCGCCCGTCCGGGCCGAGCAAAGCCTGGCAGCGCTCTTGTTGGCTATGACGACGCTCCTGTCCAACGCCGCCGCAATCTGGAACCTGCTTCTGCTTTTGGCGGTGATCGCCCTGCTGAGCTGGTTTCTCTACTGGTTCGTCTTGCGAAGGCTGATCCGGGCAAGAAAGATTGCCGGAGCCCGCGACCGGAGAATGTTGCGCGAAGCCGCAGAACGGGGATCGAGTAATGAAGAAGCCCGAACCAATTCTTCTCTGTGACTCTCTGTCTCTGCGGTGAAAAGATCTTCTCGTGGGCCCGCCCGGCTACGGCTGGGGTGCGGTCGCCGGAGCCGCCGGCTGCAGGCCGTTGGCGTCAAAGGTAAGCGTTTTGGCTTCCCCGTAGTCTCCCTGGGCGGGTAACTCCTGACCGTCGAATTCAAAATCCAGCGCGCCCACGTTGCCTGCCCGGATGACGATCTCGCTGGCGGCGCGAACGGATTTTTCCGCTGGCGCAATCAAGGTTTCCTGCCGGGTCACCTCGCCGTCGACGGTAATGGAAATCCAGCAATCCTGGCGCGCCTTGATCCGAAGGTGTAGCATCCCCGCCGGGGTAACTGGGTTCCGGTTCGCGACCACTGCGGGCGCGGGTGGCTTCGAAGATTCGGGACGCACGGGCTCAGTGCTACCCAAAACTGCTGGTTGACTTGCTGTGGAACCACCGCGGACCGTCCCCCTAGAACTGTTTGGACTCGCCCCTGCCGGGGAAGCGCCGGAACCCGAGGCTGGCACAGAATTACTCGCAGCAGATCGGGCCGATGCGGTGGTAGGTGGATTTTCTTTGCCTGCTCCCCTTGAGTAGAGACCCCAGATGGCGAATCCCAGGGCCAGGACCAACAACGCAACCGCAAACATACCCCACGGCAGGCCCGCCGCCGCAGGGCTCTCTTCTCGGCCCCGAAGCTCGACCTGGGCCCGCAGCTCAGCCACCTGACTCTCGTCACTTCCCGGTTGCTTGCCCGGCTGGCTTGTGCCAGTGGCAGCCAGGTAATCGACAATGGCCTGTTCTTCGTCCAGGCCAAGGAAGCGCGCGTAGGCGCGGATAAAGCCCTTGTTGAAAATACCGCCCGGGAGCTGATCGAAATGTTCTTCTTCCAAAGCGCGCAACATGCGGGTACCGATTTTGGTCGAGCGGGAGATTTCGTCCAGCGTGACGTTCCGCTTTTCCCGCTCCTGCTTCAGTTTAGCGCCCAATGATGCCACTCGACAGGTGTCCTCACGTCGGGATCAACTACAGACCAAATTATTCACATTCAATATATGTTATGCGAGCGCTGCAGGGAAGAACGGTAACCCGTTGTGGTATGGGAGCTAACCCTCCGCGCGTGCGGCACTTTGCCACGTATCTTCACGGGTTCGGGTTACCAAGGTTCATTGCCCCGGTTTCCGAACCCCGCATATAATTTTTAGACTTCTAGTTTTTGGACATCCGCTCGACACTCGAGGTTGACGTCTCATGACCAAGGCCACGGAGGCCGATCGTAATCGGCAGAGCCAGGAATTGACCATCTTTCACGATGTGGCCAAGGCCCTGACTTCGTCCTTGGACCTCGATTCCATTCTGCAAACGATTATGGAGAAGATGGCGGAATACTTCCGTCCCGACACCTGGTCGTTGCTCATGGTGGATGAGGAACGCGACGAACTCTACTTCGCCATCGCGGTGGGAAGCGCCTCCGAGGCTCTGAAGAACGTGCGCCTGAAAGTGGGCGAAGGCATTGCCGGTTATGTCGCCAAACACGGCGAACGGCTGATTGTCCCCGACGTCATGACCGATCCGCGATTCGCCAAACGCATCGATGAAATGACCAAGTGGGAGACGCAGTCCATCATCTGTTACCCCCTGCGCTCCCGGCTCCGGGTGCTCGGCGTTATTCAGTTGGTGAATGTCGAGATGGAACACTTTGGCGATCAGGAGATGTTTTTCCTGCAGTCGCTCTGCGATTATGCGGCCATCGCCATTGAGAATGCCCGCGCCGTCGAGAAGATTCAGGAACTCACGATCACCGATGACTGCACCGGCTTGTACAATGCGCGGCATCTCTACAAAACGTTGGAAACCGAGGTCTACCGCTCGTCGCGTTTTGGTTATGAGTTCACGGTGCTGTTCATCGATCTCGACCATTTCAAGCAGGTCAACGACACGCACGGGCACTTGATTGGAAGCAAGCTGCTGGCCGAGATCGGCTACCTGATCAAAGCCCAACTCCGCTTGATTGATTACGCCTTCCGCTATGGTGGCGACGAATTTGTTGTGCTGCTGCCTCAAACCGGGAAGGACTCCGCTCTCGTGGTGGCCAAACGCCTGCGCGACACCCTGCGCACCAGCATGTTCTGCCGGGACGAAGGGCTGAACCTAAATATCCGCGCCTCGATGGGCGTGGCCACCTATCCGCACGACGCCAAGACGCCCCACGACGTCATCCGCCAAGCCGACGAGATGATGTACCTGGTGAAGAACACCAGCCGCGACAATATTGGAATCGCCCAGCGCGGCGTGATGAAATAGGAACCGCGGCTAGCGGCGCTCGACCAACTCGGCCCGCAGCCTCAACGTCGGCTTGCCACGATGGCCGCCGATCAGCTACCGGTTTGCGTAGACCGCCGCCCGGTCTCCCCGCTTGTCCGCCCATTCCCGCTTCTTGCAGATCCCGGGGGTACCAAAGCTCTTCTTGCCGCTGACGCTCTTTGCCGTTCCCAGGTCCACGCAGTATCCCGAAGCGCGAGTGCGAAAAGATCGGGCTACTGTTGCCCTCAGTCTTGACCTGATTGTGCGGGTGGGCAAGAAGTAGAAAGTCCCCATCGGAGGTCGGAATCGTGGGTCGCAAATCCTCCGACCCGTGGCGGGCACGGACATTTGAAGATCAGCCGTGACATGACTTTAGACACGGCCGCTAGCTTGGCTTCTCAGCGCTGGGCCGGTTTCTTTCTGATCACCATTTGCAGAACGGGCAATGGGAGCTGCAAAATCCGCGCGCGCATCTCTTTCTTCGAAACCGCTTGGATCGCGACTCCATCCCCTTGAGGAAATGGATTGGAGACAACCTCGAAGTCCTGGCCGTAGATGCGTATCCGCTTGGACTCGGCGTACCCCATCGCTTTAAGGCGATCACAAATCTCGTAGAGCTTCTCCGAACCGGGGCTGGTTTCTAAAAGTGCGCTGCTCATAGCGGCTATTCTACCCGTTTGCCAAGGCACAGGGATGTTTACTTTATCACCATTTGGTGTGATCGGTGGTGCGCGATTCGGTATGCGCGTTTCATCCATGTTTTTCGATCGGTTAGGGAGAGCCCAAAGCTGAGGCCAACTGGTACCGGTGTTGTGATTGCTGTGACTTCGTTTCTTCATCAAATCGACGATCCGATGTTGGACGCGTCCTCGGTCGCATGGGCCGAGAGCCGTGTCATCGCAGTTCGATCCGTAAGTCCGATTGCGTGAAAGCGGAGCTTAAATTTGACTTGATCTCCACTTATCTGCGTTAATCAGCGGCGAAGAGGTTCTGGAGGTTGAATGCGTGAGGTGATTGCGAGCAAAGATGCCCCACAAGCCATCGGGCCTTATTCGCAAGGCATTCGGGCGAACGGATTCGTGTTTGTCTCGGGGCAGGTGGCGATTGACCCGGCAACCCAGCAGGTCATTACTGGCGATGTTGCTGCCCAAACCGATCGGGTGCTGAAGAATCTCTCGGCAATTTTGAAAGCGGCGGAGAGCGGGCTGGAGAAAGTCGTGCGCTCGACCGTCTTCCTGAAAAACATGGGAGACTTCGCGGCCATGAACGAAATCTATGGCCGGTATTTCACTGCTGCGCCCCCGGCCCGCTCGACCGTCGAAGTCGCCCGCTTGCCCAAGGATGTGCTGGTCGAGATTGATGTGATCGCGTTGGCCTAACGATTTGCAATTTACGATTTTCAATTGCCAATTTAGAATCGGGTCGTCGTCTCAATTGGCAATCGAAAATCGGCAATCGGAGAAAATTAATGCTTAGATCCATGTGTTTCATCGCAATCGTCGCGCTGGCGGCTACGGCCGTTCTTGCGCAAAGCAGTTCGTCTAAACCGGACACCAGCGCGCCCACCAAAGTCACAGGGAAGCCGCAAACCGCCCTTGGCGGACTGCAATATTGGGACATCAAAGTGGGCGATGGCGCCACAGCCAAGGCGGGCCAAACCGTAAGAGTGCACTACACGGGATGGCTCACCAATGGCAAGAAGTTCGACAGCTCGGTGGACAAGGGAGAGCCCTTTACGTTTGAGCTGGGCCGAGGGCAAGTGATCAAAGGTTGGGATGAGGGTGTGGCCGGGATGAAAGTCGGCGGCAAGCGCCAGTTGCGCATTCCGCCGGAGCTTGGCTATGGCGACCGCGGCGCTGGTGGCGTGATTCCGCCTAACGCCACCTTGATCTTCGACGTGGAACTGCTCGGCGTGCGGTAAAAACGAAACGCAGAGGACGCGGTGGATTTTCCATCTTCACGCAAGGCAGTGGGTTGGGAAACTGAAGCCTCCGCGTACCCTGCGTCCTCCGCGTTGAGTTGTTAGGCTTTCACGACTTTTCCGCTGCGAAGGCAGGAGGTGCAGACGCGGATGCGCTTGGTTGCGCCCTTCACCTTGGCGCGTACCGGGCGCAAGTTGACGTTCCAACGCCTTCGGGACACGTTGTGGGCGTGGCTGATGGTATTTCCGAATTGCGGCCCCCTGCCGCAAATATCACAAACTTGTGCCATGGCTGCTCCAGAGAAATTCTGAACTCGATGTGCAAACCATCAATTTTATCGGAGTTCAGGCCTTTTCGACAACTGCGCCCCATGTAATCGCGGGAATCCAGCGATCATCACGTGGAGACAGCCGTCCCGGCTGTCGTCCAGCGCAACTCGACAGAACCACCTGTGCGATACTCAAGAGATGGCGGTCTCAGCCGATCCCAAGTCCGTTAAGGTCAACCTGAGCACCGGCTCAGGGATGGACATTGAGTGGAAAGACAGCCACCAGTCACACTATCCCTTTCCTTTCTTGCGAGACGCCTGCCCTTGCGCCCTGTGCGATGAGGAGCGGGGCAAAACCCACCGCCCGCCCGGCGAGCCGCCAAAGCTCGCACCCGGAGTGTTGCCTATGTTCAAGCCCGCCGCCAAGCCAGACTCAGCCGAAGCCGTAGGCAAGTACGCCATCAAATTTCATTGGAACGACGGCCACGAGCTGGGAATTTATTCCTGGCAATTTCTGCGCGATGTGTGCCCGTGCGAGGAGTGCAAGGCGGCCAGGCGTTCGGCGTAATCCGTCGCCCCCGAGCTTCGAATACCCCCAAGGACCTTGATCACGCTTGGGGAGTTCAGTCTTCTACGAACGACTTTAACCTGGACAATGCCTGATCCCATTGCTCGGAGACGAAATCCAGGTATTGCTTAATTCCTTCAATTGGCTGCGGATCGAATTCGAACCGGCTCTCGCGACCTGTGCGCACGCTATGCACGATCCCTGCACTCTCCAACACTCGAAGATGCTTGGTGATCGCCTGCCGGGTCAGCTTGGAACCCTGCGTCAGTTGAGAGATTGAATAAGGCCGTCGACCACAGAGCTTCGCAACCAGCGATAGCCTCGTCTGGTCGCCCAGCGCGGCAAATACGGATACACGAGCCCGCCGTTTGGCGGGCATGGTGCTACGAGGTTTGCGTGACATGCTTCTCGATGTTCTTCATCTGCTCTGTCCAACCACCGTCATTCATGCGGAATGCTTCGAGGCGGCGGCCCGCGGGAATCTTGTCGAAGCCGGACTCTGTGAGCACAAGCAGTGTGCCGCTCGCAGTCTTTTCCAGCTTAAACTCGACAAGTGTTGGCGTTTCCTTCGAGTAATCTGCTTTGGAATCGACGGCATAAGGATGCCAGGTGAAGGAAAAGAGCCGTTCGGGCTCCATTCTCTGGACGACGGCCTCCCATTGGAGGTGCTCGTAACCAGGATACGTAATCTGGCCACGCGAGACCTGACCCGGCACGAATGGGCCGTTCAGCTTCACGCGAAACCACTCGCCAAACTCACGGTAATCCGTCAGTGCACGCCAGACCCGCGAAACGGGCGCCTTGAGCTCAATGCGCTTCTCAATACGGTCATTCATAATATGCAACCTTCAGGTTGCATGTTAGCTTACCCGACCGCAACAAGCAACTTAACGGTTGCATCATCGCATCATCAGACGGCCGAGCATTCCTCAAACATCGGGCGATCGCGGCGGATGACGAGCCACTTGGAAACGAATGGTGTTGTAATCGAACCGTTGCACCAACCTATTTTTGCGCGCACCTCGCCCCAGCAGGTGAGATGGCGAGTTCGCTTCTAGTAAAATAGTTATAGGTTCCTTTGTCCTTTCTCTCTCAACTCAACCCGCAACAGCGCGAAGCCGTTGAGACCACCGACGGGCCGGTGCTTATACTCGCCGGGGCCGGAAGCGGCAAGACCCGCGTCATAACCTACCGGATCGCCCATCTCATCGAGAACCTGGGCGTCATGCCGGAGTCCATCCTGGCCATGACCTTCACCAACAAAGCCGCCTCCGAGATGGCCGAGCGCGTGGACAAACTGGTTGGCGGCCTTTCTGTTGCCAAGCCGCTCATCTCCACGTTTCATTCTTTCTGCGTGCGTGTGCTGCGCCGGGACATTGAAGCGTTGCGCATTCCGTCGTCGAAACCCGGTGCTCCGCCGATCGGGCTTACCAAGAGCTTTGTGATTTATGACGAAAATGACCAGCAGCAAGTGGTCAAGTCAGTCATGAAGCGCCTGGGCATAGACGACAAACAAACCACGCCGCGCTCCGTGCTGGCGCACATTTCCTGGGCCAAGAATCACATGCTCGATCCGCAGGAAGTTTATCTGCAATCGGCCGATCCCAAGACCGAGCGCGTAGCGCAGATCTACGCCGAATACAAAAAAGAACTGGCCAAAGCCAACGCGCTCGATTTCGACGACCTGTTGCTTGAAGCTGTGCGCCTGATGAAGGCTGTGCCTGCGGTTCGCGAATATTACAACCGCCGCTTCCAGTACGTCCTGGTGGATGAGTATCAAGACACTAATCGCCCGCAGTACGAGTTGATGCGGCTTCTGGCGGGAACCGGGCACAACGTCTGTGCGGTCGGCGACGAAGATCAATCAATCTATTCATGGCGCGGCGCCGACATCCGTAACATCCTCGAGTTTGAAAACGATTTTCCGGAGGCGAAGATCATCCGCCTGGAACAAAACTACCGTTCAACGCAGAACATCCTGCAGGCGGCGTCGGCGGTGGTGGCGAACAATCTCAAGCGCAAGGGCAAGAATCTCTGGACGTCGCGCCAGGGCGGGACGAAAGTCGGCTACTACGAGGCCCCTGACGGCGAGAACGAAGCACTGTTCGCCGCAGATTATGTTGCGAAGTATCTTCGCGAAGTGGCCGATCAGGGCGAGAATGCGCGCGCCGCCATCCTTTACCGCACGAATTCGCAGTCACGACTGTTTGAAGAGGCCATGCGCCGTTATCAGTTGAAATATCACGTGGTGGGCGGATTCTCCTTCTACGAGCGCGCTGAAATCAAGGACATGATTTCTTACCTCAAGGTCATCCATAACGTGGATGACTCGATCTCGCTGCTCCGGGTGATCAACACGCCGGTGCGCGGCATCGGCAAGACAACGATTGAAACCCTGGAACAGATTGCGCTCGAAACCGGGGTCTCGTTGTGGGGCGCGATCGGGGAGGCAGTCAAACGCCGCCTCCTGCCGCAACGCGCTCTGGCCGCGCTGAACAGTTTCCAAAGCCTGATCGAAGACGGCCGGGCCATGCTGGCCGGAACTTATGTCGCGCGGTTGGAAGAGACTGCGCACGAGGAGCCAAAGTCGAGAGAAAACGATGGAGAGACGGGCGTCTCGCCCGTCGAGGTTGCCGAAGGCGACACAGACTTCAACCCTGACAACTTCAGCTTCGATTTTGACCGTAGCGCTGGCGTCCCGCCGGCCGTCGACCGGGCGTCTCGCCCGCAGCCGGGCCGGCCCGAGGTCAGCTCCACTGAAGAGGCTGCTGACTCGGGCTTTCGTTCCCCTGGCGAAGCTGCCAATACCGCTGAACTCCTGAAATTTCTCATCGACCGCACCGGCTACATCAAGCAACTCGAAGGCGAAGACACGCCCGAAGCTTACTCCCGCATTGAGAACCTGCGCGAACTGGTCAACGCCGCCATGGATTCGCGCGATCGCGGCGAAACGCTCGACCAGTTCCTCGATCACGCCGCGCTGGTCAGTGATGTGGATGCGTACGATGAACGCGCCCAGATCACGCTCATGACCTTGCACGCGGCCAAGGGCCTGGAGTTTTCACTGGTCTTCCTCTGCGGACTGGAAGAAGGGCTCTTCCCCCACTCGCGCACATTTCTACAGCCCGACGACATCGAGGAAGAGCGGCGCTTGTGCTATGTAGGCATGACGCGGGCCATGGACACCTTGATCCTGACGCGGGCAGCATACCGGCGTCGCTACGGAACGGATTTGCCCGAAGCCGGTATTCCTTCGCGGTTCCTGGAAGAAGTTCCGACGGAGCTGGTGGAAGAGTTGGGAGTGTCCCGCAGATCTCGTGTAGGGACGCGCGCACTCGCCCGTCCCGCGGGGCACAGCCCCGCAGCCCATTACGCCTACGAGGATGAGGATCAGAGCGCGAATTGGGAGGTATCGAACCAGCGGCGCACTCCGGCGGCTTCTTACTCCGGTCCTGTGTACAATTCCATTGAGAACATTGCCGAGTTTTTCGCCTCGCGGGGAAAGAAATTCCGCATCCCCAAACTGCCGGTGGAAGAGCTAAAAGGCAGGAAGGGGTTCCGCCCGGGGCAAAAGGTTCGGCATCCCAAATACGGTGAGGGCACGGTCTACCAGCGAGAAGGAGAAGGCGACGAGGCCAAGATTACGGTACAATTCCCTCGCTTCGGTTTGAAGAAGCTGGTCGAGAAGTACGCGCAGCTGGAGCGGGCCTAAAGATTGAGTAATTTGCAATTTATAGATAGAAGCTCGGTTGGCTTCGAAAATTACCAATTACGCAATTACCAAATTACCAAATTACCAAATTACAAATTCAGGATGCACTCATGGCAAACACAAGCAAACTCAGCAAGGAAGAACGCAAGAAAGCAAAACGCGCGTCGCGCAAGAAGAAGAAAACTGAAAAGCCGCTGAAGCCACGCGAATACGCCCGCGGGGCGAAAAAGCGCAAGGTGAAGAAGATGGCGCGCGGCACAGCCAAGCGGTAACGGCAGCACTTGGCATTCGGCACTTGGCATTCGGCCGATTGAGATTCCGAGTTCTTAACGGGATGTTCACCGGCTCCAATGCTAAGTGCTAATGGCCAAGTGCCAATGGCAATGGAGACAAGGCCCTTTGGCGCAACCACCAACGACGACCAACCAGGCACCGGAACCCGTCCGCACCTCGGACAACCAGCTATTCTGCTGCAAGTCCATCGACAAACTGATTGCCGAGTCAGAAGCTCCGGGGCAAAGGCTGCAAAAGACGCTCGGCCCGTGGTCGCTGACGGCGCTGGGCATCGGCGCCATCATTGGCTCTGGTATTTTCGTTCTCACCGGCACCGCCGCTGCCGGAGAATATTTCAACGCGCCTTCCATTCTGCACGCGCAAGTACTTGACCTGATTGTGAACTTCCTGCGCGGCGGCAGCACTGCAAATGTCCTCATGCACGGGCGCCCTCCTGCCGGGCCCTCGATTGCCATCTCGTTTTTTCTGGTGGCAATCGCGTGCAGTTTCGCCGGATTGTGCTATGCCGAACTGGCTTCCATGATCCCCATTGCGGGCAGCGCATACACGTACTCCTACGCTACCCTGGGAGAAATTTTTGCCTGGATTATCGGCTGGGACCTGATTCTGGAGTACGTCGTCAGCAACGTGGTGGTTGCCATCGGGTTCAGCGCTTACACCAAGTCGCAACTGGCGTCGTTCGGCTTGAATCTGCCGGATCGCTGGTCTACGCCCGTCTGGGAATCCGGCCATTGGACGGGCTCCTACTTCAACATTCCCGCCTTCCTCATCATTTTCATCCTCACCGTCTTGCTCGTGCGCGGAGTGCGTGAATCGGCCAAAGCCAACAACATCATGGTTGCCGCCAAAATCGGCGCCATCCTGGTGTTCCTGGTTGTTGGCGGGGCTCTCGTGAATCCCAGTAACTGGAGGCCGTTTGCGCCCTCCGGCTTTGGCGGCGTGGTCACCGGCGGCGCCATCGTCTTCTTCACCTACATCGGTTTCGATTCCGTCTCGACCGCGGCCGAGGAAGCGCGCAACCCGCAACGCGACTTACCCTTCGGTATTATCGCTTCGCTGATCGTCTGCACGGTTCTGTACGTTGGTGTGTCGATTGTGCTACTGGGCATGATGAAGTACACCACCTTCGTCTCCGGCGACGCCGCCCAGGCCCCGGTGGCTTATGCCCTACAGGTGCTGGGCGCGAGCCGCTGGTCACGCTCCATCATTGTGATTGGCGCCCTAACAGGCATGATTTCCTCGCTACTGGTTTTCCAGTACGGCCAGGCTCGCATCTGGTACGCCATGTCGCGGGATAAGTTGTTCCCCAAGCTATTCTCCGCCGTCCATCCACGCTTCAAGACCCCGCATCTTTCCACCTGGGTCGCGGGATTCGCAGTGGGCATCCCGGCAGGAATTTTTGCCGTGAGCGACGCGGCTGACCTCTCGAACATCGGCACGCTCTTCGCCTTCGTGCTGGTCTCGCTCGGAGTCATCATTTTGCGGCGCACGCAACCGGACCGTAAGCGCGTCTTCCGAGTACCCTTCGTGCCGTGGTTCCCGCTGATTTCAATCGTACTTTGCGGCGGACTCATGACTGGACTGACCGTGATCACCTGGCTGCGGTTCGTGATCTGGCTGGCTCTCGGCCTGATGATCTATATCTTCTACAGCCGCCACCGCAGCGAGTTTAAGAAGATTTCAGATTGATGATTGCAGGTTGAAGATTTTCTTGCCCCGGCCATTCGCAAATCTTCGATCTGAAATCTACAATCTGAAATCATGGGCCCTCAGCCTAGCCCGTTCATCGTCGCTCTCCCCAAAGCTGAGCTGCACCTGCATCTCGAGGGCTCGATCGATCCTCCCACCTTGCTCGAACTGAGGAAGAGGCACGGAAAAGAAGGCTCGCTGGCGGAAATTGAGCGGCTTTACCAGTACCAAGACTTTTCCGGTTTTCTGATGGCTTTCAAGGCAGTCACCGACGATCTTCAAACTCCAGAGGACTATGAACTCATCACCTACCGGCTGATGCACAAGCTCAAAGAAGAAAATGTTCTGCATGCCGAGGTCTACGTTTCTGTGGGGGTGTGTCTGTGGCGCAAGCAAGACTTCAGTGCCCTCTTTGAGGGGCTGGAACGCGGGCGACAGCGCGGGGAGCGCGACTTCGGAATTTCACTGCTCTGGATTTTCGATGCCGTCCGCCAGTTCGGCGCCGATAAGGCTCAACTCGTTGCTGAGCTCGCAGTGCAGCACGAAGGCGCCAGCGTGGTTGGATTTGGCATTGGTGGCGACGAACGCCAGGCCGCGCCCGAACTCTTTCGCGAGGTTTACGCCTACGCGGCGGATCACGGGCTCCGCCTTACGGCGCATGCCGGCGAAACCGCTGGGCCGGGATCGGTCTGGGGCGCGCTCAATCTGCGGGCCGAGCGCATCGGCCATGGGCTGACTGCGACGCAGGACCCCGAACTCGTTGAGCAGCTTTCCACTCGCCAGATTCCGGTCGAGATTTGCATTACCAGCAACCTGCGCACGGGCTGTTGCCAGTCGCTCTCGGAGCACCCGGTGCGCAACTATTTCGACCAGGGCGTGATGATTACGCTGAACACGGATGACCCGGCGATGTTTGGGACATCTCTGTCCCGCGAGTATCAGTTGGCTCAGGATGCCTTCGGTTTTACTGACGAGCACCTGCGCGAGTTGGCGCGCAATTCCTTCGAGGCGTCGTTTTTGCCTGCAGAGAAAAAGTTAGGTTTCCTGAATTTATTTGACGCCGCCGCGGCTCGCTCTTAGGCTCTTCTCCAGATACGAAACATGTAGGGACGGCCGCCCCCCACCTGAGCACTGCCGGACACACTGTTTTGCTCCCGGTACTCGGGATCCTTCAAATCGTTTGCAGCCCTTTAGCCATGGTATGACTTCGCTGCCTCATCGGAATGAGACAACATATGTAAGCGACTCGTGAAAAGTGCTCAGTGCCCTTTTCAATGGTTGTGACGATGTTCCTCTTCGCTCACCGGAATCACGCAGCCGTGGGCCACTTCGCAGATCACGTGCTCAAACTGGATGGTCGTGTGGTCGATGTGGAACTCGCCATGCAACCGCTCCTTCACGTCGCGTAAAATGCGCTCGCTGACGGAGGGCGGAATGTCGGCAATCGAAATGTGACAAGAAAGAGCACGGCTCTCCGATCCGATGCTCCACACGTGCAAGTCGTGCACATCGTTCACGCCTTCGACTAGCCGGATCGCACTTTCCACGCGTTCCAGCTTGATTCCACGTGGCGTGCCTTCGAGCAGGATGTTCAGCGTCTCGCGCACGATGCCGAACCCCGACCACAGAATCAGGGCGCCGATTCCGAACGAGAGCGCCGAGTCAATCCAATATTTCCCCGTAACCAGAATGGCCCAGCCGCCGACAATGACCGTGGCGGTGGAAACCGTATCGCCGATTTCGTGGAGGAGAGCGCTGCGGATATTTACGTCGCGCTTAGATCCATAGAGCATCACCGCGATGACGCCATTCATCACTACGCCCGCAGCCGCGACCCAGATCATCACGCCGGCGCGCACGTGTTCCGGATTCTGCAATCGCCGGAAGGCTTCGTAGAAGATCAGGAACGAAACCCCCACCAAGGAGGCCGCATTCACCAGCGCAGCCAGCACTCCGGCGCGATGCCAGCCATAGGTTTTGGTGGCGCTGGGCGGACGCGCCTGCAAATACACGGCGACCAGCGACAGCAGCAGGGCCAGCAGATCCGACAGGTTGTGACCAGCTTCCGAAAGCAACGCCAGCGAGTGAGCGCGGATGCCGGCGGCCACCAGCAGCACAATGTAAGCCAGCGTCACGACCAGCGAGATGCGCAGAACCTTCGACGTTCTCTCGCCTGCGCCATGGCTGTGCATATGCATGTACGTCAAGTTTAAGGGCAGGCAGGGCAAGGTTCAAGGCGACGGAGTCCCAGACAACCCCCAAAAGGTTCTCTCTGGTGTCTCTGTGGTGGAAAGGAACTGAAAGAGCTCCCGGCCACACTAGGGCTTTGATTCCATTTCCTTTTCGAACTGGCGGAATCGCTCGGTGGTTTCAGCGCCATGTGCGGCGTACCATTCGCGCCACCGGACAGGCTCGTCGCCCAATGTCTGATCGGTGATCTCACGCAGTGCGCGATAGCCGTACTTCACCGTTTCGGCGTCGAGTTTCTTGTCTTCGACCATTTCGATCAATCCAGCTACGGCCTGCATGCGCTGTGCGCGAGTGAGCATGCCACAGTGGGCAAGGCCGCATCCAGCGCCGTCAATCCGCACGCGAAACGATGGATCGTAGTGGAAGGCATCGACCAAGTCCGGAACAGTATCGTCAGTGCCGATATCTGCGATTGCGGAAACCGCGCGTAGCCGTACCTGCTCATTTTCGGAATGGGCCCAGACGCGAAGCTGGCTGTGGATGCGCCCAATTTCCATGCCACAATTGGCCAGAAGGCCGAGATACCAGATGCCAAGTTCCGCATGCGGCGGGTCGTTCTCAGCCGACTCCAGAAGCCCTTCGGCTTGCTCCCTGGTCTTTGCGATGCCGGCGATCGCCAGGTCAATCTCGAAAACGGCGGCGCGGACGCGTAGGTCGTCGCCATTCAGGGCAACATCCATGAGGGTGCGCATCGAGTCGGTCATCTGGATTTGGCTGCGCCATCGCTTTGCCCTTGCCTTGATTTCATCCGTGGCTCCGCGATGGTGAGAAATGGCGTACTGCAGCAGGCGCTCCGCCTGCTGTTGGGGGTTCAGGTGATCAACCATTTCTCGCTCTACTTCGGAGAGTTGGTCGGTGGTGCCGTGCACTGGCTCCCCCGGCAGCGGAAGTTTATGGCCGACGATTTCGCCGGGCATGCTCTGGCTGGCGGCCTGAACACTCAATAGGACGGCGCAGATCAAAGCTAGTAAAACTCGTAACGACACACTTCTCTCCATGCGGCGGATGCTAGCATCGTCATGCTCCACAGGAAAGTTACCGGAGTTATGGGCCGCACTCTTCTTTCTCATGTACTAGAATTCCAGGTTCTCGCGAATGAGGCCTTATGCAAACCGCAGAAGTCGTCATCATCGGCGCAGGCATTGTCGGTTCGAGCATCGCCTATCATCTGACGGCTGCGGGATGCAAAGACGTTCTGGTCATTGAGCGGGAAACGGCCCAGGGCAAGGGTTCCACGGGCAAGAGCATGGGCGGGGTGCGGGCGCAATTCTCCACGCCGGTCAACATCCAGATGTCGCTGTATTCGATTCCTTTTTATGCCAGCTTCGACGAGCGGCTGGGCTATCCGGCAGGCTATCGGCCGCAGGGCTATCTGTTCTGCGCTACCCATGAAAAACATCTGGCCTATCTGCGAACGAACTACCAGAAGCAAGTCGCCATGGGCTTGAAGAATGTCCGCCTGATCTCAGGCGACGAAATTCGGAGGATGTTTCCGCAGCTTCGCTCCGATGACATCGTAGGCGGCAGTTTTTGTTCGACGGACGGGTTTGTCGATCCCTACAGCGCGATGAACGGATTCATGGCCTGGGCGGCCGATCACGGGGCCAAGTTATGGAAGAACACGCAGGTGACCGGCATTCAGCGCGACCTTCAAGGCATCACCGGTGTTGAAACTACGAAAGGTGTGGTGGCCACGCGCAAGGCTGTCAACGCGGCTGGTCCGTGGGCGGCGGAAATCGCTAAAATGGCAGGGCTGGATTTGCCAGTCGTGCCTCTGCGGCGCATGCTCGTGCCCACCGAGCCTTTCGATCAGTTTCCGCACACGGCTCCCATGATCATTGACATGTCGAATGGCTTCCACTTCCGGCCGGAAGCGTTGGGGTTTCTGCTGGCCTGGAACGATCCTGAGGAAACGCCGGGATTCAAAACCGACTTCGAGGGGAGTTTCGTCGAAAAGATTCTGATCCGAGCCGCAGACCGCGTACCGGTGTTCGAGAACCTGGCGGTCAATCCCAAGCGGGCGTGGGCAGGGCTGTATGAGATGACGCCGGATCACCATCCGATCCTCGGACCTGCTCCGGGCCTGCCAGGATTTTTCCTGGCCAACGGTTTCAGCGGGCACGGCGTGATGCATGCGCCAGCGACCGGAAAGATTCTCTCAGACCTGCTCCTCACCGGAAAGACGGATCTGGTGGATGCATCCCTGCTCGGGCTCTCGCGCTTTGCGGAGGGCCGCCTGATCGAAGAGACAGCGGTGCTGTAGCAGCAAACACTTGGATCGCAGAGGTCTCGCGGAGAGCGCAGAGAAACCTCGGCGAATCATGGGCCTATCTTGGCGCTCCTTGCGGCTGTTCTTCGCGAACTTTGCGGTTAAGATCTTGAAATCGTGACCCTCAAGAATGCTCTCTCCTGGGCTATCGATAGGCTTACCGCGGCTCATGTCGGCTCGCCGCGCATGAATGCCGAGACGCTGCTGATGTTTACTCTTGGCTGCGAAAGGGCCTATCTCTATGCTCATCCCGAACGTGAACTCACGGCCCCGGAACAGACTCGTCATGAGAAAGCGATTGCGCAGCGTGCGCGCGGAGTTCCGGCGCAATACATCACCGGCCACCAGGAATTCTGGGGCATGGATTTCATCGTTACACCCGCTGTACTCATTCCTCGCCCGGAAACCGAGCATGTGATTGAAACCGTGTTGTGCCTGGTCAAAGAACGCAATGGAGGCCGGGCGTCCTCGCCCGGTTACCTATGTCGAATTGTCGACGTCGGCACTGGCTCTGGATGCATCGCCTTGGCCCTGGCCAAAGAATTGCCGCAAGCGCAGATCCACGCGACCGACATTTCTCCTGCCGCGCTTGAAGTTGCCTGTGCCAACGCTGCTCGCCATCAACTTGAACGCCGGGTCGAATTCCACGAATCCGACCTGCTGCATGGGTTCGATCCCCAGACATTCGATGTGGTGGTTTCGAATCCACCCTACGTTGGGGAATCGGAAGAAGATCAGGTGCAACTGGAGGTTCGGAAATTCGAGCCGCGTAATGCGGTTTTTGCCGGGCCCTCCGGTCTGGAAGTGATCGAACGCCTCATTCCACAGGCGCATTCTGTGTTGAAACCTGGTGGTTGGCTGGTGATGGAGATCAGCGGCACCATCGCGGAAGGCACGAAGCGTTTGCTGAGCGGCTGGACTCATGCAAAGATCACGAACGATTTGCAGGGCATCCCGCGCGTAGCCTCAGCGCAAAAGCCGTGACCCGCGTGGCCCGTGGGGAAACGGGCTGCAGCTACTAGTTCTGGTAGTACTGCACTTTCCTCGCTAACCTCGCTTTTCGCCTTCCCTCCCAGGGCGACCATGGCAGTTTCTTAATTTGCGTTTGGGGAAAAACTACTCATGCAATCCAACCTAAGAGCGGCAAATTTTTGTCGCATCGCTGGCCTTATTTTCCTAAGTTTGATTTCTCCCCTTGCGTTGCAGGCACAGAGTCCAACCGGGTCTCTGCGTGGTATGGTGCAGGATTCCCGCGGGGGACGAGTCTCGGCGGCCACTATCCTGGTGCAAGAGCGTGGAGCTTCCTTGCGGCGCCAGGCAACCACGGACAATCGCGGAGAATTCCGAGTGGACGATCTGCTGCCCGGCGACTATCGCGTCAGCGTGAATTCTCCTGGATTTGGCGAGGCGCAGGCGGACGTGACGGTTATTGTCAGCGCAGTGCGGGACGTGACGGTCACGCTGAAACCGGCGCCTTTACAGGAGACGGTGAACGTCGAGGCCCAGGCCTCCTCGCTGACGACTCAACCGATTGACCTTGCCAGCGCGGTGCACGGGGCGGCGATCAACCAGCATGATTTGCAGGAACTGCCTCTCCCTGCCCGCAGTTTCGCCAACATCGCCTATCTCGCACCCGGCACTGAACCGGTTGAGCCGTCCGATCCGACAAAAGCGCGCATTACTGCCGTCTCTACGGGAGGCAGTTCCGGATTGAATAATGTTCTATCTGTAGACGGCGGTGACGACTCCGATGATTACATCGGCGGCTTTCTGCAGAACATCTCTCCCGATACCGTCCAGGAATTCTCCGTTCGAACGGCGCAGGAAGATGCCGATACCGGGGGTACAACCGCCGGTTCTGTCGTGATCATCACCAAGCGAGGCACGAACCAATGGCACGGTAGCGGAGCTTTTTATGAGCGCGCCGCGGCGCTCAACGCGCGTTTCCCCATCGAGAATCCCGCGCCTGATCCCAAACAGCCGTTCTCTCGGCAGAATTATGTCGGGACGATCGGCGGACCGATCAAGAAGGACAAGCTCTGGTTCTTCTCATCCATGGAATACGTTCATGAGAACGCCAGCGTCGCATACAGTCCTGCCAGCCAGACCCAGTTCAACGGGTTGGCTTCCCTGGCTTCGCAAGGCCTGATCACCGGCATCGGTTCGATTCCCGTACCTACCAGCGTCCCCGTCCCGTTCCGTGATTACCTGGCTACCACGCGCTTCGACTGGTCGCAATCGGCAAAATCGCAGTGGTTTCTTCGCGCCGCGGTTGACAATTACATCACCCACAATGCCCTGGTGCAGCAAGGTGCGCTGCCTTCCACCGGTCTGGAGCAGCATAACAACTACATGAGTCTGGTGGTCAGCAACCAGTACTCGTTCAGTCCCACCTGGCTGGGAAGCTTCGTATTCGATGCCAGCGGATTGCATCTGACCGAGGCCCGCAACTCGAACCTGGGCTTCGCGCTGGCTTTTCCGTTTACTTCGACCTCGCTTACCATTTCCGGCTTCGAGACCTTCGGGGACAACCAATTCCAAACCCCCATCACTGCGTTTCCAGTGATTCGCAACCAGGAAAAATATCAGTTCCGCTACGATGTGACCCATTCTTCGGGCAGGCATGCGCCGAAATTCGGAATCAGTTTTATTCATGAGCCGGTGTTGAGCGGCGAACTCTCGGGCACGGCCGAGACCCTGGTTTCTTACCCCTTCGATCCAACTTTTTACGCCGCCAATCCCTCGCAATTTTATTTCAGTCCGCAGTGCGCGGCGCCGCTCGATCCAACGTCAGGAATCACCTGCACCTATACGCCTGCAGGCGATGGCAGCTTCTCGCAAAACGTCCAGCGCCTCGGATTCTATGCCCAGGACTCCTGGCGGGCGACCTCCCATCTCACCATCAACTATGGCCTGCGCTACGACACCACGTTCGGGCTTTTGACCGCCTCCGGCCGCAGCCAGTTGGAGAATCCAGCGTACCTCACGCTGCAAGCGCTCGACATCCCGCTGATTCCCAGTGCGCCCCACGATTACCGCAAAGCCTTCGGGCCGCGTTTGGGTATTGCCTATTCTCCGGGACAATCCGGAACCACCGTGATCCGCGCCGGCTTCGGTCTTTACTACGACGATCTGGCGCAGAACGGCTGGGTGACTGCGCTGCAGGCCGTGAATGCGCCTCCGGGGTCTTGCGTCGATCCGGTCCAGAACCCGACTGGCGGCGAAAACGCTGGATGCATCCCGGGCGCTGCCGCAGGCGGAGGGGGAAACATCATCGATTCCAAATACAAGACTCCGTATGCGTTGCATGCCACGGTGGGAATCCAGCATGCCTTCAACGCCAGATGGACTCTAAGTGCGGACTATACTCACGAGCAGGGGAATCACGGGTACCGCGCCTACAACTACACCGGGGGCTACACGCTGTTCAGCCCGCTGATTCCTTCTTCGGATCCAAACTACCAAACCGACCAGATGAACGCTGTTCCCAATGTTTCGGTTTTCAAATCCGACAACCGTTCCAGCTATAACGCGCTGATGATCCACCTGCAGGGCAACGTCGCGCGCCGCTTCAACCTGGTGGCGAACTACACCCTGTCGCGGGCGGAAACCTGGGGCTGCGTGCTGGGCGAATTATTCGACTATGTGAACGGCGTCTGCAACCCGCTGAATCCCTTCGGCCCCGGCGATTACGGCCCGTCCGGCGAAGACGTCACTTCCCGCTTCGTTTTAGCGGGCACACTCTACGTTCCCGGCGGCTTCGAAGTTGCGACGGTTACTCAGGCGGAGACGGCCCGGCCGATCACGCTCACAACGCCGGTGGACGTCAACGGTTTCGGGGATCCCGCCAACGATCGGGCCATCGTTAACGGTGTCCAGACCACCATGGACCAGTTTCGGGGTACTCCCTACATTCAGGCCGATCTGCGGGTCAGCCGGCCATTTAACTTCCACGATCGCTGGTCCGTGATTCCGTTCGTCGAGTTCTTCAATCTCTTTAACCGCAACAATCCCGGAGCCAACTACGTCACGGACATTTCCGTTCTGCCCGTCAACAGTCTCACCAACGTCACTGCGCTCTGCCTGAATCCAGCTTGCACTCAGACGAAGCCCATCACTAACCCCAATCAGCTGCTCACTCCAGCCGGGGCGTTGGGCGACTTCTTCGGTCCCGGCACAACGGTGGGAATTCCGTTCGCGGCCCAGCTCGGAGTGCGCGTGACGTTCTAGACCGCGCATCGCACCGTGGAATACGGGCGTCCGCGCCCGTCTATCGCGAGCCAGTCGAAAGGTCAATGATCGCGTGGGGACAGCCGCCCTCGGCTGTCCGGCGGAGCGAAGCTCGTTAAGCCGCAGGTGCGCTGGAACTAGCGTCTGACGCTGGCGGGCTGGATTTCTTCCACGTCCACCCAACTGGTGGGATATACCCCGGTATAGCAAGCGGTGCAATAAGTAGTCTTCTCGCCGTCGCCGCAGGCTTTCTTCATTCCCTCGAGCGAGAGATAAGCCAGCGAGTCCGCGCCGATGTATTGACGAATTTCGTCGATCGACTTGTTGGCCGCGATCAGTTCCTTCTTGGAAGGAGTATCGACACCGTAGAAGCAAGGCGAAATCGTGGGCGGGCAGGAAATGCGCATGTGCACTTCCTTGGCCCCGGCGTTGCGGATCATGCGCACAATCTTGCGGCTGGTGGTGCCGCGCACGATGGAGTCGTCAATCAGCACGACCCGCTTGCCTTCAAGCAGGCTGCGCACCGAGTTCAACTTCAGTTTCACGCCGAAGTCGCGCACGTTTTGCCGCGGCTCGATGAAGGTGCGTCCCACGTAATGGTTGCGGATGAGTCCGAAGCGGAAGGGAATCCCGCTCTCCGCCGCGTAGCCCATGGCTGCAGTCACGCCTGAATCGGGGACCGGAACCACGATGTCGGCCTCCGCAGGCGCTTCCCGCGCCAGTTGCCGGCCCAATCCTTCCCGGCTGTCCTGCACCGCCCGCCCGAACACCAGACTGTCAGGACGCGAGAAATAAACATGCTCGAAGATACAGCTCGACTGCGCAAGCGATGGAGCATAAAAGCGTGAGGTGACTCCCTCCGGGCCGGCCACGACGAGTTCTCCCGGCTTGACATCGCGCTCGTAGGTAGCGCCGATCAGATCAAAGGCGCAGGTCTCCGAGGCGAAAACAATCGTGTCCTGCTTTTCCCCCGTTTGTGCCGGAATCCTGCCCATGGCCAGTGGCCGAAAGCCTCGCGGATCACGCGCCGCAAAAATACGGTCGGGACTGATCATCACCAGCGAAAACGCCCCTTCCACCCGGCGCAGCGCGTCCGCCATCGCTTCGGGCAGCGTGTGCTCCTTCGAGAGCGCAATCAGGTGCACAATCACTTCCGTGTCGCTGTTCGTCTGAAAGATGGAACCCTGACCCTCGAGGCGGTGACGGATATCCGGCGCATTGACCAGGTTGCCATTGTGCGCCAGCGCCATCATCCCCTTATTTGACTGCACCAGGATGGGCTGCGCGTTGAGCAGCGCGGAATCGCCCGAGGTCGAATAGCGCGTGTGCCCGATGGCCAGAGTGCCGCGCAACTGCGCTAGGACGTCCTCTACAAAAATGTCAGCCACCAGGCCCATGGCCTTGTGCATGTGCAGGGTCATGCCGTCGGAGGTCACAATGCCCGCTGACTCCTGCCCGCGATGTTGCAGCGCGTGCAAGCCCAGGTAGGCGAGTTTCTCCGCCTCAGGGTGGGCGTAAATCGCCACCACCCCGCATTCCTCGCGAAATTTGTCGGAAGCAAACATTTGGCTCTTAGCCTTTAGCAATTCGCTCAAACCAAACCCCACGTGGGGACAGCCGCCCTCGGCTGTCCAGCCGAGCAAGGCTCGGCATTCCGCTTTGCGTCCTCTGCGGCATTTCTCCGCGTCCTCTGCGATCAAAAGCCTTCACCCAGCCGCAAGCGTTTCCGGCTCCGTCTGCAACGCCTTCACCAGCGCGCTTTCATAAGCCTCGCGCAATTCGCCGACCGCTGCCGACACGACAACCCGCCCGTCCAACCTGATTTCCACGTGTTCGGAAGCTGTCTCCCCGATCAGTTCTGGCGAGATGCCGTATTTTACTGCTATCTGTTGGATTCGCGAGAGATTACTGTGGTCGCACGAGATCACCACCCGGCTGGCGTCTTCGCCGAACAGAACAAACTCCGCGGGCAGCCCCTGCGAGGCCAAATCCACTTTCATCCCAACGGCTTTGGAGAAAGCTGATTCAGCCAGCGTGACCGCGAGTCCACCTTCCGAGCAGTCGTGCGCCGATTCCACCACTCCCGCCTGAATCATAGCAATCAGCGCCTTCTGCAGCGCAGCCTCTCTCGCCAGTTCCAGCGCCGGGGGAAATCCCCAGACCGCGCCCAAAACCTCTTTGGCGTACTCGGAAGAGCCAAACTCCGATTCCGCATCCGTGGCGTCTCCCGGCTCGGAGGCTCGCAACAGAACGATGGCACGTCCCGGTTCGCGGAAGTGCGGGAACACCGCCTGGTGCACATCCTCCAGAATGCCTACAATTCCCAGCACCGGCGTGGGGTAGATCCCTTCGCCGAGCGTCTCGTTATAAAAGCTGACATTGCCGCCAGTAATAGGAACATCCAACTCCTCGCAGGCTTTGGTAATTCCGTCAACCACCTGCGAGAACTGCCACATGATCTGCGGCTTTTCGGGATTCCCGAAATTCAAACAATTGGTCGCGCCCACCGAAGTCGCACCCGTGCAGGCCACGTTGCGGGAGGCTTCGGCGACGGCGTGCATGGCGCCGAGTTGCGGATCGAGATAACACCAGCGCCCATTGCCTTCGAGTGCCATGGCCAGCCCGCGATTTGAACCCTTGATGCGGATCACGCCCGCATCGCCCGAACCTGGAGCCTCTACCGTGTTGGTCTGCACCATGTGGTCGTACTGCTGCCACACCCAGCGCTTCCCGCAAATGTTCGGGCTAGCCAGCAGGCGTTTGAGATTGCCAGTCAGGTCTCCCGTCTCCGCCAGCTTGATGTGCTCTGGCATCTCCCGTGGCACCGGCGGCTCCCAGCGCTTCAGGGGACGCTGGTAAACGGGAGCATCGTCGGTGAGCGCCTCATTGGGGATCTCGGAGACAACTTTGCCATGCTCGAGCACGCGCATCTTGCCGTCGTTGGTCACGCGTCCAATCTCGACGGCATCCAGCGCCCATTTTTCAAAGACCTGGAATACTTCGTGCTCACGGCCCTTCTGCGCCACCAGCAGCATGCGCTCCTGCGATTCGCTCAGCATGATTTCGTAGGGAGTCATGTGAGTCTCGCGTTGTGGAACACGATCCAGCTCGATCTCAGTCCCAACTTTGCCGCGCGCGCCCATCTCGCAAGTCGAGCAGGTCAACCCCGCGGCGCCCATATCCTGTATGCCTACGATCGCGCCTGTCTGCATGGCTTCGAGACAGGCTTCGAGCAGCAACTTCTCCAGAAACGGATCGCCCACCTGCACGTTGGGCCGCTTCGCCTCCGAAGCCTCGCTGAATTCCTCGCTGGCCATGGTGGCGCCGTGAATGCCGTCGCGCCCGGTCTTGGCTCCCACGTAAATCACAGGATTGCCTTCGCCGGCCGCTCGCGCATAAAAGATCTGGTCGCGTCGCACCAGGCCGAGCGCAAAAGCATTCACCAGCGGATTCGACGAATAGCAGGCTTCGAACTTGGTTTCACCTCCGAGGTTAGGCACACCAAAACAGTTTCCGTAGGAAGCGACGCCGCTGACGACGCCCTCAAGCAGCGAGTGGTTCTTGTGGATCTCGCCCTGCGTTGGCTGTGTGGCGCGGACACTCTTGTCCGCGTCCGGGCGAAGCCCGGCGTGCGCGGGCGAGTCGCCAGCGCTTTGTGGAGGGCGGACGTCCCCAGCCGCCGTGTGAGCAGCAGTGATCGGCCCGAATCGCAGCGAATCCATCACCGCGACCGGTCTCGCGCCCATGGTGAAGATATCGCGCAAAATGCCGCCCACGCCCGTGGCAGCTCCCTGAAACGGCTCAATGAACGACGGATGGTTGTGCGACTCGATCTTGAAGGCGCACGCCCACCCATCGCCGATGTCGATGATGCCCGCGTTCTCGCCAGGCCCCTGCACCACGCGCCGGCTGCGCGTCGGCAAGCGCTTCAGGTGCACGCGGGAGGACTTATAAGAGCAGTGCTCGCTCCACATCACGCTGAAGATGCCGAGCTCGGTGATTGTGGGTTCGCGTCCGCCCAGCAACTGCTTGATCTTTTCGTATTCTTCGGGCGTGAGCCCATGCTCCTGCACTAATTCCGGAGTGATGGCTGGAGTGGCGACCGTATTCATGGGGAAACTCTATTGTCGCATCCCGGACGAACAGAAGAAAGGACAAGAGTGGATTTTGCTCGCACAGGCGTACAATTCTCCGAAATCAGGAGGATCACCTATATGCCTGAGCCCGTGCCCTCTACTCGATCCCGCAGTCCGCGGCTCAGTTCGTGGATCGTCCTGGCCATGCTGGCGATGGTCGCTGCGCCAGCGGCGGTCACGCTTCACACGGTGCGCTTCCCCGCGACGCTCCAAGCCAGTGTCTCGAATCCAACACCTTACGGCTATACCTGGAGCCTGTTACTGTTCGTTGTCCCGATTGTGGTGATTGCGTTCTGGTTTCTGCCCAGCGAAGGGCTGCAAATCCCACAGCGGGCGTTCTGGCGGACAATGGGAACTCTGATTCCGCTCGGCTTTGGCCTCGATTTCTTCTTCGCCCGTTGGTTCTTTGTTTTTCCCAACCGCAGTGCCACCTTGAGAATCGGTGCGCCAGCCTTGGGAGAGCCGGTTCCAGTCGAGGAGTACATCTTCTACCTGACCGGCTTCATGGCGGTGCTCTTGATCTATGTGTGGCTGGATGAATTTTGGCTGGCGGCTTACAACGTGCCCGACTATCGGGGCGAGGCGAAAAAGATCTCTCACTTGGTCCAGTTCCACCCGACGTCAGCGATTCTGGGTCTCACCCTGATTATGGTCGCGGTCACTTACAAGAAAGTGTTTTCACCATATCCGGATGGTTTCCCCAGTTATTTCATCTTTCTCGTCCTTGGCGCTTTCGTCCCCGCGGCCAGCTTCTTTCCCATTGCACGACCGTTCATAAATTGGCGCGCCTTTAGTTTGACGCTTTTCCTCATTCTGCTCGTGAGCTTGCTGTGGGAGGCAACCCTGGCGGTACCTTATGGCTGGTGGGGCTTCCAGCCGAGACAAATGATCGGCCTCTTTATAGGAGCCTGGTCCGGGCTGCCGATTGAGGAGGTATGCGTGTGGATCGCGGTCACATACGCGACGGTGATCGTCTTCGAGATCGTCAAACTTTGGCAAGCTTCAGGCCGGGCAGCCAAAGATGCGTTTCTAGGCACAAAGCCCAAGCCGGTTGTCAGTACCTAGGCAGGGGATCCCAATGAAGTCCGTCATCATCGGCACCGCCGGCCACATCGACCATGGCAAAACCGCGTTGGTCAAGGCCCTGACCGGCATCGACGCCGACCGCCTAGAGGAAGAAAAGCGCCGCGGGATCACGATCGACATCGGGTTTGCCAATCTTGATTTGCCGGGCCCCGATGGCGACGTGCTCCGCTTCGGGTTCGTGGACGTCCCCGGACACGAACGCTTCGTCCGCAACATGCTGGCGGGGGTTGGCGGAATCGATCTCGTGCTGCTCGTGATTGCCGCCGACGAATCCATCAAACCGCAGACTCGCGAACACTTTGACATCTGCCGATTGCTGTCGGTGCGCCGCGGAATCACGGTGCTGACCAAATCGGACCTGGTCGATCCAGAAACCTTAGACGTAGTTCGGCTCGAAGTGGAAGAATTCCTGCGAGCTTCGTTCCTCGATCCTTCGCGCGCCCCGATTGTGGCGGTGAGTTCGCTGACAGGCACGGGACTCGACGAACTTAAACGCTTACTGGTGCGCGTTGCATCCGAGGCCCCGGCTAGGGATTCCACAGCCATTCCTCGTCTGCCCATCGATCGCGTCTTTACCATGAAAGGCTTTGGGACGGTAGTTACGGGCACGTTGGTTTCAGGCGCCATCCGCAAGGAGGATGAGCTTGAAGTTTTCCCCACCGGGCAACACGTGCGAGTTCGCGGCGTTCAGGTGCACGGGAGATCCTCCCAGCAGGCGCTGGCGGGACAACGCACGGCGTTGAATCTGGCAGGAGTGGCCACCGAGGAACTGGCGCGGGGCATGACGCTGGCGCCCCCCTCGACCTTCCATGCGACCTCTCGTGTGGATGGGGAACTCTCGCTGCTGCCCTCGGCCAAGCCGCTGAGAGACCGCGCTCGCGTACATTTTCACTCGTACACTTCGGAAACAATTGCGACCGTCGTGCTCTACGGCAAGAAGCAGGTGGCGCGCGGTGAAAGTGCTTTCGCGCAGCTCCGTCTTGCTCATCCCACGCTGTTGCTGCCGGGAGATCGTTTCATCATCCGCCAGTTTTCTCCGGTGGCGACGATTGGCGGAGGAGCGATCGTGGAAAATGCTTCTCCGCAACGAGTGCGCGACGCAGCCGCTTACGCTGACTTCCTCGAAATACTGGCACAAGAGTCGGCGTTTGGGCGGTTGCGCGCTCGAGTCACGGCAAGCGGCACAAAGGGGATAAGCATCGCCTATTTGGTCGCGCGAACCGGCTGGACCGCGCCGCAGATCAATTCGATGGCCTCAAGCATTCCCGAGATTGAGCGCATCGGAGACTTTTTCATCTCCAAACCCGCGCTGGACATGGTGCGCAAAGGTCTGGTTCCCGTTCTCGACGCTTTTCATAAACGCAACCCCTTGGATGCGGGCATGAGCCAGGAAGAGTTGCGCGGATGCTTCAGCGAGGTCGCACCGGAGATCTTCGCCAGCGTATTCGAGGACGCGTTACAGACGAAAAAAATCGAACTGGCAGGCGAGTTCGTCCACCTTCCCAGTCGTGGCGTGGCGATGAAGGACGAGGAAGCCGAGTCAAAGCAGATCATCGAAGCCGCATTCGCCTCCGCCGGGTTGAAAGTCCCCGCGCTGAAAGACGTGCTGGCCGGGCTGAAGTTGGACAAGGCCAGGGCACAGAAGATCGTCACCCTGTTGCTGCGCGACAAAGTTTTGGTGAAGATCTCCGAAGACCTGGTCTTTCACCGCGATGCTTTAGCCGATCTCCGGCGGCGCATGGCTGCAGAAAAATCGAAGTCGCCGAAAATCGGAGTCGCCGAGTTCAAAGATCTGGCTGGGGTCAGCCGCAAGTATGCCATTCCACTGCTGGAATACCTGGACCGGGAGCACGTGACCCGGCGCGTGGGGGACGAGAGAATAATTCTGTAGGTTCGATTGGCCGCTGATTTCGCAGATGAACGCAGATTCTTTGCAACCACACAGAACACACAGAACACGGAGCAAAGACCTGCGCGGCTCCGCATAGGTTCGATCTTTAACCATCTGCGAGAATCTGCGGCAAACCGTGGCGAAGTCTTCAGATTTTCTCCTCGGGAAACTCCAGCTCCAGCCCTAACGGGCCGGTAAAGCGGTTGGTCAGGTTGGCCAGGCCAATGAGCAGGTGCAAGTCCACGATCTCGGCGTCCGAGAAATGCTTTTTCAATTTGGCGAAGTCGGAGTCTGTAACTTCGTACGGAGCGCGCGTCAGCTTCTCCGTATAGGCCAATGCAGCCTGCTCTTTTTCACTGAAGCGGGTGTAGTCGCCTGTTTTCAGTGCCCTCCAATCCTCCGGCGTGAGCCCCGCCCGCTTCGACGAAGCCAGATGATGCTGCAGGCAATAGTGGCAGTCATTGAGCACTGAGACGCGGATGTAAATCATCTCGTACAACCTGCGATCCAGCGATTTCCCTACACTGGCGTAGAAAGGAAGAAAGTTTTTGAGCACATCCGGGCGCTGAGCCAGCGCTTTTTGCACATTGCCGGGCTTACCCCGCAGAACTTTTTCGTAGATCTCTTTTACTTCGGGAGGAGCGTTGTCCGGTTCAATCAGCGAAATGCGTGCCATGGTAGCCTCGGCGATCAAGATTGACCTCCGTATAATAAAACAGATGGAGCACGAGAACAGCAGGTCTATCAGGTCAGGCGCTTGAAATCATCTTCTGGAAGGAGCGACCCCTATGAAAACGAAGGTTGCGGTCGCCGTGCTTCTTTTCGCCGCGGTTGTGCGGGTCGTCGCCCAAGACAAGTCGCAGGCCGACGCAGAGCGCACCAGGATTCTGGCGTTGGAGAACGCCTGGAATCAGGCCGAGGAACACAAAGACGCCAAGGCACTCGACGCACTGCTGGCAAGCACGCTGGTATATATCGACTATGACGGCACCTTGATGGACAAACCGCAGTTCATGGCCAGCGTGAAAGCTCCCGCGCTTCACCCAGAACAGATCGTCAACGAGTCGATGACAGCGAATGTCTATGGGGACAGCGCGGTGGTAACCGGAGTCTATCGTGAGAAAGGCGTCAACCAGGGAAAACCTTATCTGCGACACGGGCGCTTCACGGATACGTGGGTCCGTCAAAATGGGATTTGGGTGTGCGTCGCGAGCCAGTCGACGTTAATGCGCCGCTAGAACCGCAGATCAGCGGTTGCGAGCTACTCTTGCAGATGACCGATATTGTGCGCATCATCGGCGCCGGTTTGGCGGGATCAGAAGCGGCGTGTCAGTGTGCGCGGCGTGGCGTGCCGGTGGAACTCTTCGAGATGCGGCCGGTACGCTCGACGCCCGCGCATCAGACCAGCGATTTCGCCGAACTGGTCTGCTCAAATTCTCTGAAATCGGACACCCAGAACACCGCGCCGTGGCTGCTGAAGGAAGAAATGCGGCGAGCGGGATCGTTGCTGATGGAAATTGCGCGGCAGTGCGTCGTGCCAGCCGGGCATGCGCTGGCCGTCGATCGAACGACTTTCGCCGGCAGAGTCACGGAAGCCGTTTCGCGCGAACCGTTGATTACTGTCCATCGCGAGGAAGTCACCGAGATCAGCGAAGATCAGATCACGATTGTCGCGACTGGGCCGCTGACCTCTGACAAACTCTCGCAGGAAATCGCCCGGCTCAGCGGATCTGCCCACTTGTACTTCTTCGATTCGATCAGCCCCATCGTCGAAGCCGACTCGATTGATATGTCGAAGGTGTACCTGGCAGCGCGCTATGACAAGGGCTCGCCCGATTACATCAACTGTCCGATGTCGAAGGAAGAGTACGACCGCTTCTACGATGCGCTGGTGGCCGCGCAATCCGTCGAAGAACGCATTTGGGAGAAGCTGAATTATTTTGAAGGCTGTCTGCCCATCGAGGAGATTGCACGCCGCGGCCGCGATACTTTGCGCTTCGGCCCCATGAAACCGGTCGGGCTGAAAGACCCGCGCACCGGGCACATGTCTTATGCCGTGGTGCAATTGAGGCAGGAGAATCTGCGGGCGGATTCCTTCAATCTGGTCGGTTTTCAGAATCATTTGAAATTCGGCGAGCAGGCGCGCGTGCTGCGTCTGATTCCAGGCCTGGAAGATGCGCGCTTCCTGCGCTATGGGCAGATTCATCGCAACACTTACATCAACGCTCCCATGCTACTGTGCGAAACGCTGCAGATGAAAGAGCATCCGCGCGTGTTGTTTGCGGGACAGATTTGCGGGGTCGAAGGCTATGTGGAATCCATCGCCACGGGCCTGATGGCGGGACTTCATGCCGCAGCGCTAGTTGCGGGTGGAGAGCCGGTCGCGCCGCCGCGGGCAACGGCGTTTGGGGCGCTGACTCATTACATTACTCACGCGGACGCCGCGAAATTCCAGCCCGCAAACATAACATTCGATCTGCTGCCGCCGCTCGGGCATAAAGTCCGAGACCGCCAGGAACGCCATCGTCAGCAATGTGAGCTGGCGCTAAGGGAATTCGAGAAGTGGATGCAAGACCTGGAAGTCTCCTCGGAAGTCAGAAGTAGCAATGGAGAAGTCAGAAGTAAGAATGCAGAATCAACGGCTTAGGCCCTTTCGTCGGGCGCTCACTTCTGCATTTTGAGTTCTTCCCGCTGACTTCCTTCGGAACGAAACTCGTCCAAGCCGCGTATCTCCAGCCAGGGACGAACCCGGCTCACGTTCGGTGAGTGGGCGCGTCCAATCTACGGGCATGGTCCTGCGCGATCTTATCGGCGATGTGCTCCGTACCCTCTGGTCGCACAAGCTGCGAACCTTCCTCACCATGTTCGGGATCGCTTGGGGGATCGTCTCGATTGTGCTGATGGTCGGGGCGGGAGAAGGCTTGCGCGTGGGCCAGGCCAGGGTTTCCGAAACGCTCGGCAAAGACGTCATGATCGTGTTCCATGGCCGCACCAGCCTGCACGCGGGCGGAGCCCGAGCCGGCCGCACGGTGCACTGGCAGGATCCGGATGTGGCCGCGGTGCAGGCCGAGTCTCCGGATTGTGAGTATATGATTCCGGAGCTTGAGCAAGAGGACGTCCAGATTCACAGCAACTATAACAATGCCGCATTCTTGGTGACCGGATCTTTACCGCCGTTTGGCGGTATTCGCAGCATCAACGTAGGCCAGGGGCGGTTTTACAACTGGGACGACCAGCGCGAAGGCCGACGGGTTGCCTTTCTGGGCAATGAAGCGGCCAAACAACTGTTTCCCGGCCGCAATCCGCTGAATGAGAACCTTTACCTGAATGCTTTCCCCTACGTTGTGATCGGGGTGATGGAGAAGAAGAAGCAGGATTCCGACTACGATGGCTGGGACGCCAACAAGATATTCGTTCCGTTCGCCGCCATGCGGCGTGACTTTCCCGACAAGCCGCCGGGGACGCCTGTCACTTTCGACCAGTTGCTGGTGACGCCGAAATCCGTCGAGCAGCATGAAGCCTGCAAACGCGAGGTCAGAACAGCGCTGGGCCGCATGCATAACTTCGATCCCAACGACAAAGAGGCCTGTCCGATCTGGGACACCGTCCAGGAAGCGCGAGCTTTCGAGCGCATGACCGACGGCATGAAGTATTTTCTGGGCGCAGTCGGCATGGTGACGTTGTTCCTGGGTGGTTTGGGTGTGATGAACGTGATGATGGTAGCGGTGCGCGAGCGCACTCGTGAGATCGGCGTGCGCAAGGCCCTGGGCGCTCCGGCGCATACCATCCTGAAGCAATTTTTCTTTGAGGCGCTGCTGATCGCGTTTCTCAGTGGCGGCGTGGGATTGGGTGTGGCCTACGGAATGTGTTCCCTGGTGAATTTGCTGCCCATGCCACAGTACTTCGCCGGTCTGCTTCCTACGTGGTCGTCGGGATTGATTGCCTGCGGGCTGCTGGGGACTATCGCCGTGCTCTCGGCATTGTATCCGGCGCGGAAAGCGGCATCGATCGACCCTATCGAGGCACTGCGGTTTGAGGCCGGAGGATAGTGTAGCGCCGCCGTCCCGGCGGCATAGTAGCTGGCAAGACGCCAGCGCCACAAAGTCACAGTGCTGACCGAGATCATTCGCGAAGCCTGGATCGCATTGAGGCGCAACTACACGCGCAGCTTGTTGACCATGCTGGGTATCGTCTGGGGAATCGCGACGGTCACGCTGCTCATCGCCTACGGCAGCAGTTTTCGCAGCATTCTGGTGGGCGGCTTCAACGCCTTCGGCAAGAGCGTAGTCATCTGCTGGCCGCAACAGACCAGCGAGCAACCCGGCGGGCAGCGGGCGGGAAAGAAAGTTGTCTTCGAGCAAGCTGACCTGGACATGGTGAAAGAGACCGCCCCGCTGGTGAAACATATCTGCCGGGAAACCGTGCACCGGCCAGGAATCGCATACGGGGACAGGATGGTGGGAACGGCTGCTGTTCGCGGTGTGTGCCCGGAGTACGGCGAGATGCGCAACGAAGTCCCGTCTGAAGGCCGCTGGATCAATGCCAGTGACGAGTTGGAACGGAGGCGTGTGGCCTTCCTGGGAGGCCGCATTCGCGAGCAACTGTTCAGCGGGCGTCCCGCGGTCGGCGAGATCGTGCAGATCGCCGGAGTCCGCTTCACCGTGATCGGTGTGATGGCCAGAAAAATCCAGCTCAGCAACTACTTCAGCAGCGACGATGAATCGGTTTGGATTCCGTACTCCACGGCAGGTGACTTGTGGAACACGCGTTACGCCGCGGTGATGGTGTTCGAGCCGATTGCTCCGCAATTTGAAAAGCCGGCCATGGCGCAGGTGCTGGCTGCGGTGGCCACGCGGCAGCAATTCTCGACGACCGACAAGAAAGCCATCCAGATGTTCGGGCGTGATGAATTTCGCCCGGTGATCGACGCGCTGACCATCGGACTGCAGGTGCTGCTCGCTTTTATCGGAACCTTGACCCTTGGCATTGGCGGCGTTGGCGTCATGAACATCATGCTGGTTTCGGTGGACGAAAGAATTCGCGAAATTGGCCTGCGGCGCGCCCTGGGAGCCAGGAAGCGGCACATCAAGTTTCAGTTCCTGGCTGAGACCCTGCTGATCATGCTTCTGGGCGGAGCGATCGGTGTGCTGCTGTCCTATGCCATTGCCGCCGCTGTGGGAACGCTGCCGCTGATGGGGCCGCTGTTCGAAGACGACTCCGGCAAGGCGGACATCCATCTGCGAATCTCGCTCATGACGGTTACGCTTTCGACGATCGTGCTGCTGATAGTCGGAGTGATCAGCGGCCTGGTCCCGGCGCTGGCCGCCTCCAAACTGGATCCGGTGGAAGCACTGAGGTATGAGTAGAAGAGCGGCTACAGATTGACACGGCTCAACACGGATTTCTCAGCCAAAAGGCAGTAAACATAAGGCGGAATAAATGCATTGTACATTCGGCACTGCTGCACGGATCGGCTTCTCATTCCTAATTGCGTTTGGATTGCTGAGTGCGGCCTTCGCTCGAGAGCGAGGGCCGCGTATCGAAATCGTCTGTCCTTCACCGCCCATACCGGTCGCGATCGGCAACAACAAGGTTCTGGTTTACGAGCTCCACGTCACCAATTTTGACACGGCGCCCTTGACGTTGAAGCAAGTCGAAATCTTCGCTAACGAGGAAACCAGCGGTCCACTCACCATTCTGGTAGACAATACCTTATCGGCGGCGATGATACGAGTGGGCGAAGCGATGATGCGACCCACCAGCTCCAGCGACCGAGCCAAAGACCCGCGATCAATCGAGCCGGGCGCGCGTAACCTCTTGTTTATATGGATCGAGCTGCAGCCGAATCGTACCGCCCCTACAAGCCTCAAGCACCGGATGGTTTTTTCGTCCGCACCAGCAAGCGGAGGCAATCCGACCGACGTCACGCTGGACGATTTCCAGGTTCCCGTCAGCCAGGATTCCGTTCCGGTGCTGAGCCCGCCCTTTAACGGAGGTATATGGCTCGCGGGGGATGGTCCGGGGAACAATTCCAGCCATCGCCGCGGCATCATGGCAATTGATGGCCACACTTATTCCCCTGAACGCTTCGCCATTGACTGGGTGAAAGTTGGGCCGAACGGCGACTCGCGTCATGACGGCAATACGAAAAATGAAAATTGGTGGGGATGGAGGGAGCCGGTACTCGCGGTCGCGGACGGAGAGATAACCGAAGTAGTCGATGGAATCGCGGACAACACGCCACGCGTCTTGCCACCCATCACCCTTGATAACATTGCGGGAAACCACGTCATTCTGCAGATTGCGCCTAATCTCTACGTCACCTATGCGCATCTCCAGCAAGGGAGCATCAAGGTGAGACTGCGCGATCATGTTCATCGAGGAGATGTGCTCGCTTTGCTGGGAAACAGCGGCAACACAACCGGCGCACATTTGCACCTACAGGTAACCGATCGGAACTCGGTCCTGCAGTCAGAGGGAGTGCCTTTTGTGTTTTCCAGTTTCACCCACCTCGGGCCGGGTTCCGACTACCCGGAAAAGCAGGTTTCGGTTCCCTGGGTGAACTCGATTCCACCGGGAAATGGGGTGGTGGAATTTGGGGCGGTGAAGAAATAGGCGTGCGGACGAGGGCGGACGCCCCTATGTGGCTCGTGGTGAATTAAGTGTTGTACGCTACGCGAGAAGGGCAATCTCGGAATCTCATTGACCCTTTCTGCCGTTCCTAGTACCTTGCTGGCGTCCGTAGATTTGCCCGCGAGGTGCGTGCTTGCCCATTTCGGCGATTGACGCGATCAGTCCCGCCTTCCAACACACCAAACAGCAACTTTTTCAGCCGTTCCGCGCCGGGCAGTGGGCCAAGCTCGCTTTGGTCGGATTTCTGGCGGGTGAGCTCAGCTCGGGGGGCTGTGGCAATTTCCAGGTACCCACGCATACCGGCGGCTCACAGCGTTTTGCAGAGTTCGGTTTGCCCAACGTGGATCCGGCGCTATACGCGGGATTGATCGCGCTGCTGATCGTGCTGGGCACGGTGTTCTGGATATTGTTTGTCTACGTAAACAGCGTAATGCGTTTCATCCTGTTTGACAGCGTGGTGGCCAGGCAGTGCGCGATCCGGCGGGGCTGGAATCGGCGACAGAGGCCAGGGTTGCGCTACTTCGTGTGGCAAATGGTCTTTTTCTTCGCGATGGGTGTGGGGTTGGCCATTCTGATCGGGATCCCCGCCGCCCTGGCCCTCGCCGCTGGCTGGTTCACCCAGCCCAAACAGCATTTGGTTCCACTCATTCTCTGCGGTATGGTGTTATTTCTGCTGGTGATGGCGTTCGTGGTGATCTGGCTTGTAGTCCACGTTTTGACGAAAGACTTTGTGATCCCGCAGATGGCTCTGGAAAACATTAACGCTTTCGAAGCGTGGAGGCGCTTGCTGCGGAAGTTGAACTCGGAGAAGGGCGGCTACGCCGGCTATATCGGAATGAAGATTGTTATGGCGTTGGGAGCGGCTGTTGTGGTGGGAATTATTACCTTTATTGTGATTCTCATTCTGCTGATTCCCGTCGGCGGTGTGGGTGTGGTCGCTGTGCTGCTGGGAAAAACCGCAGGCCTGACCTGGAACCTTTACACGATTACGCTGGCTATAGTCGCCGCATGCATCGTTCTGGCGATAGTCCTGTACGTGATTGCGCTGATTTCAGTGCCAGCCATTGTTTTTTTCCCCGCCTATTCCATCTATTTCTTCGCCGGGCGCTACGCCCCGCTGGACGCCCTGTTGCATCCGGCGCCTCTGATTCCCCCGGTTGCTCCACAAGCTCCTCCTATGCCGCCGCCGTTGCCGCCGGAACCAGAACCCATCGCATAGAACCGTTCGCAGATATAGCGCTGACTAACAACAGACCTTGTCATCCCGAGCGAAGCGAGGGATCTTGGTTCTTGCCTGCATCACGGTATCGCCGGCGCAGGCAAACACCTGGATCCCTTCGCTGCGCTCGGGATGACAGTTGGTAATGGGATCCATCAAGTGTGAAACCGATCGAGACGGCGAGAATCACTGTTTGTTATGGTCGTGCCCCCACGAGAAGCGCCGGCCGACGATGCACTTGATGATCAAGTGATCAGTTGCGCCAGTTACGCCCACGCCGACTCCGAAGTTGAATTCCCACTGCGGCCCGAGATCGAGATCAATCGTGGGAAAGAGCTGCTGTTGCTGCTGTGCGAGCGGAAGCAGATTGTGGATCGGGCCCCAGGAAGCGTAATACTCCAGCCCCCCTGAGATTCGTTTCGTGAGGTCATAACTGATCTTGGCATTGGGCGAGAACACCACTCCCTGGCGGACACTCAAGCCATGCCAAGAGCGATCGAGCGCAGGATTAAATGCCCAATACCAGCGCCCCATTTTTTGATCCACAATCGGACGGATCTCCCACGTCCAGGTGTCAGTAGAGAAGGCCCGGCGCTGGTATCCGATTTCGTTTGACAAACTCACTCCCACCGGCCAGTGCCAGGACTCCGGGACGCGGAAGCGCGGGCGGATGTGATCGCCCACCCATTGCCAGCCGCCATCGGACTGAATGCTGGTGAAAATGTAGAAGCCGGTCTCAAACCAATCGGTAAGACCTTGCGTAATTTCGACGGTCTCGTGTTCGGCGTGGTTCGTTGGCAGGACGCCATCCATCACGGTCTTGCTGCCTTCCGCGGTGAAGTTGCTGTGCAGCTCGATCATCGTGTGCTCGGGCGGTACGAGATCCGACCCGTACACCTGGATCTCATAGTTGTCTTGAGTCTGGGCAGGGAATGTATCCAAGAACAGAATCCATGCCGAAATGAACAGCACAGAGACAAAGAGCCGTCGATTCTTCATGGGTGATCAGCGCCGCTGCCGGTGTCACGGCGTGACTCTCACATGATGCACGGGCGGAATACTCGGCGCAAGGTGTGGGCGATGATTTGTTCCGCGGTCGGCGATCTTGCTACTTGAATTGCAGCTTCCCCGCTGCATGGGCGTTGACTAACTCAAACAGGCTCTTGAACTCAGGGGACTGATGTGCTATGCCTGCCGACCAGAACTTTCCTTGTTTTTCGATCAGGACCTGCGCCCCTCCTGGCTGTTTTTCTGACATGAGGGCGTGCTCCGACCCGACCGTCAACTCATAGATATAGCGGTCTCCATCAAAGAGCTGTGAGATGTTCTTGGAGAACTCGGCATCGCCGACTCTGGCCTTGTATGCCTCGTAGGCTTTTGCGGTCGAGTCCGGATCGTCGGTCACGGCCGCGGCCCCTTTCACATCTCCTTTTTGCAGCCTCGACAGAAACAAGAGCGTGCAATTCACGGCACTGTCCTGGTTCAGCTTGGCAGGGTCAGGTTCAACGGCGACGGGCGGGTTGAACACGGTCAAGTCGTAGGTGATTGTCTTACCATCCGCCGAATAAGTTCGAGGAGCGTTTTGCTGCGCACGGACCGTACCGCACACCGACAACACACACACTCCAATGATCAGGCTTCGAGCCATTGCATCCTCCTTGACTTTCCGATGGTTGCTATTCTTGCGCGGCCCGCAAAGGTCCTCAAGGTTACCTTCGGGTTGGGACCGGGGACTCTGACTAGATCTGAATTTCAACTGGCGCATGCACGGGCGTGGACGCGTAAACTTCAGGGGACCCGAGAGCTTAGGCTAATCCCGCGCGCGGTTCTTGATCCAAATCGGCGAACCCACGAATCCGAACGCCTTGCGGAGCTGGTTTTCCAGAAATCGCTGGTAAGAAAAGTGCAGCTTCACCTTACGGTTCGTGAAAAGCACGAACGTCGGTGGAGACACCCCGGCTTGGGTCATGTAGTAAATCTTTACTCGCTGACGGACAGGCACCGAGGCGCGCTCGAAATCAACCTGCTGCAGAAATCGGTTCATTTCGGCGGTGGGAATGCGCTTGCGGCGTTCGGTGGCGACTTCCTCCAGCGTGGGAAGGACCTTTTCCGTTCCCTGGCCGGTGGCCGCGGAAACGAACAAAACCGGGGCGTAGCTCAAGAATTTAAGGTCGTAGCGAAGTCTCTGTTCGTACGCATCACGATCGGTCGGACTTTTGGTGTCCCGAATGCGTGCCGCTTTCGACTCTCGCCCTGCTTTCTTCTGGCCACTCATGACCAGATCCCACTTGTTCACGACGACGATTACCGACCGGCCGCTTTCGTGAGCATAGCCGGCGATGGTGGCATCGAGCGCGCTCACACCTTCCGTGGCATCGATCACCAGCAGCGCAATGTCAGCAGCTTCCAGATGCTTGCGGGCCATCACGACGGAGAGTTTCTCCGCCATCAGATGGGTCTTGCCCTTGCGGCGAATGCCGGCAGTGTCAATAAAGCGGAATGTCTTCCCATTGCGTTCGACAATTTCATCCACTGCATCGCGGGTAGTGCCGGGGACAGGCGAGACGATGGCGCGCTCTGTTCCTGTAAGCCGATTCAGCAGGGTGGACTTGCCCACATTCGGATGGCCGATGATGGCGACTTTGGTCTCGCGGGGCTCCGGTTCTGTCGGCTTTTCGTCCTCAGTGTGCTCTGTGTCCTCCGTGGTTAGATCTTGTGGGGCCGGAAGAACCTCGAAGATCGCGTCAAGCAAGTCGTCCACACCGCGACCGGCCTCGGCGGAAACCGGAAATATTTTCCTGATTCCCAAGCGATAGAATTCGTCGGCGAGTGCTTGCTGCTTGTCGCTGTCGATCTTGTTGACTGCCAAGAAAAGCGGCTTGCCGCCGCGGAGCAGCAGGCGGGCGAGGTCGAGGTCGGGGGCGGTGAGTTCGCTGCGCCCGTCCACCACCAGAATCACGGCGTCGGCCTCTTCCAGCGCGACCTTGGCCTGGCGAAAGATTTCGGCAGGGATGAAGTCTCTTTCCTCAGGAATGATTCCGCCGGTGTCCACGATGCGGAGGCGGCGCCCACGCCAGTTCGCCTCGCCGTACAAACGGTCCCGCGTGATGCCGGGCTCATCGCCGACAATCGCGCGCCGCGAACCCACAATGCGATTGAACAGCGTGGATTTGCCAACGTTGGGCCGCCCGACGATGGCGAGGGTTGGAACGCCAGCGGTGACTGGCGCACTCATCGAGTTGGTGTTGATTCGGGTCACAAGACGACGGGAACCGGACGGGCCACAGACCCGCCCCACACGTGCAGTGCCTTATTATAGAGACTCTGTGGCCTCCACTTCCCAGCCCGCGTCTTCGGCCGTCCCCAGCGTCAAGAAACAGGAGGTCTCGCTCTACCAGTTTTTTGCCCCAGGCGGCCTGCTCTCGCGCACCCATCCCGCGTACGAGTTCCGCCGTGGGCAGCTTCAAATGGCTCAAGCCGTCGAACAGGCCCTGGAAGAAAAGCGCCATTTGATCGTCGAAGCCGGAACGGGCACCGGCAAAACTTTGGCGTATCTCGTTCCCGTCATCCGTTCCCGCAAGCGGGTGATTATTTCCACCGGCACTAAGAATCTGCAGGAGCAGCTCTTCCACAAAGATATCCCGTTTCTTGAGCATGCGCTTTTTCCCGATGGCGAGGGAAAGCTGAACGTCTGCTACATGAAGGGGCGCAACAATTACCTGTGCCGGAAAAAACTCTATGACTTGACGGGGCAGCCGGTGTTAAGCGGGCTGGAGGAAATCGAACACTATCGCGCGATCGCCGCCTGGGAGAAAGCAACGCAGAGCGGAGACCGAGCCGAGTTGGCTGAACTGCCCGAGGCCAGCGCACTCTGGCACAAGCTGGACGCGCGCTCCGATACCTGCCTGGGCCAGAAGTGCAGTTCCTGGGACAAGTGTTTTATCACCGAAATGCACCGTCGAGCGATGGAGAGTGACATCATTATCGTCAACCACCACCTCTTTTTTGCCGATCTCTCTATCAAGCAGCAAGCCGAATACGCGCCGGATGCGGGAATCCTGCCCGAAGTGGGTGCGGTGATCTTCGACGAGGCACACGAATTGGAAGATGTGGCCGGCAGCTACTTTGGCGTGTCGGTCAGCAACGCGCGCGTCGAGGAACTGTGCCGGGACGTGGAAGCCTCGCTGCAGCGCAATCACATGCTTTCGGCTTCCCTCTCCGGCGCGCTGAAGAGCCTGCGCGACCGGTCGATGTTTTTCTTTGCCTTGCTGCCGCAGGGCGAAGGGCGCTTCGCTTTCGAGAACCGGCGCGATTTCCTGGAGGAGAACGGTGATGAATTTCTGGCTTTACAGCAGTCTTTGCAGCGACTCAGCTCGGAGCTGGAGAACCTGCCATCGAAGCCGGAGGAGGTTTTCAACTTTGCCCGGCGAACACAAGAGTTGCAAGTGCAGTTCGGTTTCCTGATGGAATCGGAAGACCACAATACGGTGTTCTGGATCGAGCGGCGTCGCGGTGGCCGTGACAAGTTGAATGTCTTTCTCCAGGCCACGCCCATTGATGTTGCACCCATCCTGAAGACCTGCTTGTTCGACAAGCTGGAGTGTGCAGTGCTGACTTCGGCGACACTCGCTGTAGGCGGCGGCTTCGAGTACATGCGGCGGCGCCTTGGGCTCGAATACACCCGCGAAGTCGTGCTGCCTTCACATTTTGATTACGAAACCCAGGCGCTGTTCTATGTGCCTCCCGACCTGCCTGATCCGCGCACGCCGCAGTTTGCGGCCAAGGCGGCGGACTGCATCCGCCGGCTGCTCGAAATCACTCGCGGACGGGCGTTTGTTTTGTTCACCAGCTACGCCCAGATGAATGACGTCTACCAGCGACTGCTCGGCGAACTCGACTTCCCCATGCTGCTGCAGGGTGACGCTCCGAAAAGCGCTCTGCTCGAAGAATTTCGCCTGACGCCGAACGCGGTGCTCTTCGCAACCTCGTCCTTTTGGCAGGGTGTGGACGTTCAAGGTGAGCAACTCAGTTGCGTGATTATCGATCGGCTGCCTTTCGCCGTGCCCACTGATCCGGTTGTCGCGGCACGAGTGAAATCGATCGACGCCGAAGGCGGGAACGCGTTTTTTCAGTATCAAGTCCCGGCAGCGGTGATCACGCTGAAACAGGGCTACGGACGCCTGATCCGGTCGCTGCACGACCGCGGCCTGCTGGTTCTGCTCGACAATCGGATTCTGAAGAAACAGTATGGGCGGGTATTTGTGGAGAGCCTGCCGAATTACCAGAAGACCACCGACATGAGGGTGGTGGAGGAGTTCTTCGGAGCGGGGCTTTCAGACTAAGGGTAGGTCCGCATATCTCAATCTTTCAGCAGCCGCATGCCTGCTCCTGCGGCATTCCGGTCGAAGGTGACGGTGTACTGGCATTCGGCGGCGTGTCCGGAGCGCTCGATGAGGCAGTCGGCAAAATCGGCGCGGCTGGCGCTGAACTTCCGCAATGCCTGCGAGACGATTTCCGCTCGCTCAATGACCAGCTCTTTGCTGCGCAGTAAGGTTCCCAGAACGTGCTCAATTTCGTTCTTCTTGAAACGGTAGGAAGCCTCCAATACCCAAACCAGCTCCGCAATGACGATCAGGGACAGGAATCCAGGTGAGTCGGAGGTGAGTGAGTCCATCACCCTTACCGCCGCGGCCGTTTGGGCGGGATCGTCGTGCGTAAGATAGCGGACAACAATATTCGTGTCGAGGCCGATCATTTCAAGGCCGATCACCGGGACCCGGAGGCGCGCCTCGCGATGGCAGCGTTCATCTCTTCAATCGATACCGGCTTGCTTCGCTTGCCGCGAAACAGTCCTTTCAATTCCTGCACCGAGCGAGTGGCGGCGATGATTGCAAATTGCCCTTTTTCCAGTTCCACAAATTCAATGCGATCCCCGGAGTCAAGCCCCAGGGCAGCGCGAACCGGCTTGGGTATGGTGACCTGTCCTTTGGACGTCATGGTCGCGGTGGCCAAATCGACCCTCCTGTCACTATTTCGTGTTCCTTACTATATAGTAAGGAATTCGCAGAAGTCAAGAGCATAGCATTGAGGGCATCCGGCGGTCCGCGGTTGAGCATGCAGTTATCCCTAAGGCTGAGGGAAAACGGTGCTTAGTCTTCGTCGCGATACAATAAAACCACAGGCTGAAGACCGACAGAGTTTCTGGAGTGAGTGGGTCACCATGTTTGAAGTCACCGTAGAAGATTCCTTTGCCGCTGGACACTACTTGCGCAATTACAAGGGCAAGTGTGAGAATCCGCATGGGCATAACTACAAATTGCGGGTCACGCTGGCCGGCAAGGATCTGGACAAAGCGGGGCTTCTGCTCGACTTCAAAGACTTACGCGAGGTCATGAGGCACGTGATCGAACGGCTCGACCACAAGATGATCAATGACCTTGAGCCTTTCACGGTGTTGAACCCCTCCGCGGAAAACCTGGCCAAATACTTCTATGATGAGACCAATCAGAAGCTCGATCGTGTGACCAGCGGTCGGGTACGAGTTAAGAACGTTACCGTGTTTGAAACCGACACGACGACGGCAACCTATAGCGAGTGAATTCGATTGAGCCAATGAGTGATTGAATCATTGAATCATTTACCCCTGCGCAACCCGGAGGCAAATGACTCAATGGTCCGATGATTCAATGACTCAATCCTGAAAGCTGCTTTTATGCAGATCACCGAGATCTACAAGTCGATCCAGGGCGAATCCACTCACGCCGGACTTCCGTGTGTATTCGTACGCCTCACGGGATGCAACCTGCGTTGCTCGTGGTGCGATAGCGAGTACACCTTCACGGGCGGGCATCGCATGACAATCGAGGAGGTGGTAGAGGAGGTCGAACAACTCAGTCCCAGCGGGTTAGTCGAGATCACCGGCGGGGAGCCCATGTTGCAGGAGCGCGAGGTGGTGCCGCTGATGCAACGCCTGCTCGACGAAGGTTACACGGTCCTGCTCGAGACCAGCGGCGAGCGTCCTCTGGAACGGGTGCCCAAAGGCGTGATCAAGATTGTGGACGTGAAATGTCCGAATTCAGGCGAACCGGACACGTTCCACATAGAGAACCTCGAGGCTCTGGATTCGGCGGATGAAGTCAAATTTGTATTGAGCGACCGCGCGGATTATGAGTTCGCGCGCGATTTTGCCGCCAGGCACAATCTGGCTCGCCGGGTCAATGCAGTGCTGTTTTCGCCGGCGTTCAGCAAAGGTGCCGACAGCACCCGCGACACCTCGCACTGTTTGCTCGACCCGCGGGAACTGGCGGAGTGGATGCTGGCGGATAATGTCCCGGCGCGCCTGGGGCTGCAGATCCACAAGTTCATCTGGGACCCGGCAATGAAAGGCGTGTGAGTAGAGTCAGAAGTTAGAACGACCTGCGCCTGAGCGACGCGGCCCTCGGCACGTGCCAATATTTTCCTTGCAGCAAAGGTCAAACTGTGCGATAACTACGTCATGCGTAGTACGCAAGACGTAGTAAAAGTCGAAAATGACCCGGGAATAGGGCACTATTCCGACCCACCGCTGCTTGTGCTGGCCAGTCTGGCCAGTGGACCGAAGCATGGACACGCCATGATTGAGGACATTGCCAGCATATGCGGCACTCGTCTGGGGCCCGGGACGCTGTATGGGGCGATTGCGCGCCTGGAGCAGCTGGGTTGGATCGAGCCGCTCCCACCGGAGGAGCGCCGCCGGCCCTATCGCATTACGGCGGAGGGTCTCCGCGTTCTCCGCGCCAAGCTGGCCACCCTGCAACAGGTCGCCAAAGCGGGGCTGGGGAGGTTGGAGGCGTTATGAATCCCGCGCTCGCTCACCTGCTTACGCGCCTGTATCCGCGCGCCTGGAGAGAGCGCTATGGCACTGAGTTTGAGGCGCTTCTTCAAGGCCGCAGTAGCGGTCTGCGCACGGCGGCAAACGTCGTTTGGTCGGCACTTGGTGAGCACGTCTCCCCAACTCGAGGCCGCAAAATGGATCAACCTGCCAGTTCTTTTGGCACCATGGTGAAGCGGCCGAGCGCCTTTCTTCCAATGGCAATGTCGCTCACCGCGCTGGCGATCGTGCTTGGTTCGGTTGCAATGTACGGCGCTGTCCGTGAGCCAGATGAGGGTTCCCCCGCTCATCTCTGGCAGCTCCTGATGGCGGGACAGATGCCGGTACTGGCGTTCTTTGCGATCAAGTGGCTGCCACGAGCTCCCAGGCAGACGTTGTGCGTGCTTGCGCTGCAAGCCGGAGCTGCGCTCGCGGCGATGGCCCCCGTCTTTTTTCTTCATTTGTGAATGGCGATTCCTAAATATATGCGTGCGATCAGGATTTTGGTGGTGGTAGCTCTGTTCGCGGTTGCTGGAATCGCAGCCTTTCTGGGATTGCTGTGGCTGGACCACAACAGGGAGACGACGCTACCCACGCCTACTGGCCCATTCGTGGTCGGCCGCACGACGTACCTTTGGAGCGACGCCGCGCAGGCAGAGTTATTGGCGCCGCAACCGGGTTCCAAGCGGGAGCTTCTTGCGTGGATCTGGTATCCCGCAGCGCCTCCACAACTGTCCCAAACGGTCGACGACTACTTACCGGCTCCATGGCGGACTGCCCTTGGACGCCAGCTTGGCCCGCTCACGCAGTTTCTGACGAGAGATTTGTCGCGCGTTCACCCGTGTAGTTTTCGTGACGCCGAGGTATCGCTCCAGCGGCAGGCATACCCTGTCGTACTCATGAGAGCGGGACTTGCGGCTCTGACCACAGACTACACGATCCTTGCCGAAGACCTTGCGAGCCACGGCTACGTGGTGGTGGGTTTCGACGCACCCTATCGGAGCTTCGTGGTAGTGTTGCCCGACGGAAGGGTGTTCGCGAGGGCGCACCAGAACAATGCCGACCTGCTCAGCGGGTCTGAGCAGCAGCATCTCGCCAACCAGTTGGTCCAGGCATGGACCGCAGACATGGGCTTTGCGCTCGATCAGCTAGAGCGACTGAACACGTCTGATCCCTCGGGCAGGTTCCTGGGACGGCTCGATATGCAACGGATCGGAGTCTTCGGCCACTCACTCGGTGGTGCCGAAGCCTTGCAGTTCTGTCATGACGATTCTCGGTGCAAGGCGGGCATCGACGTGGACGGGGCTCCCCTTGGCAGTGTCGTCGGCGAAGGCGTCACTCAGCCTTTCATGTTTCTCTTAAGTGACCACGAAGCCGAGCCCGATTCAGAAACCCGCCCGGTCAAGGCGAACATCCGCTCCATTTACGATCGATTGCCTAGTGACCGCAGGTTAGAAATCGTGATTCGCGGTGCGAATCACTACATGTTCAGCGATGACGGGATGTTGAGAAGTCCGCTTCTGATGCGCGCGATGCGCATGCTAGGTGTTGTGCGCATCGATGGCCGCCGCCAAGTTGCCTTGGCGGCGCACTACATCAGCACTTTCTTTGACGTATACCTGCAAGGAGCACCCGCTTCCAAGCTCCAGAGCCAACCGGAGTATCCGGAGATAGAATACGTCTATTGAGCGCCTCTTGCTGATGTCGCAAGACAAGAAGAGAAGGCGCAGCGGGCCGAATCCTGGGGATTGACGTTCGGACGGCCAAAACGAAAATTTGGGTTTCTGCATTCTTACTGGTGACTGCTACAGTACGAGACTGCACTGCGCTCATGTCGGCAAAAACCAAATCCCGTGCGGTTGTTCTGCTGAGCGGAGGTATGGACTCCTGCGTCTGCGCAGCCTTGGCGGCGCGTGACTTCGAAGCCGCGGCGGTGCACGTTAGTTACGGACAACGAACAGAAGAGCGGGAGCGGCGGTCATTCCTGGCAATCTGCGATCGCCTGGGGATCCATGACCGCCTGGTGGTACGAAACGAGGCATTGCGGGCGATCGGCGGGTCCGCGCTTACCGATCCCAAGATTGCTGTTCCTGAATCACATCTAACCGGGCTCGAGATTCCGGTGACCTACGTTCCCTTCCGCAATGCGCACTTCTTGTCGGTCGGAGTGAGTTGGGCCGAAGTCCTGGGGGCGGAAAAGGTGTACATCGGAGCAGTGGAGCAGGATAGCTCGGGTTATCCCGACTGCCGGCCGGCTTATTATCGAGCCTTCAATGAGGTCGTGAGAACCGGCACCCGAGATGGCAAGATCGAAATCGTGACCCCACTGATCGGGATGCGGAAATCCGAAATTGTGACGCGCGGCCTTGAATTGGGTGCGCCCTTCGATTTAACGTGGTCTTGTTACAGCCGGGAAGATCGTGCTTGCGGTGTGTGCGATAGTTGTGTGCTCCGTCTGCGAGCGTTTCACGAAGCCGGAGCAGTCGATCTGATCCCGTATGTGGAAATGGCGGCGAAGACATAAAGGCTTTCGAACCGTGATTTCAGGTTATGCCATCGAGGATGCATGCAGGCCATTGATCGTAGACGAAAATCGGAAGTCCTAAATTCAGGTTTGAGCCAGGAGGCAACAATGAAACATCGTTTCGTGGTTCCAGTCCTCATAGTGGTCGTGGCAGCGCTGTGTGCGCCGGTGTTTGCCCAGGTGACCGGCTCGGTCCGGGGAGTGTGCAAGGACATGGAAGGCAAACTCATCGTGGGAGCCACCGTAGAGTTCCTGAACGCCGACACCGGCCGGAAATACGACCTCAAGACCAACACCAAAGGCGAATATTTTTCTTTGGGCATTGAGCCGGGCACCTACAAGGTCAGACTACTGCAGGACGGAAAGGAGGTCGATCACGCCACCGGTTTTCATGTCGGGGGGGGAGTCGAAGAAAACAATCTGGACTTCGATCTGCTGAAGGAGGCGACAGCAAATGCTCAGGGGCAGGGGATAACGCCGGAGCAGATGAAGCAGAAGCAGGAGCAAGCGTCCAAGGCGACCAAGGAAAATAACACCATCAAGGCATTGAACGAGAAGCTGCTTGCCGCCAAGACGGCGTCGGCGGCGGGAGACTTTGATACCGCCATCTCTACCCTGACGGAAGCCACCCAAATGGACGCCAATCGCGATCTGCTTTGGGCCAAACTCGGAGAAGCCTACCTCAGTTCCGCAGGCAAGCAGACCGACAGCGCGGAAAAGGCTAAGCGATACGCCGACGCTGCCAGCGATTATGAGAAGGCGATCGATCTCAAACAGAAAGCGGTCGACGCGGCGACTCAGAAGTCTCCCGACGACACCAAAGCCATGGCCCAGTACTACAACAACATGGGGCAGGCCCTGGCCAAATCCGGCAAGACTGATGAAGCGGTGAAGGCATATACACAAGCCGCGCAGCTAGACCCGACCGGCGCTGGCCAATATTACTTCAATCTGGGCGCGATTCTGACCAATGCCAATATCACCAACGATCCGAAAGCGCGTCAGGCGGCGGTCGATGCTTTCGACAAGGCTATCGCCGCAGACCCGAACCGGGCGGATGCTTACTATTGGAAAGCTACCAACCTGATCGGTGGGGCCACTCTGAAGGGCGACAAGATGATTGCGCCCGATGGCACGGCAGAAGCCTTTCAGAAGTATCTCGAACTGCAGCCCACTGGGCCGCACGCCGAGGAGGCCAAGGCCATGCTGGCCAGTATCGGATCAACGGTGGAAACCCAGTTCGGAAAACCGAAGAAGACTACTAAAAAGTGAGTGGCTCCATTTCTGATCCGGGATGAAGACGGCTCAAGAAGCCGACTTTTCATTGCATGCTCCCGTGAGGACGGACTCTGCGTCCCCTTTCCCTGCCTGCGCCGACCACCCGTTACGAAGGTCTATGAACTTGACGTTCTTCGTAGAAGCGGGTCCTCGTTTTCGTTAGAGTAAAGCCTGGGCACGATCCAACCAGGACTAACGTCGCTTCGCGCCGCAGTCTCCCCCGAGAAATGACATGGCAGCAACGGGCAACGCTCCAATCTCCGTGCAGTTCGAAGCCTCAACGGCCTCGGGTTCGGTGGCCACCCATGCGCTGCTTGCCGCCATGCTACGCGCCAGCGATCAAGTGAGCGACCTAATTTTTTCGCCCGGTCGGCTGCCCCAGGTCGAGGTAAACGGCCAATTGATCGCAGTACAAGCTCCCGGACTCCGCCCGTTCAGCCCCGACGATACCCGCCGCATCGCCTCCGATCTCATCGGCGCCAACAAGCAGGCGATCACCATATTGCGGGAGCAGGGTTTCTGCGATGTTTCTTACGGGCTGCCGGGGCTCGCCCGGTTTCGCGTAAACGTCTTCATTCAGCGCGGCAGTTGCGCTGTGGTGATGCGGGTGATCCCGACTGCGATTCCCGACCTTGCTTCGCTCGGTTTGCCCCCACACTTGGCGGAAATCGCCAACTTGCGCGACGGCATTGTGCTGGTCACAGGACCGCGGGGATCAGGCAAGTCCTCTACCCTGGCCGCGCTTCTGGACCGCATCAACCAACAACAGGTCTGCCATATCATCACCATCGAAGACCCCATCGAGTTCCTGCACAACCACAAGAGCGCGACTGTGCATCAGCGCGAGTTGCACAGCGATACTCCCAGCATCGCGCTGGCCCTGCGGGCCGCGCTGCGACAGGCACCGAATGTGATCCTGGTGGGGGAGTTACGCGACCGCGAGACCATGGAAATGGCGCTGGAAGCGGCCGAAACCGGACATCTCGTGCTTTCCAGCCTGAACACCGTGGATGCGGCGCAGACGGTGGAACGCGTTGTAAGCGCGTTCTCGGCGTCGGAACAGGCCGCCATTCGCAGCCGGTTGACCAAGACTTTTCGCTACATTGTTTCGCAAAGGCTGATTCCGCGTAAGGACGCCAGCGGCCGGATCGCCATCGTAGAGATTCTCAAAGTTCATCCCCGTACACTGAAGTGCATGGAAGCGAATGACTTTTCCCGCCAGAACCTGCTGCAAGCCATGAAAGACAGTGCCTCCGAAGGGATGCAACACTTCGATGGAGAAATCGACAAACTGGTACGCGCCGGGGCTGTGGACGCAGAGACGGCGATGGTCTATGCGACTGATCCCGAGATGTTGCGGCACACGCTCGAACCGTAGCTGCTGATTTCCAGCTGCCGGGTACCGCTTGAACCTAGCCGGTAAGGCAGTTCGATTTATGCCCGCGATTCCGCACGATCATTTCTTCACCCATTGATCCACCCAGCCGTTCACCGTTTTGTACCAGAGCTGGCTGTTCTGCGGTTTCAACACCCAGTGGCCTTCGTCCGGGAAATAGAGCATCTCTGACGGCACGCCCAGGCGCTGCAGCGTGGTGAAGAGCTGAAATCCTTCCGATACATCGAGCCGGTAGTCGAACTGGCCGTGAACTACGAGCGTCGGCGTCTTGAAATTCGTCGCTGACAGGTGAGGCGACCACTTTCGATAGAGTTCGCGATTGCCGTACAGCGGGCCTTTGAACTCCCACTCCGGGAACCAAAGCTCTTCGGTCGTGCCCCAGGCCGACTCAGTATTGAACGTGCCGTCGTGCGAGACGATGCACTTGAACCGATTGGTATGGCCGAGAACCCAGTTCGCCATATACCCACCGTAGCTCGCGCCCAAAGCACATTCGCGGTCTTTGTCGATGAAAGGGTAAGTCCGCTCCGCGTAGTCCAGCCCCTTCATCAGATCTTCAAACGGAGCGCCGCCCCAGTCGCCGTTGATTGAGTCAATGAACTTCTGCCCGTATCCGGGCGAGCCGTGGAAGTTGATCATAATGACAACGTATCCACTGGCCGCGAAGAGCTCCGCATTCCAGCGGTAGGTCCACTCGTCGCCCATCGGAACCTCGGGTCCACCGTGGAGGATGAACTTTACCGGGCACTTCTTGTGGGGATCAAAGTTCGGCGGTTTAACCAGAAATCCCTCAACCTTCGCGTTCGCAGCCCCGGTGAACCAGAAGGGCTCAAGCGGAGACATGGAGACTGCGGAGAGAACGCGATCGTTGAGATGGGTAAGCTGGGATGCACCTTCGGGGCTCGTACTCTTACACCCGCCGGGCTTGATCTTTCCAGACGCATCCGTGCAGACCTCCTGGGTTTCGAAGGCAGCGGGCGCTTCCGCCCCGGGCGCGGCCAGCGAGGCCCGATAAATTTCTTTGGGAGCTTTGATGGACATACGGGTGAACAGTAGAGCCTTGCCATCAGGAGTGACTGCGAGGTCGTCGTCAAAGCCCCCGATAATCGGCTCGGCGTTCGCCTTGGCCCCGTGGACGTGGATCTCGGTACCTTTTTCGCCTTCCACGAGCTCGGTTTTGACTGTAACCGAGTACGCCGGCGACTCACCTTCACTTTCCGACGCGAAGAAGATCTTTGAAGAATCGGGAGCCCAGGTGAACGTCCCTACCCACTGGTCAAACTGCTCGGTCAGGTTTCTTCTGTATCCGGAATGCCGGTTGTACACCATCAGCCGGAAGCGATCGCTTTCGTCGCCGGGACGAACCTGCGCCCGATAGGCAATGTATTTTCCATCCGGCGAATACAGCGGTGAAGAATCGCTCGCGGGATTGTCCGTGATTTTCTTGGCTGCTCCGCCATTCACTGGAACAATGAACAGGTCGTTGTTCGTGCTGAGAGCTTCGACTTTATCGTGATTCGAGGTGTAGCAAACTTCCTGGCCATCGGGCGAGAACGCGTAGTCGTCCTGGCCGCCAAGACTGAAGGGCGGGACGTCATAGTCGCCGGGAGTGAGATCATGACTCTCACCGCCCTCGGTGGAAATCACCAGCAAGTGACTGCGTTTCCCTTTCTTGTAGGCGTTCCAGTGGCGATAGAACAGATGAGTAAAGACAAGCGCCTTGACCTTGGACTTCTCTTCTTCCTCCAGCTTTTTCGCATTGCAGGCCTCGTCGCCACATTCCGGATAGACATTGGAGACAAAGAGTATGTTCTTGCCGTCCGGGGACCAGAGCGGCCCGTCGGCTTCGGTGGCGATGGAAGTCAGCTTGTGCAGGTTGGTGACCGTACCCTTGGTGCCGTCAAAGTCCGCAATCCAGATCTGGGATCCGCCTTCCTTGGTTGACAGAAACAAGAAGCGCTTGCCGTCGGGCGCCCATCGCGGCCGGTCTGCGTCCTGGGCAGGAATGATCTCGCGCGCTTCGCCTTCAGCCATCGGCACAACCCAAACGTGCGGCGTCTTGGTGTTGGCTTCGAGACTGACATCAATCGCGCTGAACAAAACCCATTTGCCATCAGGCGACACGATGGGCTCGCTGATGCGTTTGAGGGACATCATGTCTTCGAAAGTGAAGGGATGTTTGGCTTGGGCAAAGAGGGGAACAGCTAGGAACACAGCAATCGTCAAAATAATGAGACGGCGCATGATTCTCCTTCGGGGAACGGCTCAGTGTAAATCATGCTTAGCTCTTCTGTTGAGGGGAAAGAGAAGCTGTCATCCTGAGCCGAATTCGATCTTCGCCTTGGTGAAGATCAAATGCAGTCGAAGAGCCTGCCCCGAGCGAAGCCGAAGGCACCCCGAATTTGCCGGTCTTAGCGATGCCACTTCAGGGAGTTTTCCCAAACGGCTAGGACGTGATGAGAATTCCCTGAAACTCCGTTGCCACGACTGAATTGGAGGGGTCCCTCGACTCCGCAATCTGATTCGCAAGCGAATCAAATTACTGCGCTCGGGATGACAATTTAGGTGGGAATTCTCCCCGTTTTGAGCCCTGGATGATCCCTTAGCGGGCCCTGGCGCTCTCCACACACTCCAGAATCTCGGCTTCGCTCAGTGTATGGTCAGAGGCTTTGGCGCGCTGGTAGATACGCTCGACAACGTCATCCGCCGCGGGAATGCGGCGGCGCTCCAGCCAGAACAGGATGTTCGATTTGCCGCTCATGGGGCCAATGTCAATGACCTGCTCCAGGCCGAACACGTGCGAGGGCACACCGGAGTACACCGTATTCGCCAGTTCAATGTCATTTTTCTTGTAGGCCTTGATGACGGCGGCGGCATGCACGCCGGTCGCGGTGCGGAAAGCATCTTCGCCCACCACCGGATAATTGGCCGGAATCGGCACTCCGGTTGCTCGTGACACCGTCTGGCAATAATCCTTCAACTTGGTGAGATCCTGCTCGGCCCATGGTGGAATGCCCATCAGCTTCAGGTTCACCAGCATCTGATCCATTTGGGTGTTGCCGACCCGTTCTCCGATGCCCAACGCGGTGGCGTGCACGCACTCGGCGCCTGCCACCAGCGCCGCCATTGAGTTGGCGACAGCCAGACCACGATCGCAATGCCCGTGCCAGTCCACGCGGATCTTCTGGCCCGAAGGTTTCACGACTTCCTCCATGACAAATCGCACCAGGGCGAACGCTCCCATGGGCGTGGCGTGCCCGGCGGTGTCGCAGATGACGATGGAGCGCGCACCGCCCTGGATTGCAGCCGAGTAAAGCCGCTTCACCATCTCCGGATCGCACCGCGTGGTGTCTTCGGTCACGTACATCACGTCGAGCCCCAGCGATACCGCGTACTTCACCGCGCTCTCCGTCGTCTGCAGCAGGAAGTCGTCGGTCCAGCCTTCGGTATAGCGGCGGATGGGGCTGGAGCCGAGGAACATCGCAACCTCGATGTTCAATCCGGTGCGCTGCACAATCTCGGCGACAGGCCGTATGTCATTCTGGTGAGTGCGGGCCGCGCAGTTGGCGCGGATCTTCATTTTGTGGTGGACGATCTCGCGGGCCAGCGCTTCCGTATGCTCCACCGCGCGCGGACCTGCTCCCGGCAAACCCAGGTCGAGCGAGTTAATCCCCAAAGCCTCCATCAGGTGGAGTATGGGAATCTTTTCGTCTACGGAAGGATCGCGCACCGAAGGCGACTGCAGCCCATCGCGCAAAGTCTCATCGTTCAGCACGACATGGCCCATGGGCCGCAGCGATGCCGGATGAATCCGGTTCCAGTCGTAGATAAGATCAGACGATTTCATTCTCGGATGCAAAAGAAACTGCGGAGCCGCGCTCCGCCCGGACGGCGGAGGGCGGCCGTCCCCACACAACTTAGATAGCTATTTCTCTTTCGTCGGCACCGTCAGCCCAAAAACCGACGTCTGCCCCTGCCCGGCAACATTCAAGCCGCGCGATTCCTCGGCATTCGGCAAGTAAAGCGTCTTGCAATGCTCGCAGCGATAGACTTCAGCGTCCGGCCCCCAAGCCTTCTCCACATCACCACACGTCTGCTCCAATACGTCGGTCATGTAAAACCAGCGCTTGAGATGGCCGCCGCAGAACTTGCCCTTGGCATCTTTTTCGTTGCAAGCGCGCTGTCCCAACTTCTTAATTTTGACCTTGTGGTGGGGAAGCTGGGGAGGAGTTTGTGTCCCAGAGGCTGCGGTTGTGGCCAAAAGATCTACCCTCGTTGGAGCGGCCCATCGCCGCCCGATTCGGCTACGGGTTTTATTTTACTCGAAGCGTTTTGCAGGGTGCCACAGCTGGCTCTCGGCCAGCGATGGGTCTAGCGTGCAGTCATCCATACCTGATACCCGACGACTGCCATCATAAACAAAAGGTAGAGTCGAAGTGCCCACAGGACGAGGAGTTCAGGACCTTTGAGGTGCCGCCTCGGGATAAGGTGCTTCTTCGCCCTAACCAGCTGATCATGTTCGAGCGACGATAAAACCAAGGTTTGATCCGAACTGGAGATCAAAACTGGTGCTTCCTCTTTTTTCACCATAGGTCCGATTCTCCTAACTGCAGATCCCTCCCCCTCGACTTCGCTCGGGGCCCGACCTTCGGCCTCGGCAAAAGATCGCTCGGGATGACGACAAGTTACTTCCCGCCCAGAGCGGCAAAAATGTTGGGCGCAATCACGCTGATCCCAAAAAGTACGCCCGCAGTGGTCAAGAGAAACACGACGCCACTAGACAGTATGTTTGCCCAGAGCGGACTGACCAGGTCGCCCATGATTTCCTTGTCATTCACCAGCATGAACAGGAACACCAGCGCCGGAGGCATGGCCAGAACCGCGACCACGTTTACGACCAGAACCACGTATACCAGCGGCAGCCCTGGGATCAGAACGATTGCCGCCGCAGCTACGGCGCACAGAGTCAGCACGGAGTAAAAAGACTTGCCTTGCCCCATAGGGAGGTTCAGGCTATGTGGTTTATGGGTTACTTCTCCGAACGCATATGCCGATGACGTTGAAATCGTAATCATGGCTACGATTCCGGCCTCGACCATCCCAAGGGCAAACAGGGAAGCGCCAAATCGGCCGATCAGCGGCTGGAGAGCTTGGGCAAACTCGGCCGCCTGAAAATTGTCGGCGGTCATCTGGTGGGCGAACAGGGGCGCGGTCGCCAGAATTGCAGCCACCGCGGCCGCGGTGGCTAACGCGGCTCCGAGCACAGTGTCGAAGCGGCCAAACCGAATGTCTTTTGTGGTGAGTCCCTTGTCGACGGTGGCGCTCTGCTGAAAGAAAAGCATCCAGGGAGTTACCGTCGCGCCGATGTCGGCCAGTACGATCAGTAAAGTGTCTTTGTTGAAGCCGGGGAGTGGTTGCCAGGTGATCAGTGAGTGTCCAACCGCGTGCCAATCCGGATGAGTCATGAGCGCAACCGGAATGAAGACGAGGTTGAATGCGGCTGCGGCCAGCGTAATCCGTTCCCAAGTCCAATAGCGGTGACTCACCAACGCCGAGTACAGGATGACGAGCGCAATCAGGATTGCCATCCAGGGGCGCACACCAAAGAAGCCCAGTCCTGCGCGTATGGCAATGAACTCCGTGATGAGAGTCAGGAAGTTCCCGATTCCCAGGTCGATCATCGAAAACCAGCCCCAGAATGGACCGAAACGTTCGAAGATCAGCTCGGCGTGTCCGCGATGAGTGGCCGCACCGAGGCGCACGGTCATCTCCTGGACTACGATCGCCATGCAAAACGTAAGGGCGACAAAGGGAATAAAGAATCCGATGCCAAACTTCGCGCCCGTGGCAGCGTAGGAGAGCATGCTGGGCCCGTCGTTCTCGCCCAGCATGACCAGAACACCGGGCCCGACCAGCAACCACAACAGCCGGGCTCGGGACAACAAGGTGTGCTGGGCGCGCGCGGCGGATACTCGGACGCGATCGTGTGCTCGGTCCACGTCTTCGTGGGTAATGATGACGACTTCATCGCCATTTGCAATGCGAGCCGCAATGCGATTCGTCTGTGGGGTTTGTGAACCTACGCTCATAGCCGAAACAGTTAGCGTGAGTATACATCAAGAGGTAAACTATGGTTAATTACTTTAGTGGATGGGCCTGGACGGGCGGCTTAAGGGGGAGAAAGCCGCCGGGATTTGCCCAGCTCCCCGCTTACCCAGACTTTTTCCGCTGCCGAGCGGCCGAGGGCGACGGTCCCGGCATCGGTGGCCAGGGTTAAGGTCTGATCGTAGTTGCGCCCCGAGACATGCAAGCGGGCTCCGGGGCGGATGCCGCGCTGCTCCAGAAATTCCAGCAAGTGGCGGTCGCGCTCGTAGATGCCGCTTACGGCATAGTTCTTTCCCGCCTCGGCATCGGCCAGAAGCAGCAAGCCGCGGCGACGCCGGCTGGCCGGACTCTCGAGTTCGCTCAGGTTGCCGTGCGGACAAGCGCCCCCGCGCCCCAACTTGGCGAGCAGCTTGGTTTCGAAGTTGGGGGAAACCGCATGCTCCAGGCGTTCAGCCTCGTCGTGGACCTTGTACCATTCCATCCCAAAGATCTCGGAGAGCATGCGTTCGATGAGGTGGTGGCGCAGCGTGAGCTTGCGCGCGATCTTGCGTCCCGCGGCAGTGAGCCCAACGTGACCTTTGGCCTGTACCCGCACCAGGCCGTCCTTCTTTAAACGGCGCAGCGCCATCGTAATGGCGGGCGGTGAGACAGAAAGGCGATGGGCCAGCGTGGCAGAGATTACGGTCTCGCCTTCGCTCTCGGCCTCGAGAATCGCCTTGAGATAGTCTTCCTTGGAGACGGTGATCATCTGCGAAGATTATACGGCAGAGTTAAGCACAGTTAATGGATTGAGTCATTGAATCATTGAGAGATTGAATGATTGACCCATTGGGACATTCCATCAAATGACTCAATCACTCATTGGCTCAATCCCTCAATGATTCAATCGCCAATGGCTCAATCCTCGTTTGACATCGTTCTCTCAGCCCCCTAACCTTGATTGTCCCGCACATTGTCCTCGAAATATGAAAGTCCTGGTCATCGGTAGTGGTGGACGCGAGCACGCACTGGTGTGGAAACTGCGCCAATCTCCGCGTGTTTCCCGCGTGTATTGCGCTCCGGGCAACGCTGGGATCGCCGCGGAGGCGGAGTGTCTGCCCGGCGACGTGAAGAGCCTCGAGTCGCTGGTGGCGCTGGCCCTGCAAATCCAACCTGACCTGACCGTCATTGGTCCCGAACTGCCGCTGCAATTGGGGGTGGTGGATGAGTTTACCCGGCAGGGATGGAAAACTTTCGGCCCTACGCGAGCGGCGGCGCGACTGGAGTCAAGCAAGAGTTTCGCCAAAGAGTTCATGCAGCGCCATCACATTCCCACGGCGCACTATGCCATCTGCAACTCGCTGGACGATGTCCGGAGCGCCTTGCCGCATTTCCACATGCCAGTCGTGCTCAAGGCCGATGGACTGGCGGCCGGCAAAGGCGTCGTGATCTGCAAGAGCAAAGAAGAAGCCACTACGTTCGCTGCGGAGATGCTCAGCGGAAAGATGCTGGGCGAGGCTGGCTCGCGCGTGGTCCTGGAGGAGTGCCTGCAGGGCGAGGAACTTTCCTTTCTGGTGTTCAGCGATGGCGAGCGCGTAGTGCCGCTCGTGGCTGCCCAGGACCATAAACGAATCGGCGAGGGCGATACCGGCCCGAATACCGGCGGCATGGGGGCTTTTTCCACTCCGGCCATACTCGACGCCCAGATGCAGAACTGGCTGGTCCAGCACGTGGCACGCCCGGTAATCGAGGGCATGAAAGTGGAAGGAGCCGAGTATAAAGGCGTCCTCTACTGCGGGCTGATGATGACGGCGCGGGGGCCGATGGTGCTGGAATTCAACTGCCGCTTCGGCGATCCCGAGACCCAGGCCATCCTGATGCGCCTGGAGAGCGATCTGGTGGACGCGCTGGAGGCTTCGATTGAAGGCCGCGTCAGCGAGGGCGACTTCCGCTGGTCGCCCGACGCCTCGGTTTGCGTGGTCATGGCTTCGGGAGGTTATCCGGGAACGTTTGAAGCCGGGAAGAGGATTATGGGGTTGGAGGACGCCGACCAAGTAGAAGGCGTCAAGGTTTTTCACGCGGGGACGACCCAGCACGATAATGCATACTTCACGGCGGGCGGGCGCGTGCTGGGCGTAACCGCACGAGCACCTGAGCTAAAGACGGCGGTGGAACGCGCGTATCAGGCGGCGTCGAAGATCGGTTTCGAAGGCGCATACTATCGCAAGGACATTGCGGCAAGAGCGCTGAGAAAATAGGCAGGAAGACGAACATTTACCACAGAGACACAGAGTCACAGAGAAAATCTCTTTGATCTTTTGTTGTTTTTCTCTGTGCCTCTGTGCCTCTGTGGTGAAGATCAGCAAAAGTGAACATTTATGAGCAAGCCACTGGTTTCCGTCGTGATGGGCAGCGATTCCGATCTCGACATCATGCGCGAGGCGGCCAAGGCGCTTGAGGATTTCGGGATTGCTTATGAGATCGACGTGACCTCAGCCCACCGTTCTCCCGAGCGCACCGCGGAGTTTGCCCGCAAAGCCGCAGGCCGCGGGATCAAAGTCATCATTGCCGGCGCGGGCGGTGCGGCGCATTTGGCGGGAGTGATCGCGGCGCATACCACGGTGCCTGTGATTGGAGTGCCGATTCCCTCGACCGCGCTGAACGGCCTCGATTCACTGCTGGCGACCGTGCAGATGCCGGCGGGCATTCCGGTAGCGACCGTCGCAATCGGCAAGCCAGGCGCCACCAACGCCGGAATTCTGGCGGCCCAGATTCTCGGGCTTACCAGTGCCGCCGTAGCTAAGAAGCTGGACGCCTACAAAGAGCAGTTGGTGAACAGCGTGGAAGAAAAGTCCAGGAAGCTAAAGATCACCCTGGGAACCTAGAGGGCCTGAGCTGCAGCCTAGAGCTTCAGCCCCTTCAAGTACTCGCGAAAGTCATTGCCCAGATCCGGGCGCTTGAGCGCGAACTCGATGGTGGCTTTCAGGAACCCCAGCTTGTCCCCGGTATCGTGCCGCTTGCCTTCATACACATAGGCATACATCTTTTCCTTCTTGAGCAGCAGGCGCATGCCATCGGTAAGCTGCAGTTCCCCTCCAGCGCCCTGCCTGGTCTGTGCCAGCGTTTCAAACACCGCGGGAGTCAAAATATAACGCCCGGTAATGGCCAGGTTTGAGGGAGCATCTTCCAGACGCGGCTTCTCGACCATGTTGAAAATTTCGTACAGCCTGCCTTCGAATCCGGGCATGGGCTTCACGTCCAGCACGCCGTAGGCAGAGATGGCCTTTCCTTCGACAACTTGCGTGGCAATGACCGAGCCCTGAGTCTCGTTGAAAACGTCCATCATCTGCTTCAGGCAAGGCGGGTCGGCGTCGATCACGTCGTCGGCGAGCAAAACCGCGAAGGGTTCATTGCCCACCAGTTCGCGCGCCATGAGCACGGCATGGCCCAGGCCCAGCGCTTCTTTCTGCCGGACGTAGGAAACGTGAATCATGTCAGAGATCGCGCGCACGATTTTGAGCAGATCGGTCTTGCCACGGTCTTGCAACATCCGCTCCAGTTCGTAGCTCACGTCGAAGTGATCTTCGATGGCCTGCTTGCCCCGCCCGGTGATGATGATGATCTGATCGCAGCCCGAGGCCAGCGCCTCTTCCACGCCATACTGGATGATGGGCTTGTCCACCAGCGGCAGCATTTCTTTGGGTTGCGCCTTGGTGGCGGGCAGGAAGCGGGTGCCCAGCCCGGCGGCGGGAAACACTGCTTTGCGAACACGCATGGTCATAGGGAATCCGGATCGGTCGTCGGTTACACGGTCAGAGGCTTTTCCGCGGTCAGCAGACCAACCGACGATTGTAAATGCTGGGGTTCGTGGCTGGCGAATCTGAATTGAAAAAAGGTCCGAAGGGAGTTGGTGCTCCCGACTGCGTGTTAGAATTTCTGCAGTAATCCCTGCACCCGGAGCCCAGGTTTGATCGAGCTAGCACCGTCGATTTTGTCGGCTGACTTTGCCCATTTGGCCGAGCAAGTCCGATCTGCGACCGAAGGCGGCGCCACGATCATTCATGTGGATATCATGGACGGGCATTTCGTTCCCAACATCACCATCGGACCGCCGGTGGTCCGGTCGCTGCGCAAAGCGACCGATCTGCCACTGGATTGTCACTTGATGATTGAAAATCCCGACCAGTACATCCCGGATTTTGCGGAGGCTGGGGCAGATTGGATTTCCGTGCACCAGGAAGCCTGCCGGCATTTGAACCGGACTTTGCACTTGATCCGCAGCCATGGCGCGCTGGCAGGCGTGGTCGTTAACCCTGCGACTCCGGTCGAGACTTTGAGCGAGGTGCTCGACATCGTAGATTATGTGTTGGTCATGTCGGTTAATCCGGGCTTCGGTGGCCAGAAGTTTATCCCGGGCGCGGTGCACAAGATCCGAAAATTGGCGGACTTGCGCGTGCAGCGACGGCTCAACTATCGGATCGAGGTGGATGGCGGCGTCGATCTTGACACTGTGGCCGACGTGGTGCGGGCCGGGGCTGAAATTCTGGTGGCAGGCAACGCGGTGTTCGGTCAGGGTGATCCAACGAGTAGTGCCCGCAGGCTGCTGAAGGCGGCAACCGAAGCCACATTACAGAAAGTATAGTTTCGAGTTTCGAACTGTCATCCTGACCTGAGCGCAGTCGAAGGAGAAGGATCTTTGCATTACAAAATCGAATACATAGATCCTTCCCGTCCTGAAGGCCGGTCAGGATGACAGGGCATGGATGTTTTCCCGAGGTCTTATGTCGCGTCGTATTCCGCTGATGCTTCTTTTGGGTGTGCTCGCCGTCACGGCGGCCTGCACCAATAAGAAAGTCAACAATCCGCTCGCCGATGTCAGCTCCAAGCAGCCGGACAAGGTGCTATTTGACCGCGCCATGGACGCGATGAAGCACAACCGCTTCGACGTGGCCCGGCTGAGTCTGGAGACGTTAATCAACACCTATCCTGATTCGGAGTTCATCGCTCGCGCCAAGCTGGCCATGGCCGATTCCTGGTACGCGGAAGGCGGTTCCACGTCGCTGGCACAGGCTGAAATCCAATACAAGGATTTTGAGACCTTCTTTCCCAATATGCCGGAGGCGGCCGAGGCGCAGCTGAAGATCGCCAATATCCACTATCAGCAGATGGAAAAGCCGGACCGCGATTACACCCACGCCATGCGCGCCGAGGAAGAATACCGGCAACTGATCATGCAGTGGCCCGACAGCAAGCTGGTGCCGCAAGCCAAGCAGCGTCTACGCGAGGTGCAGGAAGTGATTGCTGAACGCGAGTATCGCGTAGGCCGTTTCTATTATCTCCGCGAGTCGTATCCCGCCGCCATTGCGCGCCTGCGCTCCCTGGTGGACAAGTACCCGCTGTACAGCAAGGCCGATGAAGTCCTGTATTTGCTGGGGCAGTCCTATGAGGGTGAGATCACCATGTTGCGCGCGCGTCCATCATGCGTGAGCCTCAATCATCCCCCCGCCTGTCTGCCTGAGACCGCCAAGGCTGCCATGATTGAGCAATTTAGCAAGAGCGCCGCCGAGGCCTACTCGCGCATCCTGACGCGCTATCCGGTCATGGACCGAGCCGACGATGCCAAAGCCCGGCTGCAAGCCTTACACCAGCCCGTCCCGCGACCTACCAAGGCCGCCGTTGCGCAAAACAAGGCGGAAGAAGATAGCCGCCGCGAAGCTGGTGCGTTATCGAAAATATTGGGGAACTTCGAGAAACATCCGAATGTGGCCCAGGCCGCGAAGGTGGGCGAACCGACCTTGGTCGACCCCACTCCGATGAGCGCCAGCGAGGTTGTGCAGCAGGCAAGCCGGGCCGCAATGTCCTCGGGAACTAGAGCTTCTGACAGCCACTCGGTTTCGGTGGAGACCGTGAATAACGGGGCACCTCCGCCAGACCAGCCCGCGCCTCGCTCCGACGCTCCGCCGCCTGCCGAGAACGCTGCGCCGGCGGATGCTGCGGCTCCGGCCGCGACTTCTTCCGCTCCGCCCGCTGCCACGCCGGATGCCAACGAACTGAAGCCCAATGTTGCGCCGGCGGATGCGAATGAACTGGCGCCGAATGTCCCAAACGACACCGGCCAAGCGCTGCCACCCCCGCAACAGGTGAATGAGATTGATAACAGCTCCGCCAGCCAACCGGCCAGCGGTGCTTCCGCTTCGGCTGCGGCCAGCGATGGCAAGGCAGGCGATTCGGCGACCGCGTCATCTGATCAGCAGAGCGCGGACGATGCCACCGTGGCCTCCAGCAAGAAGAAGAAAAAGAAAGGGATTCACAAAGTCGTTCCTTTCTGAGGGCTGGGTGTTGGGCCACCCGTCACCCCACACGGCGGCACTGATGACGGCGTGGTGTTTGAAATCACGCTGTAGCCAACGCGCTTGGCCAAGATGATCCCGAGCCTCTGGTTTCTGCACACTAGATACTGTCCACTCGTAACCTGCTTACTCTCGTATCCTCATTGACTTAGAGCGCCGGACACGTTACCTTCGCGCTATCTCCCCTTTCAGATCGAAGGACATCACTTTGGCGCGGAAAATACTGCTCGCCGATGACAGTGTGACAGCCCAGAACATGGGCCGGCGAATCCTTACGGAAGCCGGCTACGAAGTCATCACCGTCAACAACGGCTCAGCGGCTCTCAAAAAGATTGCCGAAGCGAAACCTGACCTGATCGTGCTCGACGTCTACATGCCCGGCTACGGCGGGCTGGAAGTCTGTCAGCGTATTCGGGAGGCGCCGGAGACGGCCCGCATTCCGGTATTGCTTACGGTCGGGAAACTTGAACCCTTTAAGGCTGATGAGGCGCGCCGCGTCCGCGCTGACGCTTATATCGTCAAGCCGTTCGAAGCCAGCGAGCTTCTCACTGCCCTCACTAAGCTCGAAGACAAGATTGTTCCCCAAGGCCAGCCGTATAAGCCCGGACGGTTCGCCAAGGCCATCGCTGCGGCCGAAGAATCCTACGGTCTGGGAAAAGAATTCGGCAACCCGGAAACGGGCTGGAAGGATCGGCTTGCGATTCCTCCTCCCCACGCGGCCAAGCATCGAGAGCCCGAACCCGAAGCCCCAGCCTCCAGAGCCGGGTTCCGCGATTTTGGCCGGAGCGAGGATTACAAGCCCTCCGGTTCGGCCTCAAACCGGGAACACACAAGTCCGGAACTGCCGCAAGACAATCCGGCACGGGAAAGCATCCCGGCAGCGTTTAACGCCCAAAGCGCAGACGCAGTTCCAAGCCATCTGTCTGCTGACCTGGCAGAACTCCCGGCGCAAGAGCGGGTGGCAAGAGCACCAGAGGCTGCATCCGATCCCGCCGCGGTGACTGGAACTGCCGTCACTAAAATCGGAGCAGACGCGACGTTTGCGTCCGCGCAGGAAGCACAAGAGGCGGCTTCGCGTGAAACGTCCGCAGTGACGGAAGCGGAATTCGCGGTGACATCAGAACAAATAGCGCCTGGCGAGCCGGAGATCTCGCCTTATGTTCCTGCCGAACCGGAGGCGATTTCCGCGGCAACGAGTTCGGATTCCGGCGCCAACGCGGCTCTGCCGGAAGCGACTCAGGAGAGCGGGGATCTGGGTGACGACGAGGTCACGGCTGCATTGGCCTCGCTGGCGCCCGCAAATGGTGGTTGGGATACAGGCGCGAACGGGTTTGCCACGGGAGAAGAGGACAAAGCGCCTGCCTGGACGAATGAGCAGCTTCTGGCCACCATGGCTGCCACGGCAGGGGCCGCTCCTCAGTTCAGCGGACCGCGGTGGATCGCTGAGCCAGTTCCGGTCACGGAGCATGAATCCACACTGATCCTGGAACAAGAAATGGCCAAGGCCTACGCCGCGTTTGCTGCAGCCGACCCTGCCCACCAGATGAGCGGTGATAATCGGGCGGCGGAACCGCAGACTCCAGAAACCAGCGCGCCGGAGCCCAGCCCGCAGGAACCTATGCTGGCTGCGGATATTTCAACCGCCGTGCAGCCAGAGATTACCCCACCTTCAAACTTGTGGCCTTACAGTTCCGATTCCTCCGGAGCGCGAACGGGTCAAGAGGACGCGTTGGTCACGGCGCAGCCCCTGGCGGCTGTGACGAACGAGGCCGTGACCAGCGTTCCTGTGACCAACATGGAGGAATGCGCGCCACCGGCGGCGGAACTGACCGAAAGCGCAGAGCCAGCTCAGGCCGACGCCGTTAGCGACATTGTCTCCGAGGTCGAACAAGAAGCTGCGTTTGCGGAGGCTGCATTTGCGGCGGCGGCATCGGCCAGCGCATCCGACGCGACGGTTGTCTCGGATTCAAGCGCAGCACCGAGTTCGTCAGGCATGATCGCTTCAGACACGGTCGCACCTGCGATGATCGCATCGGAGAGCGCACTACCCGTTCCCGGGCCGGGCCAGCAACATCGCGAATCCGACTTGGCGGCCGCGTGGGCGAACTGGAAGCAAATCCGGGAGTCCGTTATCGGTTCAGAACCTGCCTCGCAAGTCGCCGATGCCAGTGCTGCCGGGTTCCGGGAAATTCGCCACGAACCGGCTGCACCCGCGTCACAGGAGTCCCGCACCGAGGCCTCCGAGAGCAGCGCAGACGAAGCCACTGCGATCGCCAGTATCGTGGATAGTGTTCTCGCCGATCTGAAACCGAGATTGATGGAAGAGATTGCGAAGAAGATGGGCAAAGAGCCGAAGAAGAAATAACTGGGTGCCCCATTTTTCGCGCTTTTTGCGAAAGTGGGCGGGTCGGCCGCTCGCCTTCTTTATCCCGAATCATCCCCGGAAATTCCGCAGTCAGAATTGACCACCGACGTTCGGGAATTCTCGTTTGTTTGCCGTAATCCGGGGGAAATATCTTGTATGCCTTGTGAGCAAGATGGGACCGAACGGCGGGCCAGACTCCGAAAGCGCGCAAGTGTTCCACGTGGAACATCCCAAAATGGGAACTGCTGATTCCATGGGAGTTACTGTGTGGGTCCGACCTTGCTGAGGCACATCGCAACACCTACGAAAGTAGACTTGACAAGCCCGGGGACGCCAGGGTCAGCGCCCAAGAAACGGTGTCCAGTCTCATGACATCCTTTTGAAACTGTAAAGGATGTGTTGGAACTGGACATCCAAAAAACGGACGCGAACCTGGGGCACCAGGGCTTAAGAAGAACACTCTCGTGGTCCTAGTTCCGTAACAGGTTCGCAGGCGGCATTCTTAATCCGTGCGCGGGGTCGCGCTGGCGAGCGCGAGAATCGCTCCAGCAAACAGCAGCGTGTCGAAAAAGTAGTTGATCCCCTCAACTTTGACGCCGGTGCTCGGGTCGGCCAGCGCCGCGATCAGAATAGGCCCATAGATGAACAAGACCAGCAGCACGATCCAGGCGCCGAGATAAGTTGCCGCCATCCGCGTCTTCCTGGCCAGCAGAATGGCCGCCCCGGCAACCAGAAGAATTGCTCCTGTCAGATAGCTTATGAGCAGGTGCCCCGGAATCCACGCGGGCATCAATTTTTCGAGCGGGACTCCGGGAACGTTCGCTGGGTGCAGAAAATGCTCAACGCCATAAAACACAGCGGCGATCCCGATCACCACGCGGCCCACGGTGATGAGCTTGCTTCCGCTTTGCCCGCGCATGGCGTTTCCGGCAAGAATCCAGCCTCCTCCCCCGAACAACATTTCGCGGAGGGTCAAGGTCCATCCAAACCTGTCTCTGGGGCTGGCGAGAGATCCCGGGATGTCCAACATCGCCACAAACAGAAACATCGCGATCCCGAACAGCAGGCCGGACCA